>Ga0065721_10004406_pt1 | contig 33028 bp, 38 predicted proteins | sample Mesricmetagenome_FD_59108 | JGI IMG/M metagenome (GOLD analysis project Ga0065721, IMG submission 59108) | Mesophilic microbial community from rice straw/compost enrichment Sample: eDNA_1 v2 (version 2) | ecosystem: Engineered > Solid waste > Grass > Composting > Bioreactor | place: USA: Davis... | reverse complement strand
GACTGCGAAGAAGTGCCGGTCGTTCGCAGGTCGCGTGTTTCGCTACGGTGTCGCAACGACCCGTTGCAAATCCGATCCGACCAGCATGCTGAAGGGCGCCCTCGTAACCCCGAGAGCCACGCATTACGCAGCAATCTTGGAGCCCACCGAGTTGGGTGGGCTGCTGCGCGCCATTGACGACTATACCGGATACATGGTCACGAAGTTCGCTTTGCAGGTCGCGCCGCATGTGTTCGTGCGCCCCGGCGAACTCCGGCACGCCGAATGGCACGAGATCGACCTTGTCGATGGCGTGTGGAAGATACCTGCCGGCAAAATGAAAGCGCGCCGAGCGCATGCCGTCCCGCTTTCCAAGCAGGTTGTCGGCTATCTCACAGACCTGGCCGAGATGCTCGGCCATGAAGGATATGTGTTCCCGTCTGCGCGCAGCTCCAAGCGTCCCATGAGTGAGAACACGCTCAATGCGGCATTCCGTCGCATGGGATATTCGAAGGATGAAGTCACCGCACATGGACTCCGCGCGACGGCATCAACATTCCTGAACGAGTCTGGACTTTGGAATCCGGATGCAATCGAGCGTGCCCTGGCGCATGGCGACAGCAACGTCGTGCGTGGCATCTACCATCGCGGCAAACATTGGGACGAGCGTTTGCGCATGGCTCAATGGTGGAGCGACTATCTCGATGAGCTCCGGACAGGAGGAAAGGTCATCAAGGGCAAGTTTGCGAAGGGTTGATCGGGAGATCGAATTTCGTCTCAGCCAGTGCAGGATTGAAGGCTCAAGATCAGCCCCATCAGAGACACTGACGCCAGCATGGCGAACTCAATTCTGACGCCCCAGTTTCGAAGCCATTTCCGCATCGTGCCGAGCCTCAGTTCGTGGAGCTTTGGCAACCAAGCTGATCGAAGCGCTCAGCAATTGTTTTCCACATTGCTAGGCCTGCCTCGTCCCCTTCGTTGTATAGCCGCTGGATTTGCTGCGCGATATACGCGGTCCCCTCTTCGCCATGGTTCTTTTCGACCCACAGCGCGACGGCCCACAACTCCTGATCGCGGGTCAGCACCATGGCTCACGTCTCCCGGTCCAGGTCCGTGCCAGCCCTTCGCTGACTAGCTGATCTCCAAGCGAACTGCCGTCGCGTGTTACAACCCGCAACTTGCGACCGTACTGGTCCTCATCTCTGCTCCCGATGGTTCTGAGTTCAAACGGCCCGGAATTGAGCAATTCGACAAGGCGACGCGTCGCTCGCATGCCGAGTTCGTATTCATAGTCGCAACGAGGCTCGCTGATCTCAGGAGTGTCGATGTCGGCAATGCGAATCTTTACGCCATCAAGCCAGAAAGTATCTCCATCCACGACGCATGTGCGCCGGATGGATCCGCAGATGTCGAATTGTGGGGAGCTCGCTTGCTGGAACAACGCCTGAGGCTGCTGGTCGTCGTTAGCAAGGCTGGCATCATGGACTGGCCAGTTGAGTGCCAGCATCCCTCCAGCAAATACGATCGCGAATGCTCCCAAACCCAACGCAATCTCCTTTCTCAGCTTCCGGCGCTTCTGTGCCTTCAACGCCTTGCGAAAGTGGAACGGTTCACCGGGCGTCTCATTCACTAGCGTTTTCAGTCTTCATTCCGCCATATGATTGCAGACAATAGCCAGACATCAGCCAGTTTCGTCAATTGTATGTGCCAATTGCTTGCCAACGTCCCAACACGGAGCGGACATATTGCGGCGTCTCACCATTGTTCGGAATGCCGCGTGATCGAGAGACGGCACCTGGGCCGGCATTGTAAGCAGCCAAGGCCAGGTGGACCGCGTCGAACCGGTCCAACATGTCGCGAAGGTACCGGGCGCCACCGTCAATCGATGCAAGTGGGTCATGACGGTTCCCGACGCCAAGTTCTCGCGCTGTGGCCGGCATAAGCTGAGCAAGCCCGGCAGCGCCCGCTGGACTCACAGCCATCGGATTGAAGCGGGATTCAGCCCAGATAAGAGCACGAAGCAGGTTGGTCGGAAGCCCGTAACGGCGCTCAGCCTCGGCAATTGCCGCCATATACAGGCCTTCCCGGTAGGAAACGTCTGCTGGCCCGGCCTGATAGATCGAAGGAAGATATTGCCTTGCCGGCTGCTGCTCCAGCTTCGGCGGAACGATCGCGTGCTCGAACAAGGTGAAATCCTGGGCGCGGACCTGCTGTGAAGAAGCCGCGATCATTCCCAAACAGGTGACCGTTATCGTGGTCAGACGATTGAGGCAGATCATCTCGATTGTTGCTCCATTGATTCGAATCTCAACAGAACATAAATAGAACATATGCCTGTAGGAAATCGGGAACTGGATTTTTGGGGGTTCCGACCAAGCAAAAAGCGACATCGGAAGGTGCGCTGGCCGGGATTCGCGCTGGCTGATCGCGCAGCAGCGCTGACTGTGCCGACTATAGCGCGAAGAGTGCCGCAATACGCGCGGACGCGACCGAGATTCGCTCGAATCGTCGAAGGAAGCTGATTCGCTCCTTCCTATATGTTCTCTAATTGTTCTTTTTGTTTTCCTACAGGCTTCCTTCGCGGCTAGCCGGTGAGTCGATCACTTCTAGAGATAAGGATTCGTCGATGACCAACATGGCGCTCTTTGCCGAACAACAGGTTCGCGCCGACCTCGCCCGGCTGCTTTTGGCCGCCGTCGAAGCCAGCGGCCGTGCCCGCTGCGAAATCGCGCGCGACGCGCAGATCCATAAAGATGCCCTGCGCCGCGTCCTTGCCGGCGAACGCTCAGCCAGCCTCGGTGAAGCCTTGCGCATTCTTGCCGCAAGCGGCGTCGCGCCGCATGCGCACCTGCTCCTGTTCCTCGTCAGCAGCGGCGATCACGCAATTGCGTGGTTGCAGTCAGACCTCGCGCAGTTCTTCGAGGACTTTTCCGGCGAGCTGCCTTCAGCGCTCGAGCGTGTCCTGGGCAACCAGGTTCACGACGTGAAGCCGCGTTGGGCCAAGGGCACCGCGCACCGCGTCGCCCGCCTGCTCTCCGACCATATCGATGAGCTCGAGCGCAAAGATGCGCTGCTCGGCGACGTCTTTGCCGGTGCCGAGGGAGGCCACCGTGGGTGAAGAGATCGACAAAGGAGCGACAGAGCCCCGCAGGGTCACCCGGCTCATTCGCCTGCCCGAAGTCCAGCACCGCGTAGGGCTTGGCCGTTCGACGATTTATCGCTGGATGGCCGAGGGCAGGTTTCCGAAGCCGGTGCAGCTCGGTGGCTATGCGGTTGCCTGGGCCGAAGAAGAAATCGAAACCTGGATTTCGGACAGGTTGCAATGACAGTCCATCAGCTCCATTGCGGCCATGCTCCTGAGAACTCAATCATCAGTGCTTCCGTCTCCGGTTACGGGGTCATTTATCTTTGACGCTGCACATTGGCCAAGATTGTCAAAGACGCTTCGCTATGAGAAGCGCAGTGTCGGATGGTTTATCTGATCTACATAGGTGCGGCTCTGGCCGAAATCGCGGGTTGCTATGCGTTCTGGATCTGGCTGCGCCTGGATCGTTCTCCCTTATGGCTCATCCCTGGCGTCCTTTCGCTATGCCTGTTCGCCTATCTGCTTACCCTCGTCGAGGCTGAACATGCGGGCCGCACCTATGCGGCGTATGGCGGGATTTATATCCTTTCGGCACTCGCGTGGCTTTGGTGGGCCGAAGGCGTGAGGCCCGATCGATGGGATATTACAGGGGTGGCGATTTGTCTGATCGGTGCATCGATCATTTTGTGGGGGCCTCGTCCGGCATGAAGGGCGCGTGGTGTCTATTCCTGCGCGCCGGTCCCGGGATGGTGAGGAACGAGATGGTCCTCACAATCACCGCCAAGGCACGCTTCGAACGTCGCATGTTCGATCTGAAACCGGCTCGCCAGCATCGTGCGGGCGGTTCGTTTGACCTGTTCGAAACTGTGCAGTGAGGCATCGCCAGGGACGACATGCGCCTCAAGCGCGCGGCGATGCTCGCCGATATTCCAGATATGAAGATGATGCAGGCCCTCGATGCCCTCGTGTGACCGCAGCGCCTCAACGATCTCATCGAACTCCACCTCGTCGGGCACCGCGCCCATCAGCAGGCGCACCGTTCGCGGAAGCAGCGTGACGCCCTGCCATATGACATACGCCGCGATGATCAACGTGATGATCAGATCCGCGACATAAAGGTCGTAAAGGATGATCAGGACCCCGGCCACGATCACCCCGACCGATGCGAGCGCATCGGACACATTGTGCAGGAATGCGGCCTTCATATTGATGCTGTCACGTGCACCGCGATAGACAATCAGCGCCGTTATCAAATCGATCACCAGGGCGATGCCGGCGACGGCAATGACCGTCCAGCCTTCCACAGGCTGAGGGTCGGCGAAGCGGTTGATGGCCTCCACGATCAGGTAGAACCCGATGATGAGTAAAGTTGTGAGGTTGATCACTGCTGCGACAACCTCGCCCTGAGCATAACCAAAGGTCATCAATTTATCGGCGGGCCGTCTCCCGATCCTCCGCGCGAACCAGGCCAGAAAAAGAGAAGCGGCATCGCTGAAATTATGCAGAGCGTCGGCAATGAGTGCTAGCGAGCCAGAGGCAATCCCGCCGATGATTTGCGCCAGAGTAAGCAAGACGTTGATCGCCACTGCGACCACCAGCTGACGGTCACTCAGATTCTCCTCACCATGGCTGTGGCCGTGATGGCCGCCGTGCTGATGCCCCGCATGCCTGTGGCTTTCGTGTTCCGAGCCGGGATGTTCGTGATCATCGGTCACAGCTTGAACTGATCCCCCTTCTCATGCTCGGTGTCATCCTCATCGTGGATGTCCATGTGGGCGTCCCGCAGGATATCGATCCCGCCATAAAGCGCTATTCCGGCGACAGCGATACCGACCACAAGATCGGGCCAGTTTGCGCCTGTCACCATCACGATGATGGCGGCTATGATGATGCCGCCGTTGGAGATAAAATCATTGAAGCTGAAGGTCGTCGCCGCGCGAAGATTGACGTCCTTCTCGCTCATTTTATTGAGCAGCCGCAAGCAGATGAGGTTCACGATTGCGGCCACCGCTGCCATTGCCATCATCATGATGCCGCCAGGCTCGGACCCTTCGACAAAGCGCCGGATGGCATCGGCGATGACGCCGCCTGCGAAAATGAGCAGCATAATACCGGAAAAGCGTGCCGCGCCGCGCTTCCAGGTCCGCGAACGGGACAATGCCAGCAGGCTCAGCGCATAGACTACTGCGTCTGATGAGTTGTCGAGCCCGTTGGCAAGCAACGCGTTGGAATCGCCGATCACCCCGGTAATGAAGAAACCGATTGCGATAGCGACGTTGAGCCACAGCACGATCCACAAGGTGCGCCGCTTCTCTTCTGTATCGAGCTCCAGATCACCTTCGCCGCTCATTTTTCATTCACTCCTTTGCTCGCTCCATTTCCTGATCGGACCGGGCGGGGGTAGCCGCCAGCGCGATGCAAGCACGCTACATCGCGCTGGCATCGGGCAGGTTTAGGTAACCTCGCCAAGTTCCCCCTGTTCCTCTTGCGTGGCGTTGCGGCGCAAACGGTCGCGCCACTGCTGACGCCAACTGCGTGTGTCGTTGCGATCGACCAGCACAAGCTTCGCAATTGCCGGAAGGACGAACAGGGTCAGGATGGTCGCGGTGATGAGCCCGCCGATCACCACGGTCGCCAGCGGCCGTTGCACTTCGGCCCCGGTCCCGGTCGCGATCGCCATCGGCACGAAGCCGAGCGATGCCACCAGCGCAGTCATCAGCACCGGACGGATGCGCGCCAGCGCACCGTCCACGATGGCTTCTTCCAGCGCCATGCCCTTGTCGAGACGCTGGCGGATGGCCGTCATCATCACCAGCCCGTTGAGCACCGCCACGCCGGAAAGCGCAATGAAGCCCACCGCCGCCGAGACCGAGAAAGGCAATCCTCGCAAGGCAAGAGCAAAGACACCGCCAGCCAGAGCCATGGGGATGGCGCTGAACACAGCCAGAGCGGGAACCCATCCGCCCAGCGCCATGAACAGCAATAACAGCACAAGAGCGAAGCAGACCGGCACGACGATAGCGAGCCGCGCCTGCGCCGCTTGCAAGTTCTGGTATTGGCCGCCCCATTCGATGAAGGAGGCAGCGGGCATCTCGACCTGCGCCGCAACACCCTCCTGCGCTTCTTCGACGAAGGAGCCCAGATCGCGTTCGCGGACATTAGCCGATACGATTACCAGTCGCCGCCCTTGTTCACGGCGCACTTCGGCCAGGCCATCGACCACCCGGAAATCGGCGAGCGTCCGCAGCGGGACGGTTACGCCGTTTTCAAGAACAATCGGGAGAGCACCAAGCTGGTCGAAGTCGTCCCGGGTGGCAGCATCGAGGCGCACGACGACATCGAACCGTCGGTCACCTTCGAACACCATCCCCGCGGGCCGTCCGCCCAAAGCGATGGCCACCGACTGGGCCACATCCTCTACGGTCAGCCCGTAGCGGGCGATGGTGGGCCGATCGAAAGCGATGTCGAGCGTCGGGAAGCCCGTGACCTGCTGCACCTTCACGTCTGCGGCGCCTTCCACTTCGCGCAGGACACCGGCGACTTCGCCTGCCGCTTCGGTGAGCGCGGTGAGGTCGTCGCCGTAAAGCTTGACCGCCACATCACCACGGACGCCCGCGATCAGTTCGTTGAACCGCAGTTCGATCGGCTGGCTGAACTCGTAGAGGTTACCGACAAGACCCCCGAGAGCCTCCTCCATTTCCGCGATCAAGGCGTCCTTGGACAAGCTGGGGTCGGGCCATTCCTCTCGCGGCTTGAGGATAACATAGGAATCCGAGATGTTGGGCGGCATTGGATCGCTGGCAACCTCAGCCGTGCCTGTTCTTGAGAACACCAGCTCGACCTGCGGAAACTCTTCAATGCGGTCCTCGACCTGTCGCTGCATGGCGAGCGAGCGTTCGAGCGAGGTGGAGGGAATGCGCAGGGATTGCACCGCCAGATCGCGCTCGTCGAGCTGCGGGGTGAACTCGCTGCCGAGGAAGGTGAACACCACAGCCGCAAGCGCAAAGGCTCCGGCACCGGCTCCGATTACCGGCCAGGGCCGGGCAATCGCTTTGTGCAAGGCCGGACCATACCGCTCCTTCGCCCAAACAATGGGCTTCACTTCCTTCTCGGTCAGCTTCTTGTTGAGCAGCACCGCAATCATCGCCGGCACAAAGGTCAGCGACAGCACGAAGGCCGAAGCCAGCGCCAGCATCATCGTGATCGCCATCGGCGAGAACGTCTTGCCCTCGACCCCGGTGAAGGTGAGCAGCGGGGCAAAAACAAGGAAGATAATCGCCTGGCCGTAAACGGTCGGTTTGATCATTTCCTGTGCCGCGAGGCGGGTTTCGGTCAGGCGTTCCCCAAGGGTGAGCAAGCGCCCTTCATGATGCTGCCGTGCAGCCAGGCGTGCGACGCTGTTCTCGACGATGATGACCGCACCATCGACGATCAACCCGAAGTCCAATGCGCCAAGGCTCATCAGATTGCCGGACACACCTAGCCGGTTCATCCCCACCGCTGCGAGCAGCATCGAGAACGGGATGACCAGCGCCGTGATAATCGCCGCCCGGATGTTGCCAAGGAGCAGAAACAGCACGGCGATAACCAGCAAGGCCCCTTCGAGCAGGTTCTTCTCGACGGTCGCAATGGTGGCATCGACCAGTGACGAGCGGTTGTAGACGATCTCGGCCACCACACCTTCGGGTAGCGATGCGCGCACCTCCTCAAGCCGTGCAGCGGCGTTCGCGGCCACGGTCCGGCTGTTCTCGCCTGCGCGCATCAGAACCGTACCGACCACGGCCTCATCGCCATTGAGCGATGCCGCCCCGGTGCGCAGATCGCCGCCGATGGCGACATCGGCCACATCGCCGATGCGGATCGGAACGCCCTCCCGTGTTGCCACCACGGCTTCCTTGATGGCATCGATTCCGTCAAGCCGGGCGTCCACTCTCACCAGCAATGCCTCGCCCGCGCGGTCGACGAAATTGGCCCCGGCGGCCAGGTTGGCGGCCTCCAGAGCTTCAATCAGCGAGTCGAAGGAAAGGCCGTAGCCGGTAAGCCGCGCGGGATCGGGCTGCACCAGATACTGCTTTTCAAAGCCGCCGATGGAATCGACCCCGGCAACACCGTCAATAGACCGCATCAGCGGTGCCACGACCCAGTCCTGCACGGTACGAAGGTAGGCCGCCTTGGCCACTTCGCTGTCGAGCCTATCTCCGCGTTCGGTGATGAAGCTGCCGTCGGACTGCCAGCCCGTCCGGCCACCCGTTGTCGCTCCTTCGCCGCCCGGATGCTCATACTCGATCGTGTACATCAGCACTTCGCCAAGACCGGTGGAGATCGGCCCCATGGTGGGTTCCGCTCCTTCGGGCAGCGATGCACCGATCGGCGCAAGTCGCTCGTTCACCTGGCTGCGGGCGAAGTAGATGTCGGTGCCTTCCTCGAAGATCGCGGTGACCTGGCTGAAGCCATTGCGCGAGATCGAGCGGGTCATTTCCAGCCCCTCGATTCCGGCAAGGCCGGTCTCGATGGGGAACGTCACCTGCGTTTCTACCTGCGAAGGCGACAGCGCGGGCGCGCTGGTGTTGATCTGGACCTGCGTATTGGTGATGTCGGGAACCGCATCGATCGGCAGGCGCACCAGATTGAACGCGCCATAGATCGCCGCAAGCACGGTCAGAACGATGATCGCCCAGCGAAACCGCACGGCGATATCGAGAACGAACCCGATCAGGCCGTGACCGCCATCGTTGCCGTGAGTGGGGGCAGCCTCCTGCGAGGGAGCCGTGGTCTGATCAATGTCCATGTTCGGCTTCCTCCTTTTCGAGTTCAGCTTTCAACAGGAAGGCATTGGTCGCCGCGATGGTCTGGCCGACTTCGATACCGGACAGGATAGTCACCATTCCGCCCGAGCGGCTGCCCGTCTGCACCGTCCGCGCCTGGAATCCGCCCTGGGTGCGAACGAACACGACATCGCGGCCGTCAAGCACCTGTACGGCATCTTCGGGGACTGCGATGCTGGTCTGATCCACCTCGCCGGAGGGCCGGATGCGTGCCTGCAGGAAGGAGCCGGGTTGAAGACCGGAGGCACTGCCGGGCAAGTTAAGAATGGCGGTAGCACTGCGGCTCTCGGGGTCGAGCGAAGGCGTCACCGAGCGCACCCGCGCACCGATTTCACGGCCATCCCCTACTTCCAGTGTCGCTTCATCTCCGGGCCCGATGCGGGCGGCGTCGGGTGATGGCAGGGCCACTTCGATCTGCAATCCCTCCGGATTGACCACCTGGAAGAGTTCTTCACCGGCATCCACAAAGGAGCCGAGCACGATCGGAGCAGCGGTTATGCGACCCGAAAGCGGGCTGGTTACCGCAAGCGATCGCCCATCGCCGCTGACCCCGGCCGCTGCGACAGCTGCCTGCGCGCGGGACAGTTCGGAGCGGGCGACATCGAGATTGGCACGAGCGGCTTCAAGGTCCTGCCGGGCGGTGACATTGGCTTCAAACAAGCGCCGTTCACGATCGTAAGCCGAGGACAACTCGGTTACGCGCGCACGTGCGGCACTCAATTGCGATGCCAGCGCAGCGGCATCGGCGCTTTCGATCCGGGCGACCGTTTCGCCCTGACGGACGTAATCGCCCAACGTCTTGCCAATGCTGCGGACAACACCCGTCGCGCGGGCATCAATGCGCGCACTTGCGGTGGGGCTTGCTGCGACGGTGGCCGGGAAAACCAGTTCCATGCCGGCGCCCGCCTGGACCGTAACGACTGCGATCTTCGCAGCTTCGATTTGCGCGCCGTCGAGCGATACCAGGCCTTCGACCGCTTCACCCTCGGCGCCTTCGGTATGGGCTTCGCCTTCGGCATGAGTGTCACCGTCTGCGTGGGGTTCCTCTCCACTTGAAGGCCAGAGAAAATACAGCAAGGCTGCGACGACAAGCACGATCCCGGCGATAATCGCCAGTGTTCTGCGGTTCATGGAAAGATTCCTCATTGTGCGGCCAGCCTGATAAGTTCGGCGGCGGCCTGCCCCCGGTCTTGCTGCGCGGCGATCAGTGCCTGGCGGATCGCGTCGCGCGCCTCAGCGGCGCTCAGCACCTCGATCAGGGGAAAGCGACCGTTGCTGTAACCGATCTGCACCAGTCGCAGCGCTTCCTCTGCCTGGGGCAGGGACGTGGTGGAAAGGGTTTCAACGCGCGCCTCAGCGGCAAGATAGGACGAGCGTGCGCGCATCACTGCCTGTTCGTAATCGGCCAGTGCCACCGCTTCACGAGCTGTTGCTGCGCGCAGATTGGCCTCGGCAGCGGCGATATTGCCCTGATTCCGATTGCTGAACGGGAGCGGGATCGAAACGCCAACGATGAAGGCATTCGCGTTGCTTTCTTCAAAGCGCCGGACACCAGCCGAGATGGTCGGATCGGGAACGCGCAAGCTCCGCTCCCGCGCGATTTCGGCGGCAGCGGCAGATGTGGTGGCCCGCGCAACCTCTAACTGCAGCGGTGAACTCCCCGCCAATACATCGCCTGGCGGTACAATTGCGGGAAACTCGCTCGGCACCAGGGGCGGTGCTGACTGTTCACTCCACAAGGCGGCAAGGCCGGTCCGGGCTGCCAGACTGGCTGCTTGTGCAGCCTCCAGCTCTGCCTGCGCTTCGGCGAGCGCGGCTTGCGCCCGCAAGGCCCGAAGCGGCGGCTCGCGGCCCACCTCCACCAGCAGGTTCGCGATGCGGGCCAGCTCCTCGTTGCGCGCGACGATATCGCGGGCCAGATCGACACGCGATGCCGCTGCAACGGCGGTGATATACCGCTCGCGCACCAGATAGCCGAGCTCGGCCTGTGAAAGACTGGCTCTCAGGTTCGCCAGATCGGCCTGTGCCTCGGCCGCTTCGATCCGGGCGCCGCGCTTTCCACCGAGTTCGAGCCGCTGACCGACCGAAAGGGTATATTCGGTCGCGCGCAGACCGGAAAACATGCCGCTACCGGCAAAGTTCTCGGCCTCGAACGACACGTCCGGGTTGGGGCGCAAGCGAGCCTGGCCGATCAACGCCTCTGCCGCCGCGCTTTCCGCACGTGGTCCGATAAGACGCGGGTTGCTGTCGGATGACTCAGAACCTTCTGCGACCCCGCTAAGATCGAGCGCTTCATCAAGCGACACGACCGGTGGCTCCTGCGCAGCGGCAGGTTCCATCAAAGTGGCGAAGGCCAGCCCTGCAATCAGGGCGCCCCGCCAGAACATGGCTGACATTTTGGATTACTTCCTCTGCTGACGTTCGAAGACGGCACCGGAAGCATCCCCGGTGCGCGCGGAACGTCAGGCTCGAGGAGGAGGGCTCAGTATCTCGCGTTCAACCGAAGGCAGACGGGCAAAGCGCGCCGCCAGGTGGACGGTCAGAGGCCTGGGGCTCTCAACATCAGCGACCACGTTTTCCACGTTGGACCCATGGTGACAATGCCCGTGCGCGCACACGCCATGCTGCTCGACAGGAGCGTCAGTATTGCCCGGATCATCGCCGCCTTGTGCTTCCGCCTGATGGACAAAGGTCATGATTTCCGCGTCGCTGGAAAACGCGGGTTCGGTCCCGCAGGTTGCGGCGTCTGCCACCGTTGCAAAGACAAGCATCACCAGCGCCAAAAGTATGGCCAGAGGGCGCAGGGCAACAGGGCGGAGAGTGAATGTCACTGTATCGGCGCCGCGTCTAACATTGGCAAAGAAGTCGGGCAAGTTGCGAATAAATCTGCAATATATGAGGTTATAATGTTACGTTGGAGGCGAGCATGACATGTCATGACCTGCCTGCTTCTGAAAACCGGGCGATCTCAGACCGGAGATCATCGGGAATTGGCATCGGAGAAAAAGCACTGATACGCGCCCTTCCGCTATTGCCAATAGGAAGGCGTCCAAGACCGTTGCCGACAGGCGCGAGCATGAGTCGCGCAATCTGCCCCGCGACCTCGCGCCAATCGCGCACGTGCCAGGCGAATTGCAGCATTTCCCAATGAGATCCGATGTGCGCCCAGAACAGAACCTGCGCAACGATATGCGCGCGCTCGAGATGGCCCCAGGCGGCTTCATTGTCGCACCGGCTGCGGGCCGCAGTGTATAGCGCATACTCGGTCGCCAAAAAGCTGAGCCGTGCGGATTTCTCGTCAGCGCTCATGCCATAGCACTCACTATGCAGACGCTCGCGTTGCACCGAGCTCACGGCGCGCCTGAGAGATAATCTGCCAGCCTCCGTGAAGTCCAATGGCAGCCATGATGAATGCGGCGAGCAGATCAGGTAAGCCGCTGCCAGTAAACATGACGGCGACCCCGGCCCCGATAACTACAACGTTATTGATCGCGTCGTTTCGCGAACAAACCCAGACAGACTGCATATTCGCGTCGCCACTGCGGAACCGGAACAGCATCACGGCGACCGACAGATTGACCAGCAATGCAAGAGCACCGACCGCGCTCATGGCTATCGGTTCCGGATCGGAACCTGCGATGAGGCCCCAGATTGCCCAGCCAAGCACACCGAGCGCAAAGCCGAAAATGGTCATGCCTTTGATCAAGGCGGTCCTTGCACGCCAGCCAATCGCCATGCCTGCCACGCCAAGGCTAACGGCATAGTTGGCTGCATCGCCGAAGAAATCGAGCGCGTCAGCCTGCAAGGATCGCGAGCCCGCCACCACACCTGCCACCATCTCGACAAGGAACATTGTGCCGTTGGCAAACAGCGCAATCCACAAGGCCCGCCGCCATTCCGGCCGGTTCAGATTTTCGGTGCTCCCGCAAGCGGCAGCGCAGCAATTATCAGCCATGACCTACTCTTTGGAATTTGCGAGTCGGCCCTCTATATGCACCCTGTAGCTGCTACAGGGTCAAGCGATGAAAATTGGCGAACTTGCAAAAGCCACCGACACGCAGGTCGAGACGATCCGGTACTACGAACGGATTGGTCTTTTAAGCGCGCCGGGCAGGTCGGCGGCAAATTATCGGATTTATGATCCCTCACACCGGTCCCGGCTGAGCTTCATTCGCCACTCCCGCCAGCTTGGCTTCACGATTGACGATATCCGTTCGCTGCTCGATCTCGCCGATCACCCGGAGCGTGATTGCGCTGAAGCGGACAACATCACCACGCGGCATTTGCGCCAGGTCGAAGCCAAGATTTCCCACTTGACCCGGTTGCGGGATGAGTTGGTCAGGGTTTCCGGGCGGTGCCGCGGGGGCCTTTCATCTGATTGTCAGGTGATCGAGACGCTGGCCGATCATGGACATTGCACCGCCAAACACGAATAGATCGGTTCCACATCGATAGTATGATCTGCCCCCTTCTGAGTGGCCCAATTTCTATTTTAGAATTGGCCAGTCAGGAGGAATGGAATGGCGAGGAAACACAAGCCGGAGGAGATTATCGGCAAGCTGCGTGAAGCCGAGATCGTGTTGGCGCAGGGCGGCACGGTGGCGGATGCGTGTCGTCGGATCGGCGTCACCGAGCAGAGCTACTATCGTTGGCGCAAGGAATATGGCGGCCTGAAGATGGACCAGGCTCGGCGTATGAAAGAGCTGGAGAAGGAGAACGCCCGGTTGCGCAGGGCGGTATCGGACCTGACGCTCGACAAGCTGATCCTGCAGGAAGCTGCCAGGGGAAACTTCTGAGCCCCGCGCGCCGACGGCGCTGTATCGATCATATCAGGACCATGATGCCGGTATCCGAGCGGCGGGTGTGCCGCGTGCTCGGGCAACATCGATCGACACAGCGCAAGGTGCCGCGCGGGGCGGATGACGAAGCCGCGCTTACCGAGGACATCATCGCGCTTGCTCGGCAGTATGGTCGTTATGGTTATCGCCGTGTGACGGCCTTGCTGCGCGAAGCGGGCTGGCATGTGAACCGCAAGCGGGTGGAACGCATCTGGCAACGCGAGGGGCTCAAGGTGCCACAAAAGCAGCCGAAGCGTGGCAGGCTCTGGCTCAACGACGGCTCATGTATCCGACTGCGCCCAGAATATCCGGGGCACGTGTGGTCCTACGACTTCGTCGAGGGCCGCACGCACGATGGTCGCAAGTTCCGCATCCTGTCGATCATTGACGAGGCTAGCAGGGAGTGCCTGGCCTTGCCGGTGGCGCGGCGGCTTCGCAGCGAAGATGTGCTGGCGGTGCTGGCAGAGTTGTTCGTCACCCGCGGGCCACCGGCGCACATACGGTCAGATAACGGTCCCGAATTTATCGCCAATGCCGTGCAGCAATGGCTGTCGCAGATCGGTGTGAAGACACTCTACATTACACCCGGCAGCCCATGGGAGAATGGCTACTGCGAGAGCTTTAACGGCTCGATGCGTGACGAACTCTTGAATGGGGAGATCTTCTACACCCTGGCCGAGGCCCAGATCCTGATCGAAGCCTGGCGACGGCATTACAACACCGTCAGGCCACACAGCTCGCTGGGCTACCGACCGCCAGCCCCGGAAACGGCGACTCCGCCATGGCTGCCCTCCGGTTCCGCTTCGCTCCACCTGCGGCCAGCCATGGCGGCGGAGGCAATCTTGCACTAACAATCAACACGGACCACTCGGTGGGGGCCGATCACGATGGCTTGTGTGGTCGTTCCCAGTTTCTGGGCCGCGCACCAAGAGCAAGGCGATTGGCGGATCCTCGCTCGGTGGATCCATGAGCATCTGCCTTACTCGACGCTCTATTTCTTTCCGACCTATTGGGCATTCAATATCGGCTGGCATGAACGTCCCGAAAGGAGCATCAAGAGCTACGCCGAACCTGCCGGTACATTCACTCCCTGACGGAGACGCAAATCAAGTTTCGAGTCCCAAAAAAGCTACGTGATCATCCAAATAGGATGTTCATTAGCGATCCTAAATTAAAGACATCGAAAATGAAGGCCCGCTATTGCGCCCACACCAAAAGGCGGTGTTCAAAACCAGAACCGCAGGCCGACCACATAGTTGGTCACGCTCGGATCTTCGCCCGCAAGGCGGGCATAGTCGGCGCTTTGGCCCACCTTCCATTCCTGTTCAACGCCGACATAGGGAGCGAATTCACGGGCAAATTCGTAGCGCAGCCGGACACCCAGCTCGACCGTGTCGAGACCGGCTCCGATGCCCAATTCGGGAATGTCCTGGGCTGATAGGTTTACCTCGGCGCGCGGTTGAAGGATGAGACGTTGGGTAATGCGCTGGTCCAGCTCGGCTTCGATACGTGCCGTGACGTCGCCTCTAGTCGAGAGGAATCCGGCGGCATCGACCTCGAACAGGTAGGGTGCCAGTCCCTGGACGCCGATCACGGCATGGGTGCGCTCCGGTCCGGTAAGGTCCTGACGCACGCCCGCCTGCAAATCCCACCATGGACCGATCGCATGGCTCCAAAGCCCTTGCAGCTCCGCGCTCTCAAGTTCGCCGCCGAAATTGCCCTCACCTTCACTCTTGAACCAGAACTTGTCGAGGTCGCCGCCGTAATAGCCTTGCACATCCCACAAGTAGCCATCCTGACCGCCCCGCGCCCTGTATTCGGCCCGATCGGCCTGGAACCAGAACACCGGCAGGCCACTGACCTCACGCGCAACCGCCGCGCGTGAAGCGGCCATTTCCTCTTCGCCGACAAAGGCGTCCGCAGCATAGAGCGGTCCCGAAAAGGCTTCGGGTGGCGGCAGACCTTGCGGTATATCTGTGCTGTCCCCCGCTGCACCGTGATCCATCGAGCCGTGACCCATTGCGGCGTGACCCATCGTCTGCCCGCTCGAACTCGCCGCAGTGGCGTCTGGCGACATGACCTGATGGCCTGAATGGTCCATCGCCTGATGCCCTGCGTGCGGATCGTCGGCGCTCTCCTCCTCTACTGGGGCGGTTACCTCGGCGGGATTGGGACTGGAATGGTCGTGGTCCTGCGCCACGGCCACCTGCGGCAGGACAATAAGCGGCAGGGACAACAGCATGGTCTTGCACATTAGCCTTCTCCCCCTTGCAGAGGTCGGACGGTGACCACCTGAAACATGCCGTTGTGCATGTGGTAGATCAGGTGGCAATGGAACGCCCAGTCGCCCGGCTCGTTCGCTGTCAGGTCGAACTGGGCGCTTCCACCCGGCTGGACGACCAAGGTATGCTTCAGCGGCTGGTGACCGTGCGGGGCATCGTTCACCAGCTCGAAGAAGTGACCGTGCAGATGGATCGGGTGCGCCATCATCGTGTCGTTCACGAGCTTCACGCGCACCCGCTCGTTGAAGGCGAAACGGATCGGATCATCGGCGACGGCAGAGAATTTCTGGCCGTCGAACGACCACATGTAACGCTCCATGTTGCCGGTGAGGTGGATTTCCTTGAGGCGGGTCGGCTGCCGCATGTCGCGGTTCATGTTGGCTGCCACCAACTGGCGATAGTTGAGGACGCGGTGGCCGACATTGTCGAGGCCGATGCCGGGGTCACCCATCCGATCCACCGGGTTCATGGAAACCATGTCCACGCCAGGTCCCACCACGACGCTGGGAGGCAGCAGCGAGGTATGGCGCATGTTCATGGCACCCATCGCTTCGCCCCCGGACGTATCACCATGATCCATCGCGCCATGGTCCATGGCTGCGCCGGAAGACCCGTGGCTCATGCCCATGTCGGCCATGGTCAGCAGCGGCGGGTCGCGCAGCGGCGGCACCCCTGCCTGCGCGCCGGGCTGGCTCGCCAGCATGGCAATGCCCATGCCGGACCGATCCATTGCCTCGGCAACGATGGCGAAAGCGGCATCGCCGGTAGGCTCCACGATCACATCGTAGGTTTCGGCGTTGCCGATCTGGAACTCATCGACTTCGACTGGTCGCACATCCTGGCCGTCGGCAGAGATCACCGTCATCGGCAGACCGGGAATGCGGACATTGAAGAAGGTCATGGCCGATCCGTTGATGAAGCGCAGGCGAACACGCTCGCCAGGCTGGAATGCGAATTCGAGCCCGTCTTCGGGACCATGGCCATTGATGAGGTAGGTGTAGAGCGGCGCGGAGACATCCGCGATGTCCGTCGGCATCATCCGCATGCGCGCCCACATGCGCCGCTCCGCCCCCGAAAGCGGGTAGTCGTCGGTCGCGGTCGTCTTCTGATAATTGAACGGCGCTTCGCCGACCTTGAGCTTCCGCATGACTTCGTGCGGGTCAATCGGCGACCAGTCCGACAGCATGACAACGTAGTCACGGTCCACCTGGTGCGGATCGCCACCCGCCGGATCGATGATTATCGGGCCGTAGTGCCCCATCGGTTCCTGCAAGGTGTGGGCATGCCACCAGTAGGTGCCTGCCTGTCGGATGGGAAATTCGTAGCGGAAGCGCTCGCCCGGTTCGACTGCCGCCATGGTTACACCCGGCACTCCGTCCATCAGGAATGGGACGAGTAAACCATGCCAATGGATAGATGTGCCCATCGAGCTTTCATTGAGAAGATCGACCACGAGGTTCTGTCCCTCGCGCAATCGCACCAGCGGACCCGGCACCGAGCCGTTGACGGTCACCGCAGGACCGTGGCGGTTGCCGGTTGCGAACCGGGCATCGGCAACGGTCATGGTCAGGTGTTCGCCGGACAGCACATCGCTGCCTTTGCGAGCCAGCGCCCCTTCGTGACTGCCAGTCGCCCAGGCCGGTATTGAATGGCCAAGACCAATCAGGCTTGCTGCACCTGCACTGGCAGAGAGGAACTTGCGGCGATCGATGCTTATCGGGTTCGTGCTCATGCCAACTGTTACGCAGCCTTTGCACACACCCCTCAAAATCCGTCGAAATTCTCCCGCAAGCGCGCTCGCGCCCGGTAGACGCGGGTCTCGACGGCCTTTTCTGTAACGCCAAGGACCTCCGCCGCTTCGCGCTGGGACATGCCCTCCATGCTCACCAGGACCAATGCTTCACGCAACCTGACTGGGAGGCGTTCCATCGCTTGCTGAACCGTTTCCAAAGCCTGGCGATCTGCTGCGACCTCTTCGGCATCGGGCTCATCGGCGGCAAGGTCGAGATCGAAATCATTGCCAGCGAACCCGAAAAAGCGCGCCGCCTTTCGCCGCCGCAGGACATCGCGACATTTGTTCAGAGTTACCGTGGTCAGGAAGGCTGCCGGGGGACGTTCAGGATCGAGTTTCGTGCGTGCCACCCAAACAGATGCCAAGGCGGACTGCACCGCATCTTCGGCTTCGCTCGCCGATCCCAGCATGCGGCGCGCAAGCGTGAACAATTGCGGGACGAGCGGCGTGACCAGCCGATCAAAAGCCGATCGGCTGCCGGTTTGGACCTGCTTTACCAGATCGCGTTCAACGGGCTGCGTGTCTCTTACCACCGCCGTTCATTCGCCGGTTTCGCCGGTGAGGGACGCCGAAACCTGCCTGTCGAATTGAGCCCGCTGTTCTTCAGTCAGCAAGTCGCGCATGGCAAAGACATGGCGCACGGTCGCCTTCTGCAAGTCGCCCATTGCGGCGTGGACGTTGTCGATCGCCACGGAAACTTTCGGGCCATATTCGTGCTCCTCTTCCATCGCCGCCGCGAGCTCCGCATTCGCCGCTCGCAGGGAAAGCTCCAGCTGTCGGCGTTCGATGGCGAAGTTGGCTTCCAGAAGCTCCAGCGCCGCAGACTGTTCCGCATCAAGAACAAGCTCGTCGTGGACAAAGGCATGTAACCCCTCGCCTTGTTCGCCGTCACGCCATTCACCCGCTACGAACGCGCCGATGCAACCGGCAGCTATAGCCAGCAGAACACCGGCAATGATCTGGAGAATGCCAAACTTCATGGTTCGACGTGAAGAAGTGCAGAGGGGGAGAGGTCGGCCCCGCCAATCAATTGATACTGGGCAGGCTCAGCCGAGGCGGGAGCCTGGACCACGCCAATTCCCGTTCCAAGCCCGATAAATGCCATGCCAGCCATCAAGGCCAGGCGGCGGCGCTGGCCCGCAGCTTGCTCCATCTGCCCGGCTCGCAGCCACACGCCATCCATGAAGTCGCCAGACATTGAGGGCGCCGCGACATTGCCGAGGGACTTGAGCGCCCTGTCCAGATGATCGTCATGGTGCATATGCAATTCTTCCCGTTCTTGCCCTGACATACGCATGCTGGCGCAGCGCCCCTCAATTTTTCTTGAGGGCTGGCGGCTCGTCATTCGTAGGACTGGTTATCTCGCCTGACCAAGGGATGGCAAACATGATTGCAAGATTTCGACGACTGGTCCTGCCTGTATTGGCAATTGGCCTCTCGATTGCCTTGGCACCTCCTATCACTGCCCACGAAGAACACCAGCAGGACATGACTGATGCCGAAATGGTGCAGGTGGAGATGGGGCACGACGCTGACGCCGAACACCATGCCGGAGACGATCACCACGATACCGGCATGCTTGACCATCACGATGGCGAAGTCGCTCCCGCAGTTGCGCCAGCCGAAGCGAGTCTGACGCCCGAGCAGGCGATGGCAGCGGCAGTTGCAGAGAACCGCGCCACATCTGTTATCGATGTGCTTGGGCGGCTGCACCCGGTCGCTGCGCATTTCCCGATCGCATTGTTGCTGGCCGCAGCAATCGCCGAACTCATGTTGCTGGCGCGCCCCTCCACTGGCCTGGAGGTGACCTCACGCTTCCTCGTTGCCGGTGGCGCGGCTGGTGCCGTAGTCGCTGCGCTCTTGGGATGGACTGCGGGAGGCTGGCGACTTTCCGACCGATCAGAAACGCTTGGCCTCCACCGCTGGAACGGGACTGCGATCGCCGCACTGGCGATACTCGCCACATGGCTCGCGTTTCGAAGCGAACGCAGAACCGCGCTTCGGGTGGTCCTGCTCGTTCTTGCGGTCGCTATCGTCGCCCAGGGTTACCTCGGCGGAGAAATGGTGTTCGGCCCCAACCATCTTGGAATCAGGTAAATGACAATGAACTTTAATCTGCGAGCGAGTGCGCTCTCCCATCTGGTCATTCCGCTTGCTTTGCTTGGCGTGGCCGGTTGCAGTGAGACGCCTGAGCAGGAGGAGGCTTCGTCGGCAGAAGTGGAGCCTATGGCGCCTTCGCCGAGCGCCCCTGCGCCAGCCGAAGAGGCAACAGCACAGCCAGTGGTTGCAACCGACGACGCGCCAGCCGCGGATCAGGCAGCGGCAAGCCGGCAGTCAGAGCGTCCTCCCGCTGTCGCTGTTCCCGCGCGGCCTGCCGCAATCGACAGCGCAGCGCCCGAACCGGCTGCAGCAACACCCGATCCCCACGCAGGTCACGACATGACCAACCACGACATGGAAGGGATGCATTCCCAATGACCAACCCGCAATCGCCCTCGAACTTGCGTCGCCCGCTGGCGGCGGCGCTTCTCATGTTGTTGGCAGCGTGCTCCAATGCGGCGCAGGCAGCGAGCTACACCATGTTCCGTGACCCCAATTGCGGGTGCTGCGAAGAGTGGGCCGAACATATCCGCACCGGTATGCAGGCCGAGATCACGGTCGAGAACAGCGCCGACATGACTGCGATCAAGGATCGTGAAGGTGTTCCGGTCGAATTGCGATCCTGCCACACGATGGTGGTCGATGGATATGTGATCGAAGGCCACGTTCCTGCCGCGGATATTGCCCGCCTGCTGCGCGAGCGACCGGATGGCGTCGAGGGGCTGGCCGTCGCTGGCATGCCAATCGGCTCGCCAGGAATGGAAATGGACGACCGGACGCAACCCTACCAGGTCATCGCTTTCGGCAGCGCCGGTCGCAGCGTGTTTGCCAGTTACGAATAGAACCAGAGGAGAATGACAATGAAGCGATTGATTATGGCACTGGCTGCAGGAAGCATGTTTGCTGGACCGCTTGCCGCGCAAGAACAGGAAAAACCTGCCGAAGCCGAACAGCCGCAGATGTGCGAAATGATGCACAACGGCGAGCGGATGCAGGGCATGATGATGCGCGGCGAAGATGGCACGATGACGTGCAAGATGATGGACCACGGACAAATGGAGCATGGCTCGATGGGTCATGGACAAATGGACCATGGTCACATGGGCCACGGACAGACCGCCCAACCCAGCGCGACCGAAGGTCAGACCGATGCTCCCCAGAGCGATCCCGCCCCGCAGGATCATTCGGCCCACGAAGGTCACACCCCCGGCTAAGTCGTCAGGGGACGGACATGGGGCGAGCGCCTGAAAATGAGATCAAGGTGCTCGCTCTCTCCGAAGAGCGGTTGTTCGGGCAAGTCCCTCACGCCGCCAAAGCAGATCAAGGGGGAGAAGAACAATGGCGAAGTCCGCAGTTGGCCAAAGCATCAGGACCTGGGGCTGGACGCTCAGCCTGTTCCTCCTGATCACCTACTTGGCCTGCATCGCCTTCGGCCTGGTTGCGCCTGAACAGATGCACATGCACCGAGCCTGGGCGCCACTCTTGCCGGGATTCGAGTGGTTGACCCTTTCCGGCTTCATCGCCGGAGCCGTGGGAAGTTTCCTCTATGGCTGGTATGCTGCGATCCTGCTGGTGCCGTTGTATAACCATTTCAGTCGCCGCGCCGGTTGAGACCGCGCGGAGTCGAGGAGCTCCCCGATATGGCTCACGATCACGAACACGCCGGGCATTGCAGTCATCACGCTGACAAAGACGCTCCAAACGACGGGCGTTACGACACCGTCCCCGAAGGATTCCAGGGAACGGTATACACCTGCCCGATGCATCCGCAGGTCCGGCAGACGCACCAGGGTTCCTGCCCGATATGCGGCATGGGGCTGGAACTTGAGTCGGCCACAATGGTCGAGGAAGGTCCCAATCCCGAACTCGTTGATTTCACGCACCGCTTCTGGCTTGGCGCAATTTTGACGGTCCCCTTGCTGGTCCTGACCATGGGGCCGCTGGTCGGCCTCTCCGGTATTCGGGACATCTTCGGGGAACGCATCACCTTATGGATCGAACTCGTCCTTGGCACGCCGGTGGTGCTGTGGTGCGGATGGCCCTTCCTGGTCCGAGGCTGGAACTCGTTCCGCACGCGCAATCTCAACATGTTTTCATTGATCGGCATGGGCGTGATCGCGGCCTATGCGTTCAGCGTGGTGGCGGTAATCGCTCCCAATATTTTCCCTGACGGCTTCCGCGATGCGGAAGGCCATGTCGGGGTCTATTTCGAAGCAGCAGCGGTTATCGTGACGCTGGTCCTGTTGGGGCAGGTCATGGAACTGCGCGCCCGTGAAGGGACAGGCAAGGCAATCCGCGCGCTGCTCGACCTTGCGGCGAAGACCGCGCGGGTCATCCGTGCTGATGGCAGCGAGGAGGAGATCCCGCTCGAACACGTCCATGTCGGCGACCGCCTCCGTGTGCGACCCGGCGAGAAAGTGCCGGTCGATGGTGAAGTCGTCGATGGCAGGTCCTCCGTCGATGAAAGCATGATTACGGGCGAACCTGTTCCAGTCGAGAAGGTTGCCGGCGATTCCGTCACCGGAGCCACGATCAACGGCACTGGAAGCCTCGTGATCGAAGCCCAGCGGGTCGGCTCGGACACCATGCTGTCGCAGATCGTCGAGATGGTGGCAGCCGCGCAGCGTTCGCGCGCCCCTATCCAGAAATATGCGGACAAGGTCGCTGGGTGGTTCGTCCCGGCGGTGATCGGGGTGGCCGTGCTCGCGTTCATCGCCTGGGCCATCTGGGGACCAGAACCCACCCTGGCCTATGCCCTGGTCGCCGCGGTTGCCGTGCTGATCATCGCTTGTCCCTGTGCGCTTGGCTTGGCCACTCCCATGTCGATCATGACTGCCACGGGACGCGGCGCGCAGGCTGGCGTTCTGATCAAGAATGCCGAAGCGCTCGAACGGTTCGAGAAGATCGACACGCTGATCGTGGACAAGACCGGCACGCTGACCGAGGGCAAGCCAAAGCTTGTCGCTGTCCTGCCCCAGCCTGGAAAGGATGAAGAAGAAGTATTGCGAGCGGCTGCCTCGCTCGAGCGAGGCTCCGAACATCCCTTGGCAGAAGCGATCGTGAACGGTGCCGAGGAGCGCGGCATCTCCCTGGTCGAGGCACAGGAGTTCGAGGCCGTCACCGGCAAGGGCGTGAAGGGCGAGGTCGATGGACACGCGGTCGCGCTCGGTAACAAGGCGATGATCGAAGACCTTGGGCTGGCCGCCGGTGATCTGGTCGAAAAGGCAAACCAGCGCCGGGACGAAGGCGAAACTGTGATGTTCGTCGCGATCGATGGAGCGATTGCCGGACTCGTCAGCGTGGCTGACCCGGTCAAGGAAACGACGCCGGATGCGCTCAAGGCACTTAACGCGCTTGGCCTGCGCATCATCATGGTGACGGGCGACAACGAACGCACGGCCAAGGCTGTTGCTGCGCGGCTCGGCATCGACGAGATTCGTGCCGACGTCCTGCCCGAAGACAAGGCTCGCATCATTCGTGAATTGCAGGATGGCGGGGCCAGGGTGGCGATGGCAGGCGACGGGGTGAACGATGCCCCCGCACTGGCACAGGCCGATGTCGGCATCGCCATGGGCACTGGCGCGGATGTCGCGATCGAAAGCGCAGGCATCACTCTGGTGAAGGGCAATCTCGACGGGATCGTCCGCGCTCGCCGACTTGCCCAGGCGACCATGGGCAACATCCGGCAAAACCTGTTCTTTGCTCTGATCTACAATGCTGCCGGCGTGCCCGTTGCAGCAGGGGTGCTCTATCCGGTCATGGGAATGCTCATCAGTCCGATGTTCGCCGCGTTTGCGATGAGTGCATCCTCGATCTCGGTGGTCCTCAACTCCCTGCGGTTGCGGACGGCAAGGCTGTGACGGAAGGGCACCAAAACCACACCGAGAGTCAGAATTCACACGGCGGATCGGAAGCGAAGGAAAGCATCACGCTCGGCGGCGCTGTCGCGATGGGCACCGGCGTGATGATCGGCGCGGGTATCTTCGCACTCACCGGACAAATCGCCGAACTCGCAGGCCCATTGTTCCCGCTGTCATTCATTGCCGGTGCCATCGTCACTGCCTTGGCGGCATACAGCTACATCAAGATGTCCAACGCCTGGCCATCTTCAGGCGGCATCGCGATGATCCTGCAAAAGGCATACGGCCCCGGCACCGTCGCCGCTGCGGCTTCGCTTCTCATGGCGCTTTCGATGGTGATCAACGAGAGCCTCGTCGCGCGCACATTTGCCTCCTACGCGCTTCGTCCCTTCGAGATGCAGGATAATGGCCTGCTGCTGTCGGCACTCGCCCTGGCTCTGATCGTGTTCGCCTATCTCGTGAATGCTTCTGGCAATCGCTCGGTGAGCATGGTCTCGATTGTCATGTCCGCGATCAAGATTGGCGGTATCGCGATCTTCGCCGTCGCCGCGCTCTGGGTGAGCGGGCTTTCGGCTGGAGCCTTTGTAGAGCCCACAACTGGCTTCGGATGGGAAGGCATGGTTGCCTCCGTCGCCTTCTCGATTCTTGCCTTCAAAGGCTTCACGACGATCACGAACAGCGGCGGAGAGATTGTTGACCCACACCGCAATGTCGGGCGAACGATCATGATCGCCATCGGCATTTGCGTGGTGACTTACCTCCTCGTTGCAGCTGCGGTGGGTGCGAGCCTTGGGATCGACGAAATCGTGGCGGCGCGCGATTACTCGCTGGCGGCAGCGGCCGAACCCGCGCTTGGCCGCGTCGGGTTCTGGTTCACGATAGTGATCGCCGTTACCGCCACCGCTTCCGGCGTCGTGGCGAGCGTGTTCGCCGTATCCCGCATGCTGACGATGCTGACCCAGATGAAGATGATACCGCACAGCCATTTCGGGATGAAGGGCAGCCTGCGTAGCCACCTGCTGGTCTACACAGTGGTGGTCGCCGGGGTCCTTGCGGTCCTGTTCGACCTTTCCCGCATTGCTGCCCTTGGTGTGTTCTTCTACCTGGTGATGGACATGCTCGTGCACTGGGGCGTCCTGCGGAACCTTCGCAAGGAAATCGGTGCGCGGGCCGAGATCCTGCTGGCAGCACTGGCAGCTGACCTGGTCGTCCTTGGAGCCTTCACCTGGACCAAGTTGCAGAGCGACGCGATGATCGTCCTCTATGCCGCCTTGGGGATCGCAATTGTCTTCTTTGGAGAGCATCTGTTCCTGCGCCGCAAAGAAGCGAACGAAGACGAGCTCGCCTAGCGGCGCCATCTTCGGGTCATGGAGGTAAAGGTCATTTCGGGTTCTGGAGAAAATGGCGAGCAGGCCGAAAGCCATCCCGAAGTGTGGCTGGCCGTTCAGGGCTTCCTCGTCGCCTTCCTCTGGGAAATGCTCCAGATGCCGTTCTACGTGATGGATGGCATGACAGCCAGGGCAGTAACGAAGAGCTGTGCGCTCGCGTCTCTTGGCGATGCGGGCATCATGGTTGGTGCGGCATGGATCGCTGATCGCCTAACCGGCGGCGGTCTCTGGCATGAGCGTTTGAGCTCGCTGCCTGCAGCGATTTTCCTGGGCATTGGATTGGCGGTGACGGCTGCAATTGAATGGCTGGCACTGCGGAGCGAATGGGGCTGGAGCTATGCCCAGACGATGCCAATCATATTCGGCATCGGCGTCGTGCCTCTCGCTATGTGGGTGGTCGTGCCGCTTGTGTCACTTGGCTTGGCGAGAAAGATGACTTGATTACTTATGGAGACCCAGATGTCGCATTCGGAGAGGGATAAGCACTGGGAGGCGGTATACCGCGAGAAATCCCCCGATGCCGTGAGTTGGTTTCAAGAGACCCCAGTGCCCACTTTGAATGCGCTGGACCGATTTGGAGCAGACAAACGATCAGCACTGATCGACATCGGGGGTGGTGCATCCACGCTCGTCGATGCCTTGCTTGAGCGCGGTTGGCGCGACCTTACCGTGCTCGACATTGCTGCTTCCGCGCTCGACGCTGCCAAGTCACGTCTGGGGCCATTATCCGACCTTGTGCAATGGGAGGTAGCTGACATCACCAAGTGGCGACCGACGCGAACATTCGATGTTTGGCATGACCGCGCCGTCTTTCATTTCTTGACAGAAGCCAGGCAGCGGAAAGCCTATAGAATGGCGCTTCTAGCCGGGCTCGCGGAACACGGCTTGGTGATAATGGCGACCTTTGCCCCTGAGGGACCAGAGCAATGCAGCGGCCTGCCGGTTCAAAGATACGATGCCGGGACGCTTGCCAAGGAGCTCGGCTCTGAGTTGAAGCCCGTCGCAAACTGGAGAGAGCAACACGTCACACCTTGGGGAAGCAATCAAGCCTTCAACTGGTGCGTATTCCGGAAAAGCTGAGGCATTGCCGGCACACACGGATTCGAGGCCATCGGTCGGACAATCCAACAAATCTTGAGAATGTATTTGTCCTGATCTCCGGCAGGTAAACCCATTGGCAGGGAACAAGCCAAGATGAAGAAGAGTTGGGAGCAAGGAAAGCGAATAGGAGATTGAGCCATATCGGTTGCGCTAATCATCGGCGCCGGACTGTTCATCACGGCTCTGTGGTTGCACATCGGAATGATCCGCTTGGCGAAGCGCAGAGTTGAGGCAAGAGCGCCCGGCACTTTCAACTTGAGCCTTGCGTATCTCATCGTTCTTGCCAGTCATTTGGTTGTCACGGGGCTTTTTGCGGTTGGTTTGGCCGGTGCAGCCGGTCTCGGGCTCGGCGGCTTCGAGAAGGAGCCCGCCATGAGCGCCATGGACCTATACTACTTCTCGCTCATCAACATCACTACGCTCGGGCTCGGAGACATCTATCCGACCGGGCACCTGCGCGCGCTTGCCGGGATCGAGTCCCTCACCGGCTTCCTTCTTATCAGCTGCACGGCGCAGTTCGTTTTCCAGACCATGTCGAAACAGGAGAAATGATCGATGCCTGAGCATAAGCAGCAGCACGGCGGTGAGGGGAATTACTGGCGCTTCATGGCGATGGTAGCGACCTCTACCGCGATCATGTTCGGCCTGATGTACTTGAATACCTACGAGCTCGGTCACGTGTTCTGGAGCGAAACGCGCTTCTGGATGACGTTCGTCATGGGCGGCATGATGATGATCGTAATGCTGCTTTTCATGTGGGGCATGTACAAGGACAAGACCAAGAACTTCATCATCCTGGGCGCCGGTGCCCTGACTTTTGCGGTGGCGCTATGGCTGGTCCGCAGTCAGGCGACTGTAAACGATGAAGAATACATGTCAGCGATGATCCCGCATCACTCGATCGCAATCATGACGAGCGCGCGGGCTGAGATCACCGACCCGCGTGTTCGCAAACTTGCAGACTCCATCATCGAAGCGCAGGTCAAGGAAATCGCCGAGATGAAGATGCTGATCGAAGACATTGAGACCAATGGCGAAATGGGCGATGGCACGCCACTCCCCGCGCGGACGACTGATCTCACACCGGAGCTATTGCAGGAAGCCGAAAAGGCGGTCGAACGTCGTATCAGTCCGGCGGTGCGCGACGAGGTCACGGTGGGCGAATAAAGGCTCCACGCAGATTTATCCCGCAATTCGCGAAAACGCGAATTTGCGGGTTAAAAAGCCGATGGGATGGCTGTGCGGAGTTGGTTCGCTGACTGCTTTTGCGGACTTGTGTTGGCGATGCCAAGACGGGAAAAGTGTTGGTGCCGAGTCCTGAAAAAGGCATCGAACCAATGCATTAGGCGGTTTTTGCGGGCCTTTTGAGGGCTTTTTGCCACACACCAAATTCGTAACTATCAGATAAGAAATAGAAAATTAGCTCGAATGTGATGCCTCTTCTGGCACCATTTGTTTGTTCGCGGCGAGCTGCTGACGGTTGCGAAGCCCCCTGGAAATTGGCGAGAAACGCCCCCGGACTGTTCGGGGAGGTCACAGGTGGTTGTCGTCAGCCGGGGTGTTTTAGGGGCCTCCTATGAAGCCTTTGCTCCAAATGCCCCCAATTTTTCCCGGCACCATTTTTAACGCTGAAGTTCTTTCCTAGGGGAAGCGTTAGTCTGCAGCCCGACAGCGATTTCGGGACGGCACGATAACCTCGCCGCATTATGAGAATCCGGCGATTGCTAAACCAGCAGAGTAAACGGCAGAGGCCAAGCCTTGACTACGTCAGGCTTCTACCTCGCCATCATCAGCCTCGTCATCGTCCGGCTCGACGGCTAGGGCATCTTCCTCGTCCTCGTCGAGGCGCCGCTCGATGTCCTCGCCGATTAGTTCAAGCTGATCGTAAGTGACATCGAATTCGAAGGTTTCGCCATCTTCGTCCTCGATCTGCAGCATGTAAGTGTCCGCAGTTCGTGTGATCAAAAAGGTGTCGACAGTCTTTGCCATAAGCCTGATCTCCTTGTGCGTCCAAACGCGAAAGGTCGCCGCTGTTTCCTGAGCTTGGCTCGTCCCGTCGCAAATCGGCCCCCACTATCCTCTCTACGCGGTGCGCACGCCAGTGGCGGGGATACGTTGTGCATTCCCTGCGTTTTGCGGGCAGTAGGATGATGGTCAGCACAAGGAGGCAGATGATGCCTGAGACCTTTCGTAGCACGCGGCAATTGCCCAGCGAAACGATCAAGAGGCCGAACGTCTCGACCGAAAATCAACCGGCTGGCTCCGCCCGACGGCCTAGCGCAACGCTCGACAGAGAGCCAGCGCGCGACCCGGAAAGCGGCGGAAGCATTCCAGATAATTATGATCCGCAGTCCATGACCCGAAAAGGGGAGGCGTCCGAAACTCGGGCGGGGCGTGAGGGAGCAGGTCCCGAAACGCCGGAAGTGAAGGGCGGCTAGGGCCCACAACGAAGAGGAGAATGACATGTTCGACAAGGTGACCACNAAAAATGGCGNAATGGGCCGCATAGCCGGGTTNGCGGCGATTGGCTTGGCAGCGGGTTTGGCAGCCAACTTCGGCCGAAAGCTGGCGGTGCAGGGGCCATCGATGCTGCAGGGCGACTGGATGGAGGCACTGAAGGCGGAGCATGTGGCTGTATTGAAGCTGTTCGACGCACTCGAAGGGACGGACACGGAGCAGCCCCGCAAGCGCAGTCTGCTCCTGACGCAGATCAAGCACGCGCTCGGCAAGCACGCGTTCGAAGAGGAAAATGTCATCTACCCTGCCTTGCGCGAATATGGCTTCGTAACAGAGGCAGCCAGCCTCGTCGTGGATCATGGCGATGTGAAGCACTTTCTTTTTGAGCTCGATTCCATGCCCAATGACAGCTCTGACTTTCTCCCCAAGGTGCGGGTGTTCCGGGAGGATCTCCAGCGGCACATGCGTGAAGAAGAAGAAACAATTTTCCCGGCGTTCGACGCCGCCCTGACGGATGAGCAGCGCCATAAGCTAACCGTGAGCATGAACCGGGAAGGCTTTAAGCTCGCCTGATTTGGTGTCAGCGGCAATTCGGGGTCTGGAACGATCCCTCGGGGTCGCTTCCCCGCGGCAATCAACATTCTTGTCATTCCTCACCCAAACAGCATAGGGTTCGCGGATGACGAAACGTGCCCGTCGCCGAAGCAAGAACGTTGTGACGATGGCGGAGGTGGCGAACCTCGCCGGCGTTTCACCGATGACGGTTTCGAACGTCCTCAACAACAAGCCGAGTGTCTTGCCCGAGCGGCGGAAGGCCGTGCTCGATGCAATGGACAAGTTGAATTACCGCCCGAACGTTGCAGCTCGGGCGCTGGCCAGCGCCGGCACGATCAGGATCGGCTTGCTTTATCGTGACGTTGAGAACGCGATTCTGGGCGCTATGCTGGTTGGCGCGCTCAAGGCCTCGGTCCGCTTCGGATTTCAGTTGATCATCCGCAGCTATGACGAGACGAAGCCGCTCGATGACGTAGCGGCTTTCGCGGTGAGTGGAATCGACGGTTTGCTACTTCCTCCGCCGCTGTGCGAACTTGTCAGCTTTAGCGGTATTTCTGCGAAGCTCAGTATTCCGATGATTGGCCTCGCGCCGGGAACCAATCTGCCGGATATTCCGGCGGTCCGCATCGATGACGAACTGGCTGCCTATGAGGCCACTTCTCTGCTGCTGGACAAGGGGCATCGCCGGATCGGCTTCGTCAAGTTGCCTGGAGCAATGGTCGGTCAGACGCGGCTTGCCGGGATGCGCCGTGCGCTTGCAGAGCGGGGGCAGGTTCTCGAGGAACGCTTCATTTGGGAGGCGCGCCCAATCTACGAAGCGGGTCTGGCCCTCGCAGACATGGTCTGCAAGATGGAGGAGCGGCCAAGCGCNATTTTGGCGGGCAGTGATGATATCGCCGCTGCNTTCGTCAACGTGATGCATCGCTGCGGATTGCGGGTTCCGGAGGATATTTCCATCGTGGGCTTTGACGACACACCGATCGCGGTGAAAATCTGGCCGGCCCTGACCACCGTGCGCCAGCCGCTCGCACGCATCGCGGAGCAGGCNACTGAACGGCTCATACAGACGATACGCAATCCTGAGCAGCATAGGAATGATGTGATCTTCATTCCTCATGAGATCATTCAGCGCGCCTCGGTCTCCGACTATCNCGTGCCCGGCTGATATGAAAAGGGCGGTGGATTGCTCCACCGCCCTTCATCAAACACCGTNCACGAACGGATTAGGCATTAGTGTGCGCCTCAGAAATGCACGGCTGCACGGACGCCCCAATAACGCTCGCCGTCACGCAGCACCTGCTGGTACAACCGGCCGCCGTTGAAGGTGGAGTTGAACAGGTTGCCGGTGAAGTTCTTGTCGAACAGGTTCTTCACGAACACCGAGACTGAATAGGCGCCATCCTTGGCTTCCAGGCCTACGGCCGCATTTACGACAGCATAGCCATCCTGAATGGTCTTTGGATCCTGATCGAGGCTATACTGCACCTTGGTTTGATACACGACATTCGACTGAATGAAGCCATCGACCGGCGCGCTGTCGCCGAAAGGCACCGTTTGGCGTACGTAGAACGTGCCGCGAAAATCGGGTGCATTCGGCAGAGCGCCACCCTTTAAATCCTGAGATCCACCGACGCAGCCCTGCGCTGCAGTCTGACCCACGTAGCAGGGGCCGATCGGGAAATCGTCGATCTTGGCGTCTGCCCAGGTGCCGCCGAGCGAGATATCGAGAAGCCGGGTGGGCTTCAGCGTCGCTTCGACCTCAATGCCGCGCGTCGAGACGGTGCCGGCATTCAGCAGGTAGAATGAGATATCACCGGGCAGGCGCGCCTGTGACTGATAGCCCCGATACTTGGTGTAGAACAAAGCGGCATTGAGCGAGAGCTTGCGGTCCAGCGTCTGGACCTTCGCGCCAACCTCGAATGCATCGGAGAGCTCCGGATTTACCGGCTGGTCGGTCGGCTGGGTCGCAAAGATCAGATTGAAACCCTTGCCTTTGTAGCCGCGTGCGTAGCTCGCATAGACATTGCCGAGATCGGCCAGGCTCTGCCGGACGCCGATCTTTCCGACGAGCGCCGTATCGTCCGTGGAATTCGAGAAATTGGCCGCTGTGCCGGTCGCTCCGCCCAGTGCGGAATCGCCGGGCACGAGCACGTCAGCAGGGTCGCGGACGGCGCCCCATTCAAGTGTTTCGTGAAGCAGGCGCAGGCCGCCAAACAGCTGTGTGTTCTCTGTAAGATCAATGTTCGTGCTGATGAATGCGGCAACATTGGAACTCGACGTGCTGCCGGAAAACTGCCCGCTGCGAGGACCAGCAAGGAACACCTGGCGACGCTGGAAAGTCGTATCGATGTCAACCTTGGAGGCGAAGGCGCCCAACAGCAGGTCAAAGCCGCCAAGATCGCCTGAAACGAGACGAACCTCCTGCGTCAGCTGCTGCAGGGTCGTGGTTCCACTGTTGACGTCCCACAAATTGACGCCGGCAACGGGCGCTGTCAGCGACGTGTAGTCCGTGTCACCGCGACCAACGAAATCCCATTTCCTGATCGCACTGATCGACACCAGCTCGAAGTCATCGCTCAGACGCGCTTTGATGCGTGCGGAAATGCCCCACTGCTCGCTGTCGTTGGTGTTGTCGGCATTCAGATTGACCTGCCGATTCTCGGCAGACGGAATGACGGGCGCGACGGCATTGGCGTAGGCCGCTGTACCGAGTGCCCGCAGCGTGGGAACGGTTGTGTCACTGCCCTTACTGTAGTCGCCGATCAACATGACCTCGAGATCGCTCGTCGGCTCGAACCGCAGCTTCGCCCGCGTGCCCCAGACGTGGTAACCGGAGAGCTTGCTGTCGCCGACGCCGGAAACATTGTCGACGAAGCCGTCGTAATCCTTGAAAAAGCCGCTCAGGCTGAAGCCGAGCGCGTCATTGATCGGGCCTGAGATCGAGCCGCGGAGCTGCAGTTCGCCACCCTCTGCGTACATCGCATCGAAATCGCCCGAAAGCGTACGGCTGGGCGTCTTGGTCGTGACCGAGACGAGACCCGCAGACGCGTTTTTGCCGAACAAGGTGGACTGGGGGCCACGCAAAACTTCCACCCGCTGGACGTCAATGAGATCCTGGAAACCCTGGCCAGACCGGGCCATCGGGACGTCATCCACGATCACGGAAACAGCCGGCTCAGTGGCCGCCGAAAAGACCGTTGTGCCGATGCCGCGAATGCTGAGTGAACTGTTGGACTGATTGCTTCCCTTGGTGAACGTCAGCGACGGAGAAGCATTGGCGACCGACTCGATGGATGAGGCGCCGATCGCATCCAGTTGTTCTCCCGTGACGACGGAAACAGCGACGGGGACTTCCTGGAGGGTTTGCTCTCGCAGCGCTGCCGTGACGACGATCTCGGTAACGGCGGCATCTTCGCCGCTTTGCGCTGGGGCGCTCGAGGCCTGCCCAGACTGGGCGATAGCAGCGGCTGGAATGAGCAACGCCAGAACACTGACGTTGCACAACGCGAAGTTTTTAAGACGGTAGGTCATATTCCTCCCCTTTGCTCGATTGTCGTAGATAACTAGTCAATTTAGCGCTACATATCCTGCGTAATGTACGTCGTCAACCTGACGCGAGCGATTGGTGTGGCTTTGCTGCATCGCCCGTTATCTAGGGTCAGGACCCATTGATGTGATCGGCTCGATGTGATTCAGGCTCCTTAAGGAGACTGGATTTGAGTGACTTGTACTGGCTGACGGACGAGCAGATGGCGCGGCTTGAGCC
>Ga0065721_10049490_pt1 | contig 33036 bp, 29 predicted proteins | sample Mesricmetagenome_FD_59108 | JGI IMG/M metagenome (GOLD analysis project Ga0065721, IMG submission 59108) | Mesophilic microbial community from rice straw/compost enrichment Sample: eDNA_1 v2 (version 2) | ecosystem: Engineered > Solid waste > Grass > Composting > Bioreactor | place: USA: Davis... | reverse complement strand
GACTGGATTTGAACCAGCGACCTTCTCGTCCCGAACGAGACGCGCTACCAAGCTGCGCTACACCCCGCGGTGTGTTGGCCCTCATGGTAGGCGGGCCGGCAGGGCGAGTCACTTGTCCGCGAAGTTCGGCGTGACCCCCACGTACACGTTGTCCGCGTTGTAGTTCGCCTCCACCGTCGGCGGGCTCATCATCCGCACGCCCGCCAGGCCGTCGGGCCCCACGGAGTAGAAGTAGGGCCGGTTGCCCACGCACATGCCCCCGTCGCCGTCGGGCTGGTCCTGGGCGTTGTTCACCCCCGCGGGGTTGATCCGGTTGTTGCGGCGGATCTCCGACACCGCGTAGGTCTTGCCCGCGGGCAGCGGCAGCACCTGCGACGCGGAGCGGGGCTGGGTGTACGTCGGAGAGGCGGCGGTGATGTCCCCAGCGATCACCCCCTGCCAGACCGGGTGAACGTAGCGGATGGGTCGCCCCCAGGCGTCGAAGACCGTCATCAGTGAAGGCTGATCCCCCGTGCCCGTGCCGTCGGGGTCGTACATGCGGACGTACCTGGCGGGGAGGTTGTCCAGCACCGCCTTCGCCGCGCTCACCTTGCTCGCCTGGGCGTAGAAGAACCCGACGCTGTTGAGCATCTGATGGCCCGGGAGCCCCCCGCTGCCGGCGGGGGGAGTAAAGGCGTTGGTCATGTCGCGGGCGTCGGCCACGGGGAAGACCGCGTTGCTGCCGGGCACTTCATAGATCGGGGGCGGGTTGTCCCCCTCGGCGTTGATGTACTCCTGGAGCGCCTGGTCCAGCACGCGGAGGGTTTCCTCGGTGGCGCGGACCTTCGCCCCGCCCATCACCTGGCTGCCCACCACGAGCGACAGCCCGACGAGCAGTCCGATGATGCCGATGACCACGAGGAGCTCCACCATCGTGAATGCGTGGTGCGCCTGCAGGTGGCATGCGGCGCGGGTGCGGTTCAGAGCCATCGCTGATCTCCTGATTCACCAAGCGTACCCGCGGAAGCGGCGGAACGCCCGTCCATCCAAACAGTCCCCGACACTATCCCCCGGAGCGGGTGCGGCTCCCCAGGACAGTACGGGCATCGGCAAAAAAGGATTCAACCAATCGCGCGCTCATGTCGGCGGGCGATTGTGAGAATCGCAATCGCGCGTGCGTGGAGCGTGACGAACACGGGGCTTAGGATGGACGCCCGCGAAGTCGCGGGAATCTACAAGCAGCACCGCCCCTCTTGTCTCGGAGGGCATTTCTACGGAGCTACGCAGTGAGCGAAGAACGCCTCCCTTTCCTCAGCGGTAAGCCGGTCAACGAGATGAGCCTGGTCGAGATCGCGGAGCAGCTCGAGAAAGTGACGAGCTGGATCGAGAGCCAGCGCGTGCAGGAACGAGAAGCAAGAGCCCAGTATCAGCAGGTGGCGCAGCGCGTCGAGACCGCCATCGCGCAGATCCGTCAGTATGCGCAGCAGCTTCTGGAGGCTCAGAGCCGCAGGACTTCTTCGTTCAGCGGCATGCTGAACCGCGGCCAGCCCCAGGACAGCCTGCGGCCCCGCGCCGCGGGCCGCGCCGAGGGCGGGCGCGCCTCGGGCAAGATGAACATCGCCGACGCGATCCTGACGATCTGGACGCTGGATCAGTACAGGGAACAGCTCACGACCGAGGAAATCGGCGAGGCCCTGCCCCTGACGGGCTACAAGTCCAACGCCGCCCCCGCCTCGCTCAAGTCGAGCATCAACCAGGCGCTGGCGAAGCTCTGCCGCTCCGGGAAAGTGGTCCGGTTCCGCTCCGACGGCACCCGGATCTCGCCGCGGGATAACAAGTCCAGGGCGCGCAAGTACATCGCCGCGACGCTGGTCGATGAGGAATAACCGTCAGGCCGGTCGTGGAGAGCGCCGGCGCTGCAGCGCATCATGTGCCGCGAAGGGAATAAGCAACCCCGCCGCGGCCGCGGCGAGCACCTTGCTCCATGCGGAAATGGGGGCGTCGTACACAAGCACGTGCGCCGCGCCCAGCACGGGCAGGTGGACCAGATACACCCAGTAGCTGGACCGCGCGAGCCGGATCAGCGGCGCGCAGGGGCCGTCCTTGCGCGGCTTCCACGCAACGCCCAGGCACGTCCACCCCACCGACCCGGCGAGTGAAAAAAGCGTCATGAAGACCGTCTGCGCTTCCGGCGCCGCGCCGTGGCGCCGCAGCGCCAGCCACGCGACGCTCAGCCCCTGCGCCGCGACGACGAGCAGCAGCCACAGCCGGAGCCGCGCGGCGATGCCCGCGCGCGCCGACCAGAGCGCCGTCCCCAGGACGAAGTACCCGGCGTTGTACGCCAGGAACGCGCCGTGGGGCACAAAGCCGTTGCGGAAGCCGGTGACCATCGGCGGGTCGTAGAACGCCCACGCCAGCAGCCACGCCGCGACGCCCGCGATCAGCAGCGGCGTGGGCAGAGGCGTGCGCGCCGCTCGCTCACCCCGCCAAAGACGCCACGCGCCGTACACGCACGTGTACACCAGCAGGAACTCGATGTACCACAGGTGCCCGAAGCCCAGAAGATCGCGCTTGTCCGAGGTGGCGAGCCGGAACTCCAGCATCTGGTCCAGGGTGATGTAGCCCGTCCGCCACCATCCCAGCATCCAGACGAGGTAGCACACCGGCAGCACGGTGAAGGTCGCGACCAGCAGCGGCCGGATGAGCATCCTCCAGCGGTCGCGGAGAAAGGCGCGCGGCCCCCACCGCCCTATGGACGCCGCGGCGAGCAGGCCCGAGATCACGAAGAACACCGGCTGCGAGGCGCGGGACCAGAGGTAAATCCAGTCGAACGTCATGATCTCGCCCGGCTCGCGCACGGGCCAGGCGATTCCGGCCGGCGGCTCGGTCATGTAGGGAATGACGGCGTGGGAGAGAATGATGAAGAGGACCGCCACGCCGCGGAGGACCATCAGCCCCGGCGCGACGGCGGCGCGGGCCCCGCGGCGGACCTTCGGCTGTGGTGTCGCTGACGACGCAACAGTCATGAGGGAACGAGCATAGAGATCAGACGCGCGGCCTGGCGGGCACCCCCACCACCGTCGAGTCGCCGGCGACATCCCGCGTCACCACCGCGCCCGCGCCGATGACGCACCCCGCGCCGATCCTCACCCCCGGGAGCACCCTCGCCCCCATGCCGATGAGGGTGTGCGCCCCGACCCGCACCCCACCGCCCAGGACGGCCCCGGGGGCGATGTGCGAGTTCTCTCCCACCGCGCACTCGTGCTCGATGATCGCGCCGGAGTTGATGATGCAGTGGTCGTCGATGGCCGCGAAGGAGTGAATCATGGCCTTGGGGGCCACGAAGATCCCCGTGCCCAGCGTCGCCGAGGGGGCGACGAACGCCTCCGCGTGGATGATCGTCGCGGCGAGGTCGTAGGGCAGGCTCTGCTGAATCCTGCGGCGCAGGGCGATGTCCCCGAGCGTCACGATGTAGAGGTCTTCATCGCGCAGCGACACGCTCGCGAGCGGGCCGAGGTAGGGAACCCCCAGACGCTGCCCCAGGACCGCCTCCGGGCTGTCGTCGTAAAAGCCCGCGGGCTGGACTCCCGCCGCCTGCACGGCCTCGGCCACGACCAGGGCGTGCCCCCCGCCGCCGATCAGCATGAGTTTCCGGTTGCCTGCGGATGCCATGTTGCTGCCCTCCATCGGCCATTCCCCCGTCGCGGCTGGCGTTTCCGTTTGCCGATGGGGGCTTGTACGCACCTACCCTCGGGCATGGAGCCATGCCGTCTTGCCTGCGTTCGATACCTGAACACCGCGCCGCTGATCGAGGGGCTCGAGAAAGTCCACAACCTCACGCTCATCCCCGCCGTGCCCGCCGTGATCTGCGACATGGTGCGCCGCGGCGAGGCGGACTTGGGCATCTGCTCCATCGTGGACGCGGTGCGCGAGGGCGGCCCCGACCTCGCCATCGTGCCCGTGGGCATGATCGGCTGCGACGGCCCGACCATGACCGTCCGCGTCTTCTCCTCCGTCCCCTTCGAGCAGGTCCGCACGCTGCACACGGACACCGACAGCCACACCTCCGTCGTACTGGCCCAGGTGGTGCTCTGGAAGCGCTTCGGCGTGCGGCCGCGGGTCATCGGCTTCGACGTGCGGGAGCGTGTGCCGGTGGCGGGCCCGGTTTCGGGCTCGGACACGGAAGATAGCTGGCCCCCCACCGTCCTGCTGATCGGGGACAAGGTCGTGACGGACCGCCCGCCGCGGGATCGCTATCCCTACGAGCTGGACCTCGGCGAGGCATGGCGCGACATGACGGGCCTCTCCTTCGTCTACGCGGTGTGGATGTGCCGCGCGGAGGACGCGGATTCTCAGAAGGTGCGCACGCTCGCGGCGCTGCTGGACCGGCAGCGTCGCCGCAACGCGGCACGCATCGACTGGGTGGTCGCCCGGCGCAGCGGCGGCGCCCGCTGGCCCGTGGACGTGGCGGCCAAGTACCTGGGAGAGCTGCTGCGGTTCGAGGTCGGGGAGCGTGAGCGTGCCGCGATCGGGCTGTTCCTGTCGGAGGCCGCGGAGCTGGGCCTGCTGCCCGGGCGTGAGGCGGCCTTCGCGGCGGTGTGAGGCTCAGGTGCCCGGCACTTCCTGCTCGACGGACCAGCGGAGCTGCCCGTCGCGGCAGTCGATGTGCACGGCGAAGAAGCCCGGCCTGCCCTGCGGCGTGCGCTGGTCCGCACGCTTGATGAGCGGCCAGATGATCTTGCGGTCCGTCTCGGGCAGCGGCAGGGCGTCCACCTGCTCCGGCGTGAACCACTCCAGGCGGCCTTCGCGCATGTCGTGGGGCTCGACCTCCACCGGCCCCAGCACGCGGTAGACGAACATCAGCCAGTGGCCCTTGCCCTCGAACTCCCGCTCGCTGACGAGCCCGATGAGGTGGATGCGCTCCATCGGGATGTCCAGCCCCGCCTCTTCCTTGATCTCGCGCTGAGCGCACCGGGCCGGGCTCTCGCCCTCGGCCACATGGAGCTTGCCGCCGATCGGGCTGCACAGGCCCTGGTTCGGGGCCTTGATCCGACGCAGCAGAAGCACGCGGCCCCGGGCGTCGCGAAGATCGCAGAGGCACGCGATGCGGTACGGCAACTCCGCTGTTGATCCCTGAACGGCGTGGTCGGCCATGGCGCTCCTACCGCAGACGGGCTCTCATCGCCGCGGCACGCTCCTTCAGTCCTCGCTCCAGTTCCGCCCGCGGCAGGGAGACGGAGAGCTCCGGCCGGAGCCTGTAGTGCCACCGCACCTCGTTGGAGATGTCAACGGGCACGGCGGAGGCCAGCAGGTCCACCGGCGGATACTCGTAGATCGGCGTGACGGCCCTCGCCGCGGTCCGCAGCGTCTCATACCCCTCGCGCTGCAGCTCCACGTCGTACTTCCCGTAATAGACGAACGACGCGGACACGGGCGTGCGGCCGATCTCCACGCCGTTGACGACGGCCGTGGCCCCCGGCGGCTCGGAGGTGATGGTCATGCGGCGCTCCAGGCACCCCGGGAGCGCGAGCAGACACGCGATGAGCAATCCGAAGCGAGTCGGCATGGGCGGAGTGTAGCGGCCCGCACAAACGAACAGGGCCCCGGGCGTCGGTCCCGGGGCCCTTGTGCATGACGCCGCTGAAAGGTCAGGCCATTCCCTGCGGCCCGGGGGAGATGCCCGGCCCGATGATGCCCGAAGTCATCATCGGCGCGGGAGCGGGCATGGGCGGGCGGGCGGGGGCGACGGGCCGCACTCCCGGCGCAGCGCCGGGGAGCTGGATCCGGGCCTTGAAGATGTACTCCGTGACGCGGGAGCGCACGTTCTCGAGCATCGTCTGGAAGAGCGCGGAGCCCTCCTTCTTGTACTCGATGCGCGGGTCCTGCTGGCTGAAGGCGCGGAAGCTGATGGAGTCGCGGAGCTGGTCCATCGCGTACAGATGGTCCTTCCACGCCGAGTCGAGCGTCTCCAGCAGGATGCTGCGCTCGAACTGCAGCAGCTCGGGCCGGAGGATGTTCTCGATGCGGGCGCGGATGGCGTTCTCACGCTCCTCGCCCTGCAGGTGCCGCATGGAGTCGGGCATCGGGGCGTTGAACCGCTCCCGCAGGTGCGCCTCGAGCTGCTCGTCGGTCGTGAGCTTGAGCGCGGCCTCGATCTCCTTCTCCAGCCGGTTCTCGGCGACGAACTTCGCGGATTCGGCGAGCAGCTCGGCGCGGACGACGTCCGGCGTCTTCTTGAAGATGCCGGCGTCCCAGCCCATCTTGTAGCGGGCGTTGGCCCACGCCACGAGGTGCATCGCCGCCTCCTGGAAGGACTGGCGGGCCATCAGCGTCGTCACGTGCAGCGCGAAGTCCACGGGGTACTCGATCTCGCGCTTGTTGTACAGCTCCAGGACGTGGGCCATGACCAGGTCGGTCACGGTCTCGCCGCTGTCGGCCTGCCGCTTCTGCGCCGCGACCACTTCCTCCGGCGGAATCTCGATCGTGAGCTTGTCGCGCAGCCACTTGACGAACTCGCGCGCCCCGTAGTTGGGCTCCACGTACCGGGCCAGGCCGGAGAGGTCCGCGGCCTCGATCTGCTGCACCGCCGCGTGGATGAGCATGTCCTTGACCCGGGCACGCTCGTCCGCCCCGCCGGTGCGCAGCTCCGCGGCGTCCAGCTCCACGCCGAAGCGGGAACGCGCCCAGTTGATCAGGCCCGCGGAGTCGAAGTCAACGCTCACCTCCGAGCCCTCCATGGGCATGTACTCGCCCAGGGTGAGCTCGATGGTCTGGCGCGCCTCGTGCACCGCGTCGTCGATGATGATCCGCTCCATCTCGGCCACTTCCTTGCCGCGGAGTCGTTCCGGGGGCACGGAGCAGTCGAGCCTGGTGCGGGCGTACTCCGCCGCGCACTGGGCGGGATACTCGGGGTCGAGGTAGGTGGCGACGGCGTCGTCCACCGTGCGCTTGATGAAGTCGAAGATGAGGCCCTTGACGTCGCGGCCTTCGAGCACGCGCTGGCGCAGCCCGTAGAAGTGACGGCGCTGGTGCTCCATGACCTCGTCGTACTCGAGCACCTGCTTGCGGTACTGGAAGTTGCGCTCCTCGACCTTGCGCTGGGCGCGCTCGACGCTCTTGGTGAGCATCGGGTGCTCGATGGCGTCGCCCTCCTTCATGCCCAGGCGGGCGAGGATCTTCATCGTGGTCTCGCCGGCGAAGAGCTTCATCAGGTCGTCTTCGAGGCTGACGAAGAAGCGGGAGGAGCCCTTGTCGCCCTGGCGGCCCGAGCGACCGCGGAGCTGGTTGTCGATGCGGCGGGCCTCGTGGCGCTCGGTGCCGATGACGTGGAGGCCGCCCATGTCCTCGATGGACTCGAACCAGCGCAGGCGGTGCAGCAGGAAGCGCCCGTTCTCGTCCAGCGCCGTGCGGAGCTGCTCGGCGGTGGCGCGGGCGATCTGCTTGGGGTCCATCCAGGTGTAGCGGCCCGCCCAGTGGCGCAGGAGCTGCATTTCAAGCTCCTGGAAGGGCATGGTCTCGGCGTCGCGCTTGGGGATGTTCAGCTCGCGCGGGGCCATCTTGCGGTAGACGCCCTCGCGGAGCTGCTCCTCGGTGCTCTCGACGGTCACGGTCCGCGGGCAGATGCCCCGCCGCAGCCAGTGCTCGAGCTGGCTCTCGCGCGTCACCTTGCCGAGCTTGATGTCGGTGCCGCGGCCGGCCATGTTGGTGGCGATCATCACCGCGCCGAGCTGGCCGGCGTTCTCGACGATGTGCGCCTCACGCTCGTGCTGCTTGGCGTTGAGCACCTCGTGCTGGATCTGGTACTTGCTGGCGAGCAGGCGGCTGAGCATCTCGCTCTTCTCGACCGAGGTCGTGCCCACCAGGATGGGGCGGCCCACGTCGTGGAACGCCTTGATCTCGTCCACGATCTGGTTCCACTTGTCCTTGGCGGTCAGGAACACCACGTCGTCGTAGTCCCTGCGGACCACCGGCTTGTTCGTGGGGATCGCCACCACGTCGAGCTGGTAGATGTCGTGGAACTCCTGCGCCTCGGTGTCGGCGGTGCCGGTCATGCCCGCCAGGCGCTTGTACATCTTGAAGAAGTTCTGGATGGTGACCGTGGCGACGGTCTGCGTCTCGTTCTTGATCGGGACGCGCTCCTTGCACTCGATCGCCTGGTGCAGGCCGTCGGACCACTGGCGGCCGATCATGGGGCGGCCGGTGTTGGTGTCCACGATGACGACGCTGGGCTCGGTGCGGCCGGTCTGCGGGTTCTGCGCGGGCATCACCACGTAGTCGCGGTCGCGCTCGTACACCGTGTAGGCGCGCAGGGCCTGCTCCAGCAGGTGGGGCAGGTCGATGTTCTCGTCCACGTACAGCGAGCCGACCTGAGCCACGCGCTGCGCCTCGCTCACGCCCTCGTGGGTGAGGTGGGCGGTCTTGCGCTCCATCTTCACCTCGAAGTACTGCACGTGCTTGTCGCGGGCCTGCTCCAGCTGGGGGAGCTCCGCCTTGGCCTGGCGCAGCGCCTCCTGCAGCGCGGGGATCTGGCTCTTGTCGCGGGCCTGGCGGATGTCGCCCTCCAGGCCCTTGATCCGCATCTTGCACTTCTCGACCTTCTCGTTGGCCTCCGTCCAGGGCTTCTGCTTCTCCACCAGGTGGCGGGCGATCCGGTCGGCCAGGTCATACCGCGGCGTGCTGCTGTGCGCCTCGCCGGAGATGATCAGCGGCGTGCGGGCCTCGTCGATCAGGATCGAGTCCACCTCGTCCACGATCGCGAACTCGCGCTTGCGCTGCACCTGCGCCTCGGCCGACTTCTTCATGTTGTCGCGGAGGTAGTCGAAGCCGAACTCCGCGGTCGTGCCGTAGACCACGTCGCAGCGGTACATGATCCGCTTCTGGTCCTCGTCCTGCATGTGCTGGGGGTGGATCGCCCCCACCGTCATCCCCAGGGCGTGGAAGTACGGCGCGGTCCAGTCGCGGTCGCGCTGCACGAGGTAGTCGTTCACCGTGACCACGTGCACCTTCATCCGCTCGATCGCGGCCCGGTAGCACGCCAGCGGAGCGACGATCGTCTTGCCTTCGCCCGTCCGCATCTCGGCGATCTTGCCCTGGCAGAGCACCATGCCGCCGATGAGCTGCACGTCGAAGGGCCGGGCCCGGAAGGGCGGACGGGACTCGGGGAAGAGCTCCTTGATCGCCGCGTACATCTCGACGGGGATCTCCACCCGCCGCCAGCCCTCGATCGGCGCGGTGCCGCCCATCCACTCGCCGATGGGGGGAACCGGCTCCATCGCGTCCGCCTCCGCCCGGATGCGCTGGTACAGGTCGCGCATCGGCGGGGAGAGGAGGGAGGGGTCGAAGTTCGCCGCGGGGTTGAAGATGTTGCGGATGCCCACGGCACGGTCCATCGCCTCGCGGGCGTAGGCGAAGGCCTCGGGGATGAGGTCGTCGGCCTTCTCCCCCTTGTCGACGCGGGCGCGGAGCTCCTCGAGCTTGCCCCGCAGCTCGGCGTCGGTCAGCTTGACGACCCGCGGCTCGAGGGCGTTGATCTCAGCGACGCGCTGGGTGTACTTCCGGACGAACCGCTCGTTGCGGGTGCCGATGATGCGGTTGAGAATCGGCCCGATGATGGGAATGCCCTGCTCTGCCATGTCTGTGCTCGCTCGCCCGGCCGCGAAGCGCGGCCATGAGCCGCTGCGCCGCAACGCAGGCTGTAAAGCGCCGACGCTGCCGCGCCGACGCCGGTGTCTGTGGTGTAAGTGCGTGGGGAATGGAGAAAGACGCGCCGCAGGCCCCGCCTCAAGACAGGGCCGATCAGATCAGGCCAGGGCGGGCGGCGGAAGATTGATGAGCCAGGAATCCAGCGGGCGGGGCGTGACGCCCAGATCGGGCACGGCAACGCCCGCCGTCAGGCGACGCTCCGGCGTCACCGCCGGGTGCGCCTGCACGGGGGCCGGCCGCTCGTCCTGCCTCCGGACGACCCGCTCCGACCGCAGCGAAACCGCGATCATGCGGATGACCGGGGCATGGCCGTTGCTCGCGACGACGGCCCGCTCCGTGAAGCCGGGGGTGGCCTGCAACGCCATCGCCACCAGCAGGAGCAGGGAGATCCCCCCCATCGCTCCGCGCAGGGTCGAGGTCTTGAGCTGTGGCGCACCTTCGGTCATGAAGCTATAAACAGTATCGAACCGACCGGGTCCGTGCACGACAACCACGGAGGAAATTCGCCCCCTTCCGGGGGTTGGGATGGCCCCGGCCCGCCGGCCGACCGTTCCAGGGCGGCGGACCGGGGCTCCTGCCCGAGTTTTCTCTGCGGGTCGAGGCCGCGGACTGTCCGATAGTCTCCCGTCGCGTGTGGTCTGGCGGTGGGCAATCGGTCGGTCTGCCCCACGCCGAGCCGGAGAGTGGCTACATTCGCCGGACTATGACCACCCGCGACCACGGGACAACCCGTGCCAGCACGCCCGGACGTCCGACCGCCCAGGAGGGGCAAGACATGGTCGCCTGTCGTCAAGCGCTTCCCGTCACCCGCGAGTCCATCACCCACAAGTTCGCGATCGGCCTGCACGAGGGCTACCTCACCATCGGGCTCTACGCCGACGGCCGCCCCGGCGAGATCTTCATCAAGATGGCGAAGGAAGGCTCCACCATCTCCGGGATGGCGCAGGCCTTCTGCCGGGCCTTCAGCCTCGCCCTTCAGCACGGCCTGAGCATTCAGGATGCCGTGGTGCGGTTCAAGGGCATGCGGTTCGAGCCCATGGGCATGACCAGCAACCCGGACATCCCGGAGGCCTCGTCCATCGTGGACTACGTGGCCCGGTACCTCGAGCTGCACTTCGGCAACCCGAAGAAGCCCCGCTGATTCAGAACTGAGTCAGCCCGCTCAGACCACGGGGTTGGGGGGCTCCTGCCCCGCCAGCACGGCACGCGCGTTGGCGCTGACCATCTCCGTCATCATCTCGCGGAATCTCGCCGCGGCGCTGCCGATGTGCGGGGTGAGCACCACATTCGTCATCGGGATCAGGTCGGGGTGTACCTGCGGCTCGCGCTCGTAGACGTCCAGCCCGGCGCCGTAGAGCCGCCCGGCGCGGAGGGCCTCCACCAGGGCCGCCTCGTCCACGATCGGGCCGCGGGCCGTGTTCACCAGGATCGCGCCGGGCTTCATCAGGGCGAGCGTGCGGGCGTTGAACATGCCGCGGGTCTCGGGCGTCAGGGGACAGTGGATGCTCACCACATCCGCCACCGGGAGCCCTTCCTCCAGCGTCACGCGTCGGCCCGCGATCGGGGCAAGCTCAAACTCCACGTGCCTGCCGCGCGCGACGTAGAGGATCTGCATCCCCCACGCCTTCGCCCGGCTCGCCACGGCGTAGCCGATCCGGCCCGCGCCCACGATGAGCAGCGTCTTGCCGGTGAGGTCCTGCCCCACCAGCTCCGTCGGCCCCAGCGGTCCCCGCGCGGCGTACTCCGGTGAGCGTGCGAAGCGGTCCGCCTCGATCAGCCGCCTCGCCACCGCCAGGATCAGCAGCCACGCGATGTCGGCGGTGCCTTCCGTCACCGCGTTGGGGGTGTTCGTCACCCGCACACCCCGCGCCCGGCACGCCGCGAGGTCGATGTTGTCCGTGCCCACGGCGAAGTTGCACACCCCCCGCAGTTGCGGCCCCGCGGCTTCGAGCAGCTCTTCATCCACACGCTCCGAGACCCACGTGATGATCACGGCGGCCCCGCGCACGTGCTCCTTCAGCTCCGCGCGGCTCAGCGCCCGCTCCCCCGCCAGCCGGAACTCAACCCCGGGGATGTCCAGCTTCCCCGGCAACGCTCTGCACACTGCGACGATCGGTTTTTCCATGCGCGGAGGCTAGCACCCCCGCACGCCTTCCCGCCAGCGCCGCTATCTTCCGAGGGTGCGCCTTCTGACCTGGAACATCCTCCACGGCGGCGGCCCCACCCGCCTGCCGGAGATCATCCTCTCTCTGCTCAGCCACCGCCCCGACGTGATCCTGCTGACCGAGTTCCGCGTCACCCGCGGCAGCCAGATCCGGGCGGTGCTCGCCGACCACGGCCTGGAATACCAGCTCACCTCGCGGAGCATCGAGCGGGTGAACGGCCTGCTGCTCGCGTCCCGCTTTCCGCTGCATCCCGTCATCATTCCCGACGCCCCCGGACAGGGGCGTTGGCTGGGCGCGGAACTGCCGGAGGAAGACCTGCTGCTCGGTTGCGTGCACGTTCCGGACGACACTCAAGGGCGGCAGAAGACCGCCTTCTGGCAGTTCCTTCTGCGTGCCGGAGCGATGTGGAAAGCTCGGCGTGCGGTTTTTTTCGGCGACTTCAACACCTCCCGGCGCGGGCTGGACGGCGGCCCCAAAGGACAGCGTTGCGAATCGCTGCTGAAGCAGTTTGTCGCGGGCGGATACACCGACGCGTGGCGGCTGCGACACCCTGAAGAGGCGGAGTACTCATGGTTCAGCCACGAAGGAAAAGGGTGGCGGATCGATTCGGCGTACCTCTCCGAACCGCTGCTGCCGATGCTGCAAAGTGCCTGCTATTCACAGGTTGAGCGCGAGGCCGGACACTCGGATCACGCTCTGCTTCTGGTGGACCTGGCGCTGCCGCGGAGCGAAGAGACGAGTCGTGCGAAAGCGCGAACGGGACCGGCGCGTGGCGGCTTGTTCGGCGGGTGCGCCGCGTCGGCGGGATGATCGAAAGGCCGCATTTCACTGGAATCTGTGCAGATCGGCGCGGGCGCACGCCGAAAAAGGGCTTGAAATCCGGCGGTTTTGAGCCGGAGGAAACTTGCTGGCGTGCCGCGTCCTTGATACAAACCGGCCCAGCACTCACGGAAAACGTGTGGTTTTTCGGAGAGAAACCGTTCCCCTCATGGAGATGACAGATGGCGAAGAAAGCAGGCAAGTCCGGCTCGAAGGCGGCCTCCAAGCCGGCCAAGATCACCCCCGCCAGCAAGCAGCGGAAGAAGTCTGAGATCTACACGGTGATCGCCGAGCACGTGGGCATCAGCCGCAAGCAGGTCGCCGGCGTGTTCGACGTCCTGGGCCGCATGATGGCTGCGGACCTCGCCAAGCCCACCGCCAGCCAGAACAAGGTGTTCGTCGTTCCTGGCATGATGAAGGTTCAGTCGATCTACAAGCCCGCCACCAGGGCGACGCAGAAGCCCAACCCCTTCAAGCCCGGCGAGATGATGACCGTGAAGGCCAAGCCCGCCCGCACCGTCATCAAGATCCGCCCCCTCAAGGGCCTCAAGTCGATGGTCTGATCGACCGCGACAGAGCGAACGATCAACGCAGCGCCGCCGAAGGGCGGCGTTGTTCATTTCTGCCCGCCGCTCAGTACGGCCGTCGCGCGGTTCAGCGCCTCCGTCACGCGGCCGAGCTCCTCGCGCAGCAGTCCCGCGTCACCATCCGCGATGGCCTTGCAGACGCCAGGAAGGATCCAGGCGGCGTAGCCGGAATCCTCGTCCGTCGCGGCGTACCGACTCCTGAACCACGCCCGGCCCGGCAGGCCATCCTCGAAGAGCCACGCCCGGTCCGCGCGGATCAATGCTTCGTCGGGAACCGCCTCCGCGCGTGAGGCGGCGTCCAGCCTTTCCGCGGCGGCCCTCGCTCCAGCGAGCGCCGCTTCCACTTCCTCCGTCACCAGCCCCGCCTTGCGGGCCCCAGCTTCCAACGCCGCGAGCTTGGTTCGGACATCCGCCGCCACGGCCCGCTGGTCCAGAGGCAGGGTGCGCGAGTACGCCAGCCTGTGCACCGTCGCGGCGGTCACGCGCGTCACCATCTGCGCCGAGCCGTAGTCCGTCCCCACCACCTTCCAGTACCAGTGCAGCGTGTCGTAGGCGGAGTGGTACGAGGTGCCGCGGGAGCCGCCGCCCCCGATCGAGCAGCTCGGCACGCCCGCGTGACAGAGAAACGCGACGTGGTCGCTGCCGCCGCCGAGGTCGCCGAACCGGCCCCGCCAGGAAGCCGCAGGGTCTTCGCCCCTCGCCCTCCATGCTTCGAGCACCGTCCGCCCTCCGGGGTCGCCGGGCTGAAGAACATCCCCCGCCGCCTGCGCGATCACCGTCCGCAGCGAGGGCGATGCGCTTGAGCCGAAGTCCAGCCCCATCGAGGCCATGTCGAGGTTGATGTACGCCACCGCGTTGGCGGTCAGGGTTTCGCGGTGCGCCTCCACCCACTCGCTCGATCCGATGATGCCGAACTCCTCCGCGTCCCACGCCGCGAAGACGATGGTCCGCAGCGGTGGGTGCTCCTTGGCGAGTGAGGCAAACGCCTTGGCGCATTCGAGCAAAGCGATGGTGCCCGCCAGCGGATCGGCCGCGCCGTTGTTCCAGGCATCGTGGTGGCAGCCCACGATCACCACCTGCTCGGGGTGTGTGGAGCCCCGGATCGTCGCGAGCACGTTCGAAACCTTCGTGACCTTCCGCTCCTGCTGCACCTTCAGCCGCACGCGCAGCTCCGGCCCGCCCTCGATGCGGTACGCGAAGGGCAGCCCCCCCTGCCACCCGTCGGGCACGCCCGGCCCCGTCATGCGCGACATGATTTCCTTCACCGCGCCGTAGGGGGCCGGCTGCACGGGAATCCGCGGCAGTTCCACGTCCTCCGGGGCCAGCCGCTCCGCATCGCGCGTGGCGGGACGCCCGGGGGTCAGGGGATCGCCGATGTACGGCAGCGTGACGATGGAGCCGCGCTGAATACAGCAGTCGTTGGCGTACCCGCCCTCGGGGTAGGTGAGCCCCCGCATGTACCCGCTGTCCGCCGGATCGGTGTAGATGATCAGCCCCGCTGCGCCCGCGGCCTGCGCGAACTTCGCCTTGTAGCCCCGGTAGTTGCCCCCATAACGTGCGATCACGATCTTGCCCGTCACATCCACGCCCATATCGCGCAGGCGCTGAAAGTCCGCCTTCGTGCCGTAGTTTGCGTACACCACGCCAGCAGTGACCTCGCCGCTCCCGCTGAAGGCGTTCCAGCCGAAGCCGTGCCCCTCGCTGCCCGGATCGCCCCGGACGGGCCGCTCCGCCAGTTCAAGGCTGATGCGCTCCGGGGCGACGACCTCAAGCTCCGCCGCGACGGGTGTAGCCAGCAAGGGCCAGCACTCCCACACCTCCGGCTCCAGCCCCATCCCGGCGAAGGCGTCGCGCAGCCGGGCGACCGTGCGCTCCCCGCCGGGCGTGCCCGCGACATGCGGCTCGCTGCCCAGCAGGATGTGCCAGTCGCGCAGGCTCTCCGCGCTCACCGCGCTGTTCAGCGCCTCGCGCCGCAGCGCGAACGCGGCCCCATCCTCAAACCCCTGGGCCGGTTGCGGGAGAACGATCGCCGCCGCGATGAGCATGTTCAGCATGCGCATGGCCTATCACACGCCACGCCGAGCGGTCAACCCCGTACCATGGGCGATGATCGTCAATCGTGCCGGTCCGGGGTCCGTTGCGCTGGAAACCACGCTGCTGCTCCACGGCGTGCCGCGGGAGCAATCGCTGCCTCTTGCGCGCAATCTTTCGAACGTCGTGCGCGAGCACGGGGCGCAGCCGGCCCTCGTCGGCATCGTCGGCGGGGCCCCCACCGTCGGGCTGACGGACGAAGAGCTCGGCACGCTGCTGGACGCGGGCGAGGTGCCCAAGGTCAACACCTCCAACCTGGGGCTTGTGCTCGCCCGAGGCGGGCACGGCGCCACGACCGTGAGCACGACGATGGAGCTTGCCGCGGGCGCTGGCGTGCAGGTCTTCGCCACCGGCGGGCTGGGGGGCGTGCATCGCGGCTACGGCGAGCACCTGGACATCAGCGCGGACCTCGCGGCATTCACCCGATTCCCCGTCGCGGTCGTCACCAGCGGCGTGAAGTCGATCCTCGATGTTGAGGCGACGCGCGAGCTGCTGGAATCCCTCGGCGTGCCCGTCGTCGGCTTCCGCACGGACCGCTTCCCGGCCTTCTACCTGCGCGAGAGCGCCGCGGGCGTGGACGCCCGGTTTGATGAGGTCGAGCCCCTCGCCCGCTTCCTCGCGTCGGAGTTGGCGCGCACCGGGCGCGGGGTCGTCGTCGCCAACCCCATCCCGCGGGAGTCCGAGCTTCCTCGGGCGGATTGGGACCGCTGGCTCTCGCAGGCAACCGCCGAAGCCGCGGCCAAGGAAGTCTCCGGGCGCGGGATGACCCCCTTCCTGCTGGGGCGGCTGCATGAGCTGTCCGGGGGCGCGACGCTCCGGGCGAACCTGGACCTGGTGCATTCCAACGCGGCCCTGGCAGCGCAGATCGCGCGGGCGATGACGCCGGGACGCGCGGGGGCAGTTCGTCCGGCATAAACCGCATTGAGTCGCCTTGACCGCCTTATTACCATCCAGAAGCCGCGGGACTGCGGTCGGGCCCCTTTTTTGGCCGATGCCAGCTACAGACCGCTTCACGACGGAGGATGAGGAGCGTGAGCACGCTGATTGAGAAGACGCGGGTGGCCGCCGCGGTGCTCGCAGGGATCGCGGGCCTGGCCTTTCCCTGCGCCGCCCAGGACAGCACTTCACGAAACTCCGACGGGGGCTCCGGCCTCCCTGGGGACGCTCTGAACCCCTGGGTGCTCGGGCCGGGAATGCGGAGCAACTACATCGTGGACCTGCGCCCGTTCTCCACGTCCATGGGCACGACCTTCGGCGTGGGGCCGATCATCAAGTCGGGCAAGACCAGTGCGACGCGATTCACCGCCCTCAATGGCACGTCGGTGATCTCCGCCTCCGCCCGCACGAACGCGCCGTACCCGGCGACCAGCTACTCCTACTGGACCACCCCCGGAGCCGGGCTTCACCCCACGGAGAACATTGCCAGCGGCGTCTCGGCCATCACCCCCGCAGGAACGGCGACGGTCTTCGGCGTCGGCCTGATGGACTTTGACGAAGTCGCCATCGGCAGCAGCAACGTCTTCGTCAACCAGCTTTATGCCGCCCAGGTGGCCTTCGACCCCGGCCAGCCCGGCAGGCTGTACGTCACCCGCGTCCACGCCGCGGCGAACAGCACCGCCAACAACACCGACCGCTCCCAGTTCGGCCTCGGCTCGATCGACGCGGACGGCAACCTCTGCTTCCGCGCCGACAGCTTCGGCAGCGCCGGCCCCACATCCTCCCTGCTCGTCGGCGACAACTACTTCCGCATCAAGTCCCCGCTCCGCGGCATCACGGTCAACCTCATCGACAACAACGGCGGCAGCAACAGCGGAGCCACCGACTGGCTTCTGGTCCGCAGCCCCGCGACCCACACCGTGCCCACCGCCATCCCCGCGGACCTCGCGGGCCGCAGCGTGCTCATGGGCACCGATCTGCTGGGCAACTACCTCTTCGAGTCCAGCGCAGGCGACTTTTCCGGCTCGTCCACCGCTCACCGCACCGGGACCCTCGACCACCGCGGCGCCCCAAGCTTCTCGGCCCGCGTCCTCTTCCCCGGCTCCATCGGCACCGGCGCGATCCTGACCCGGACCAGCGCAGGCGGCGGCAAGACCAACGCCATCACCGTCTGGGGCGTTGATGCCAACGGCAACCCCACGACTTCGCGCACGGTTCCGCTCCCGACATCGCTCACCGATCCCTGCCTCCCGTACACCTGGGACCTCGGCGGGGGCGACTTCCGCGGCTACGAGAGCCAGACCATCTTCCGCGGCGGCTCCGGTCCCGTCGCCATGACAATGGATCAGCAGGGCCGGGCGCTCGTCGCCTCCCTCGTGTTCCACGGCAGCATCGGCGGCGCAGCCAACCCCTTCGACGCCATCGCCGTCGCCCGCTTCGATCCTTCCGTGCCCGGCTCTCCTGTGTCATGGACGAACGCCGCGTGGGTGGACACGACGCAATCCACCGGCAAGCCGCTCTTCGGCGACTACGGCGCGGACGGCGCGCCGGGCACCAACGACGCGGGCGAGGGCGACGGGGTGGTGAACGCGAACGACGCGCCGATCGGCCGCCTGGCCTCGTTGACGGAAAACCCCTTCGCGGGCCCGGGCCCGTCGCTCTCCGCTCCGGCCTTTGACGCCGCGGGGAACCTGTACTTCATCGCCTCCGTCTCGCTGCGCAAGCGGATCGGGTCGCAGGTGCTGGAAGTTCCCAGCGTGGCGCTGGTCCGCGCCGTGTACGACGCCGCGGCTTTCTGCTACACGCCGGAAGTGGTGATGGAAGTCGGCAGCGTGTTCACGGGCGTGAACTCGTCCACGCCTTATCAGGTGCAGTACCTCAGCGTGGCGGACGCGGACTCCAGCTCTTCGACCTCCATCTGGTCGAGCAGCACGATGCAGCAGGCGTGGAACAAGCTCAACCCGCTCGATATGCCCAGCGCCGACCCGAGACAGCTCGGCGGCCTGGTGGTGTCCGCACGCATCTGCTACGACGTCAACGGGGACGGGCAGTTTGAAGACCCGACCGTCATCGGCAACAACCCCAACAGCCCCGACGAGGCGTACAACGTCGTGCTCTACGTGGGCTTCACGCCAACCGAGCCTCGGTGCGGCACGGCCGACTTCGACAACGACGGAGATTCGGGCACGGACGCTGATATCGAAGCGTTCTTCGCCTGCCTGGCGGGGAACTGCTGCCCCACGTGCCAGTCCGTGGACTTTGACGGCGACGGGGACGCGGGGACGGACTTCGATATCGAAGCGTTCTTCCGCGTGCTCGCGGGCGGCTCGTGCTGATTCAGCGAGGTGCCTCGCCCCCCAACTTGCGGAGGTCGGCGAGCGTCTGACGCAGCTGCCGCTGCAGCAGGCTGACGCGCAGAAGAGAGCGAACGCGCGTCACAAGCTCCAGCCGGTTCACGGGCTTGGTCAGGAAGTCGTCCGCGCCGGACTCCACCGCCCGCTCCACGTCGGCCACCTCGTTGAGGGCCGTCACCATGACGACGGGGATATCTCGCAGCGAGGGATCTTTCTTGATCCGCGAGCAGACCTGGAAGCCGCTCATCCGGGGCATCATCACGTCGAGCAGGATCAGGTCCGGACGCTTGCGGGCGATGTCGTCGAGGGCCTCGAGCCCGTCGCGGGCGGTCCGCAGCTCGCAGCCCAGTTCCTCCAGGTAGGCCAGGAGGAGCTCCAGGTTCTGCTCGTTGTCGTCCACCAGGAGCACCACCGATCCTTCGACGTTCAGTTCGGGGTCGGTCGCCAGGGCGGGATCGGCGGCGTTGGTCTGGGCTTTGTCCGGCATGAAGGTCGATCCTCTCTTGGGGACATCGTACCGCGTTGGCGGTGGTCCGGGGGGCATTCCGTAAACTACCACCTGACCGGGACCTACTGCTGGACCGGCTGAACCGGGAGGGAAACAATCCCCGATGGTGGCCCCGGTTTCCCGGGGGCGCGACCCATGCACAAGTTTCGGGCCTGTCCGGCCTTGTGCTCTCTGGTGGGAGGTGAACCGTGTCCGCCCAGTCGTTCAAGCCGCGCCTCGCATGGCAGGATCGTTTCCGTGCGCCCAGCCCTGAAGACCTGATCGCCCCGTTCAACAAGCAGAGCGGCGCGCTCGTGGAGCACGCCCGCCAGCGTTTGCTGGGGGTGGAGTGCGTGCGCGAGGAGATCGCCTGGCACGGGGTGTGGAACTGGACGTTCGTGTATCGAATCCCCGGCGACGGGGATCGCGCGTGGGCGTACCTCATCCCCGACCCCGCCAAGCCCCGCCTCGCCGTGCCCGTCGAGGACGAGATCATCCCCGAGCTGCCCATCCGCAAGCTCTCGAAGTTCATCCGGGACGGCCTGACGCACGCCCCGATTGTGGACGGGGTCCGGTGGTCCTGCTGGGAAATCGCGAACCGCACGCAGGTTGAGGACATTGTGTCACTCGCTCAGCACAAGCTGAAACTAGCGAACGCGGAGCGCTGAACCCGCCCCCATCGCTGCAGCACGGAAGCCCGGTTGGTCGATCAGCGGTAGGATGCCGCCGCGTGCCGGCGCGCACCGCACCATCTGCCACACCGGGAGTCGCGATGACGATCCACCGTGTCTGGGCGTTCGCCCTCGTGTTTCTCGCAGCCTGCGCCGCCGCGGCTGCTCAGCCCGGCGTTCTGAATGACCAGGTGGCACGCACCGTGAGCGCGCACAAGTTCGGCGCGGCGCGGGTGGGCATTAGCGTGGTGGACCTGGAGACCGGCGACGTCCTGGCAGACCTCAACGCCGACGTTCCCTTCACCCCCGCCTCCAACATGAAGCTGCTGACCACCGGGGCCGCGGCTCTGGTGCTCTCGCCGGACTTCGTCTTCCAGACCGAGATCATCCGTGACGGCGACCGACTGATCGTGCGGGGCTCGGGCGATCCGGCCCTGGGCGATCCGCTGGTCCTTGCCGAAAGCGAGCCCAAGCTCACCGTGGACGACGTGCTCACCGCGCTCGCCGGAGCCGCGGTGAAGGCCGGGATGCAGGACGTGCGCGAAGTCGTCCTGGACGATCGAGTCTTTGACCGCGAGCTGGTGCATTCAGGCTGGCCGAAGAACCAGCTCGACCGGCCCTACTGCGCACCGGTCTGCGGCATCAACTTTCACTGCAACGTCCTCTCCTTCTTCCCCGGCCCCAATCCTCAGGGCCCCGGCACGCCCCCCACCTGCGCTCTTCAGCCGCAGGCCCCGTGGGTCCGCGTGGACATCCGCGCCCGCACCATCGCCGACGGACGAAACACCGCGTGGATCACGCGCGAGCAGGGGCCGGACCGCTACGCCCTCCGCGGCGATATCCGCTTCCAGACGCAGCAGCCCATCGAAATCACCTGCCAGGAGCCCGCCCTGTTCTTCGGCCGCCTGCTCGCTCACAACCTCACCAAGGCGGGCGTGCGCGTGGCTCAGGGCCCCCAGGGGCCGGTGGTGCGCCTCGCCGAGGCGCAGGAGCAGTTGAGCGGCACCACCATCGCGATCGTCAACACCCCCCTGACGGACGTGCTCCGCCGCTGCAACGCCGACTCGGAGAACCTGTACGCCGAAGCCCTGCTCAAGCGCATCGGCCACGCCGTCACCAAGGACGCGGGCTCGTGGAACAACGGCGCTTCGGTGCTGCGGATGGTCCTCGGCCAGCGGCTGAGCCCCCAGCACGCCGCGGCAACCACCATCAGCGACGGCTCCGGCCTCTCGCGGACCAACCTCGTTTCTCCCACGACCCTCACCCGCTGGCTGGGCGAGCTGAACCGCGACGAGAAGGTCCGCGGGGTGTTCACGGACTCCCTCGCCACGCCCGGCACGGGCACGCTCAAGAAGCGCTTCCGCGACGCCAAGCTGAAGAACGAGGTCCGCGCCAAGAGCGGCTACATCGAGGGCGTCCGTTGCCTCTCCGGCTACGTGATCAACAACTCCACGGGCCGGCGGGTGGCCTTCAGCGTGATGGTCAACGACATCACGAACGACGTTCAGACCCGCGCCGCCCTCGACCTGCACGAGGAGATCGTCAAGCTCGCCGACACATGGCTGGCCCGCAAGGCCGCCGCGGAGCCTGCCAAAATCGGGGGCTGAGCGTCATTCCTTCGCGTCGCCTTCGGTGCAGGCCCGCCGACGTACCCGCGTACAGTTGGCCCGGATGCGAAGGATCTACCTCGACAACGCCGCCACCAGCTTCCCCAAGCCGCCCGGGGTGTACGAGGCGATGATGGACTACGGCACGCGCCTGGGAGCTTCCCCCGGACGCGGGCACTACGCCGAGAGCCGCGAGGGGGCGCGAATCATCCGCGAATGCCGCGAGCGGCTCTGCACGCTCATCAACGGCGAAAGCCCCAACCACATCGTCTTCACGCTCAACACCAGCGACGCCCTGAACCTTGCGATCAAGGGCATCATCCGGCACCGGACGCTCTCCCGTCCCGGCAAGCCGGTGCACGTCGTCACCACCGCGATGGACCATAACTCCGTGCTCCGCCCGCTCAACGCGCTCGCGGAGCACGGCGTGCGCTGCGTGCACGTGGACGCGGACTCGGAGACCGGCGTCGTAGACCCCGCCGCGGTCGCAAAGGCGATCACGCCCGACACCGCGCTGGTGGCGGTGAACATGGCGAGCAACGTGAGCGGCACCATCCAGCCCGTCGCCGAGATCGGCCGTGTCTGCCGCGAAGCGGGCGTGCCCTACCTCGTGGACGCGGCTCAGGCGCTGGGCCACCTTCCCGTGGACGTGCGTGAGCTTTGCGTGGACCTGCTCGCCTTCCCCGGCCACAAGGGCCTCCTGGGTCCGCAGGGCACGGGCGGCCTCTATATCCGCCCCGGCGTGGAGCAGATCCTCGCCACCACACGCGAGGGCGGCACAGGCTCGATGTCCGAGCACGACATGCACCCGGATTCCATGCCGGAGAAGTACGAGGCGGGCAGCCACAACACCATCGGCATCGCGGGCCTCTCCCGCGGCGTGGAATGGATCCTCGACCGCGGCATCGAGGCTTTGCACGCCCACGAACGCTCGCTCATCGAGCTGGCCCTGGACCTGCTTTACGAGGGCGGCGTCCGCGTGCAGGGGCGCGAGCCGCGGGAAGGCCCCATGTCCTCCCTCCGCCTGCTGGGGCCGGGCGATCCCGCGGCACGGGTCGGCGTCTTCTCCCTTGCGCACGACACCATGCCGCCCGCGGAGATGGCCGTCATGCTCGAACAGCTCGGCATCCTCGTGCGCTCGGGCATCCACTGCGCCCCCCGCGCCCACGCGGCACTGGGCACCCTCCCGAACCACGGCGCCTTCCGCATGTCCTTCGGCCCCTTCGTCACCTCCGACGACGTGCGGGCCGCCTGTGCCGCGCTCACGGAGGTGTGCGCCGAAGTCGCCGCCGCCGCGACGCATTGATGCTCCGTCTACGATTGCCGCGGGTCCCGGTAGCTCAGCTGGATAGAGCAGCGGTCTTCTAAATCGCAGGTCGTGCGTTCGAGTCGCACCCGGGACGTTTCACGCCGCCCGCTCAACCGCCGCGGAGCGACACCAGCACGCTGGCCGCCGTGTTGCGGACAAGCTCTGGCTCTGATTCGTCCGTCGCGAGTTGTTCGATCCGTGCGAAGAGGGCTGGATCAGGGCGTTCCCGCAGCAGGTTCCCTGCCGCGATGAGGGCATTGCGCTTCATCATGGCGAGCGTGGCTCGCTTCATCGAAGAACTCTGGAACGCCGCACTGCGGGCCTCTTCATCCCAACCCAGCACGTCCAGCAGCGGGAGTGAGACATTCCGCGGCTGGTACGCCTCATGCCTGCCCGGCAGAGGCTCCGGTCGCGGCGAGTTGTGCGGGCAGACCTCCTGGCACACGTCGCAGCCGTACACCCATGCGCCCATCGCGGCATGAAACGATGGGTCAATTTCGCCGCGCTGCTCGATGGTGAGGTAAGAAATGCACCGCGAGCCATCCACGCTCCAGGGCGTGATGGCCCCCGTCGGGCAGGCGTCGATGCAGCGCGTGCAGGTGCCGCAGTGGTCAGTGATGACTTCATGCTCGGGCGGAGGCTCGAGCGGGAGCGTCGTCGCCACGCCCGCCAGCAGGAGGTAGCTGCCCAGGCGGGGATGAATCACCATCGTGTTCTTGCCCTGCCACCCCAGCCCGGCACGCTGCGCCAGTTCACGTTCCAGCACCGGCACGGTGTCCACGAAGGTGCGAAAGTTCCAGCCGGGGTACGCCACGCGGAGGTCGTCGCTCAGCGCGTGCAGACGGCGCTTCATCGTCCTGTGGTAATCGAGCCCCTGGGCGTAGCGGGCCACGCGCCCCGAGGGCTGCGCGGCAGGCGGCGGGGGCGGGTCGTTGCGCCCCGCGTAGATGTCCGCGACCATGATGAACGCGCGTGTGCCAGGCAGCACGCCCGCGGGGTCGAACCGCAGTTCAAGGTCGCGCTCCAGGTAATCCATCGTCCCGTGACGGCCCGCCGCGAGCCACGCCAGGACTTCGGCCCGCCAGCGCGAGGGCGCCGCGTCCGCCACGCCCGCCAGCGCGAACCCCAGCCGCCTGCAGCGGTTCAGCACGTCGCGCGTGAGCTCCCCCACCGGCGGCAGGGCGCACGGCTCGACAGGCTCATACGTCGGTCTGTGGACCCGCGGCCGGAGCGACACGCCAGATGCTAGCGGTCAGGTGCGCACGCGCTGCAGGTCGGGCCGGCCCGCTGCGGTGCGGAAGGGCGAGATCCACTCAAACAGGCGGCGTGCCGACGCCGCGAGCACGGGGCTGGGGTCTTCCGCCTTGGCGGGGTCCACCCACGCGCGGTCATACTCGTACACCAGCCAGCCGGGGAAGCCAGCCTTGCCCAACGCTTCCACCGCGGCACGGTTGGGAACCTGCCCATCTCCCAGCACGCAGGGACGGCCGTCCTTGAAATCGCGGACCTTCAGGCAGGCCAGTCGATCGCCCAGGACGTTGACGCCCTTGACGGGATCCTCGCCCGCCGCGGCGGCCACCGGGACGGAGTACGCCGCGACCAGCAGCGGGTTGTTCACCAGATCCATCAGCTCGGCGAGCTGAACAGCGGTGCTGAAGGAGCCGCCGTTCTCAAGCATGAGCTTGACGCCGCTGTTGCGGGCGTAGTCGCAGGCCTTGGAGATGCGGGAGGCGATGCGGGCCATCGCCGCGGAACGCTTCTCGTTGCCGACCACCTCAAAGCCGAAGACGCGGACGTAGGGGACTTCGAGCCGCAGGGCGAGGTCGATGGCGCTCTTGGACTCCCGCACGGAGCCTTCGTGATCGAAGAGGTTGCCGATCACGGGCGGAGTGATGGGGTCGTCGTAGCGGATGGAGGTGGCCAGCGAGATGGGCTCGAGCCCGGCCCGCTCGAGCATCAGGCGGACCTTCTGCGGCGAGGTGAGGGCTGGGTCGCAGGCGAAGTGCGTCGAGCCGTTGCCGAAGGTGCGCAGCTCGCAGCCCAGGTAGCCCCAGGCCTCCCCTTGTTCGGCGATGCGATCGAGCGTCCAGTCCGGGCAGGCGACGGTGCTGAAGGCAGGTTTCATGCGTGCTGGGCCCCTTGATCCCGCCGGCGTTCGTGTTCCGGCGGGGGGACATCCTACGGGTCCTGACGAAAGCGTCAAATAATCCGCCCGCCGCTCGAACCGCAGGGGCGGGGCAACGTCATCTGACGAAGAACGTGCTCCCCGGTGATTCACGGCAAGCGTCGGCCAGACCGCGCAAACCACGCCGTCAGCGGGAACGGTCCCGTTCATTCGCCCGTTTTGATGGCATTTTGGGGAACTTAGTTTGTACGTTCTCTCTGTCTGGATTGCGTGGTCCAAGGGCATGCCGCCCGTAAGGAGCGAATCGGCCATGGCCAACTCCGCCACGCAAGCTCCCCTCATCACGGCGTGGCGAAGGGCAGGTTTCCTGCTCGCCTTGGTCATCTCCTCCGCCCTTGCGGGCGGCTGCTCTTCGACGATCTCCGGCGAGCGGGAGGCCTATTACGCCTCCCGGCGCGACACGGTGATGTACCGGCCCGGCACCGGGTTGGCGCGGGTTTCTCTGCCCCCCGACAATCCCTTCGACGCCAACAACCGAGCCCTGGCCGAGCGGTACGGCTCCGTCACCGACGTCACCCGCTGGAGCGACATGGGCCTGATGCCATAGCCCGTTCCGGCGCGTAAGCTCCCCACGGCGTATGAGCCCACGCCGGCGGAGCACGTTTCATGTCGTACGGACACTCGGATCCCACCGCCTCGCGCGACCCGCAAGGCATGCACACGGACCTCAAGAGCAAGCTCGACTACGCGGGGTATCTGCACCTCGACCAGGTGCTCTCGGCCCAGCGCTCCCTGAGCCGCCCCGAGCACCACGACGAGATGCTCTTCATCATCCAGCACCAGACCACGGAGCTGTGGTTCAAGCTGATCGTGCATGAGCTCCGCGCCGCGCTGCGGCTGGTCCGCGAGGACAAGCTCGAGCCGACCTTCAAGATTCTGGCCCGCGTCAAGCACATCCAGGCCCAACTCTTCAACCAGTGGAACGTGCTGGCGACGTTGACGCCCAGCGAGTACGTCCAGTTCCGGCACGTCCTGGGCCCCTCCAGCGGCATCCAGAGCTACCAGCACCGTCAGATCGAGTTCATGCTCGGGCGCAAGGACAAGCGCATGCTGGCCGTCTTCCAGCACAAGCCGCTGATCTACGCCGAGGTCGAAGCAGCGCTCAACGCCCCCAGCCTCTACGACGAGTTCCTGCGCCTCATGGCGCGGCGCGGCCTGCCCGTGCCGAAGGAGGTCGTGGAGCGCGACGTGACCGAGCCCTACCGCCCCCACCCCGGCGTCATCGCCGTCTTCAAGACCGTCTACGAGAACCCCGAGCAGCACTGGGACCTGTACGAGATGGCGGAAAAGCTCGTGGACGTGGACGAGCAGTACTCGCTCTGGCGCTACCGGCACATCAAGGTCGTCGAGCGCGTCATCGGGTTCAAGCGAGGCACGGGCGGCACCGCGGGCGTCGCCTACCTGCGTCAGATGGTGGACGACCGCCTCTTCCCTGAACTGTGGGACGTCCGAACCGAGATCGAAGAAGTCAAGGGTTGACCGGCAGCCAGACGGCGAAGTCCGTTCCGCGCCCCTTCTCCGTGTGCACGTCAATCCGCCCGCCGTGGGCTTCCACCAGCCGGCGCGCGGTGGGCAAGCCCAGCCCCGTGCCGCCGCTCTTGGTGGTGAAGTAGGGCGTGAAGATCCGCGGCAGGACCTCCGCGTCGATCCCCGGACCGGTGTCGATCACGTGCAGCACGTTGTGCGTCCTGCCTTCCCGATCCGTCTCGCGGCGGGTGCGGAGGATCAGCTCGCGCGGGCCCTGGACTTGATTCTTCGGCCCCATCGCCTGCACCGCGTTGAGCATCAGATTGAGCACGGCCTGCTTGATCTGCTGGGCGTCCATACGCCCCGGAAGCGGCGTCGGCGAAAGATCCGTCCGGAGCTGCACCCCCTGCTGCTGCGCCTGCGGCAGGAAGAAGTCGCAGAGCTCGTCCACGACGCGGTTGAGGTCGTTTTCGGCAAGGTCGAGCCTGATCTCGCCGGCGAAGGTGAGGAAGTCGGTGAGGATGCCGCGGAGACGCTCGACCTCGCGCCGCAGCGATGAGAGCCGCCGCGAGAGACGCTGCTTGCCCTCAGGGTCCACCCCTTCCAGCTCATCCAGCCCCTCGGCCAGAAGCTGGGCGTTCAGGCCGATCGTGGAGAGAGGGTTTTTGATCTCGTGCGCCAGCCCGCCGGTCATCGCGCCGACCTCGGCCAGCCGCTCCGCGGCACGGGCCCGACGCTCGGCCTCCTTCACGCGGGCCAAGACCCGCCGGGCCTTCCAGTACGAAAAGCCGCCCGTGAGCAGCACGCCCACGACCAACCCGCCGAACCATGCCCAGCCCGTTGACACGGGGTGAGTATCCGCACCACGGCGGCACAAGCCAAGTCTTCGGAAGCGAAGTCGCGACCGCTAAGGCATGGGCCGCTGACGCGAGGTCCGCGTGTAGCCCCTCTTGATCGCCGGCCCGACCTCGACGGTCTCGATGCGGCTCACCCGCGTGGCCTTCCAGCCCCGCTCGGTCTTGGCGGCGTCATAGTTGACGGTGGAACCGTCCTTGAGCACGCGGAACCCTTCGCCCTGGATGACGGTGTAGTGGGTGAAGATGTCCTGTCCGTCGGGTCCGATGATGAACCCGAATCCCTTCCTGGGATCAAACCACTTCACCACCCCCTCCACACCCACGAGCTGGTTGTGTTCCATTGCCGACTCCCCGCGGGGATCAGGATGCGGAGTCCGCCAGCATGCTGCATGTCCCCCGGCCAAAAGCACACCGGCAGCCACCCCTCATCAGGCGTACCGACGGGCGGGCTGGTCGCAGGCAGAACGCATGTACACAGGACCCAGCACCAGTCCGCTCTTCCCCACGAATAGCGAACCGATGATTTGCCCAGATTACCGGCCCCTGAATCACGGGGTCAAGAGTAATTCAAGAATATCGGACGCGCAGCAAGAAAATGCCCCAACCGTGCGGCTGGGGCATGGAACTTGCTCAGGCGTAAACGGTTGCGGCGGGCTCAGCCCTGGGCGGAAGGCTGGGCCTGCTGCTTGGCCCGGTTCTCCTCGACCAGCACGGCCTTGCGGCTGAGCTTGATCCGGCCCTGGTCGTCCACGTTGATGACCTTGACCTTCACGATGTCGCCCAGCTTGACGACCTCGCTGACGCTCTTGACGTAGCCCTCGGCCAGCTCGGAGATGTGGCACATGCCATCGGTGCCGGGAGCGAGCTCGATGAAGGCGCCGAAGTCCTTCATGCTCACCACCTTGCCGGTGTAGATGGTGCCGACCTTGATCTCCTCGCACAGCGCCTCGATCTCGGCGCGGGCGCCCTCGATGCTCTGGGCGTTGAGGCCGGCGAGCTGGACGGTGCCGTCGTCGTCCACGTCGATGGTGACGCCGTACTTGTCCTGCAGGCCGCGGATGGTCTTGCCGCCGGGCCCGATGAGCTTGCCGATCTTCTCCGGATCGATGTGCAGCGTGATGAGGCGCGGCGCGAGCGGAGAGATGGACTCCCGCGGCTTGGAGATGATCTGCTCCATCATGTCGATGATCTCGAGCCGGCCCTGACGCGCCTGCTCGAAGATGCGCTCGATCTGAGAGAGCACCAGGCCGCGGGTCTTGAGGTCGAGCTGGATGCCCGTGATGCCCTCCCGGGTGCCCGCGACCTTGAAGTCCATGTCGCCGAAGAAGTCCTCCTCACCGATGATGTCGGTGACGAAGATCTCGTTCTCGTCGTTGTCGTCGGCGAAGCGGCCGACGGAGATGCCCGCGCAGACGGCCTTGATGGGCACGCCGGCGTCCATCAGCGCCAGACACCCGCCGCAGACGCTCGCCATCGAGGAGGAGCCGTTGCTCTCGGTGATGTCGCTGACGACGCGGATGGTGTAGGGGAACTCGTCCGGGCCGGGGAGGATCGCCAGCAGCGAGCGCTCCGCGAGGGCGCCGTGCCCGATCTCGCGCCGGCCGGGGCCGGTGATGCGCTTCACCTCGCCCGTGGAGAAGGGCGGGAAGTTGTAGTGCAGCGTGAACTTCTTGCTGTACTCGGGGATCAGCCCGTCCACGATCTGCTCGTCCTTGGCGGTGCCGAGCGTGACGCTGACGAGGCTCTGGGTCTCGCCGCGCTGGAAGAGCGCCGAGCCGTGCGTGCGGGCGAAGATGCCCACCTGGCCGGAGATCGGGCGGATCTCGGTGGGGCCGCGCCCGTCGGCGCGGATGCGGTCCTTCACGATCAGGCGGCGGGTGATCTTCTCCTCCAGGCGCTTGAAGGCCTCCTTGGCCTGCGCCCGCACCTTCATCGAGGCCGTGTACTCCTCGTAGGTGCCGTTGATCTTGAGCGGGAAGTGGGTGTCCAGCATCTCCGCGCGGAGCTTGTCCACCGCCTCGTTGCGCTCCTTCTTGCCCTTGATCTGGCGGGCCCTGGTGAGCGAGTCCTCCACCAGCGAGCGGACCTTCTCGGTGATCTCGGGGCTGGGCAGGTGCAGCTCGCCCACCACCTTCGGACGCCCGGCCTTGGCGGTCAGCTCCTCGATCAGCTCGAGGATGTCCTTGATGTAGGTGTACCCGAAGTCCAGCGCGCCCAGCACGCCCTTCTCGTCCACCTCCGCGGCCCCGACCTCGATCATGTTGAGGCCGTCCTTGTGGCCCGCCACCACCACGTCCATGTCGCTGAACTCCATCTGCGACACGGTGGGGTTGATGACGTAGCGAGGGCCGTCGTCGGTGTGGATGCGGCCGACGCGGACCGTCGCCGTGGGGCCCTCGAAGGGGATGTCGGAGATCGCCAGCGCGGCGGAGGCGGCGGTGCCCGCGAGCACGTCGCTGTCGTTCTCGCCGTCGTGGCTCATCACGAAGACCTGGATCAGCACCTCGTCGAGGAAGCCGTCGGGGAAGAGCGGCCGCACGGGGCGGTCGATCATCCGCATCGTGAGGATTTCCTTCTCGTTGGGCGCGCCCTCGCGCTTGCGGAAGCCGCCGGGGAACTTGCCCGCCGCGGAGGTCTTCTCGCGGTAGTCCACCGTGAGGGGGAAGAAGTCGATGCCCTCGCGGGGCGCGGCACGGACGACCGAGGCCAGGACGGTCGTGCCGCCGTAGGTCGCCATCACCGTGGCGGAGGCGAGCTTGCCGATGATGCCCGTCTCAAGGATCAGCTTGCGGCCGCCGATCTCACGCTCGACACGAATGGGAGACTGAAGGGGGGTGAGTTGCGCCATTGGGAGATTCCTTGGACTTGTCCCCGCGTCCGCGGGGGCAGCGGCGGGCCAAAGGCCCATGGCCGCCTTTGCCTGGGGATACCGCCCAGACTCTCCAGGAACCTCTGAGAGGCAGAGGCAGGACTCAGCAAGGCCAGCCAGGAAGCAGCGCCGCCTTCTGAACCCTGCCCACTGCCACTCCGCTCCTGGAGCGACCGGGGGCGTTGTACCAGAAACGAAAACGGCCCGGGGCACGACTGCCCCGGGCCGCGACACTTACTTGCGGAGGCCCAGAGAGGTAATCAGGGCTTGGTAGCTGGTCGGATTGGTCCGGGCCAGGTACCGGAGCAGCCGGTTGCGCTTGCCCACCATCAGGAGCAGGCCGCGACGGCTGTGGTGATCCTTGTTGTGAGACTTGAGGTGATCGGCCACCGCGGCGATCTTCGCCGTCAGCAGAGCGATCTGGACCTCCGGGGAGCCGGAGTCCTTCTCGTGGCGGCGGTGCTTGGTGGCGATTGACTTGCGGGTTTCGGCGAGAAGAGCCATCGGTTTTCCTGGTCTACTAGGTATTTGAGCAACAAGGGTAGCCGTCCCCGTTCGGCCGATCAATACGCACCGCGGCCCGAACGTCTCCACAACCGCCCCATTTTCGGGGCGGGGTTCTGGTCCGACTCTCCGCTCATTCTAGCAGCCGCTCCCGAGCGGGGGGCTTGGCCGCCTTTCCGGGCAGCGCAGGCTAAGAATTACGGACAACGCCATCCACACCAACGCCCTTCAGCCTCGACGCGCACTTTGACCGATGGATTGAACAACGGCCCTCCCGAGATCGAAGCCGTCACAACTCCTCGCCGCTCCCCCGCCCCCGCTTCCCCCTGTCGAGTGCCCTTTCGATGACCACGGCCACAACTTCCGCCTCTTCCGGCCCCTCCATCGCCCACCGGGTCCGGACCCTCCGACCTTCCGTCACGGTCGCGTTCATGAACCGCGCCAAGGCGATGCAAAGGCAGGGGATCGACGTCCTCTCCTTCGCCGCGGGCGAGCCCGACTTCGACACGCCTCCGGTCGTGAAGCAGGCCGCCGTGGCCGCGCTGGAGCATGGGATGACGAAGTACACCCCGACCTTCGGCGACCCCGACACGCGCCAGGCGATCGCGGACAAGCTGAACCGGGAGAACGGGATTCCGACCTCGGCGGACCTCATCGCCATCTCTCCGGGCGGCAAGGCGGCGCTGTACGTCGCGCTGCACTGCCTCTTCGACCCTCCCGCCCCCGGCGAAGCGCCGATGGAGTGCCTGCTGCCCGTGCCCGCGTGGGTGAGCTACGCCCCCATCGCCGAGCTGGCGGGGGGCAGGGTCATCGAGCTTCCGACCGGCCCGGAGACGGACTTCAAGATCACCCCGGAGCAGCTGCGCGCCGCGATCACGCCGCGGACGAGGCTCTTCGTCATCAACTCGCCGAGCAACCCCTGCGGCACGATGTACACGCCCGACGAGATCCGGGCGCTGGCGGCGGTGCTCGCCGAGGCCGCGCGCACGATCGCCCCGGAGCTGGTCATCCTCTCCGACGAGCTGTACGAGAAGATCACCTACGGCGGCATCCCCCACTGCTCGATCGGCAGCATCCCCGAAGTCGCGGAGCGCACGCTGACGCTCAACGGGCTTTCAAAGGCCTACGCGATGACGGGGTGGCGCATCGGCTACCTCGCGGGGGCGGGGGCGTTCGGCAAGCGGTTCATCGCGGCGATGCAGACGCTCCAGGGGCAGATCACCACCAACATCACCAGCTTCACGTACCCGGCGATCCGTACGGCCCTGACCGAGACCGCGGCGGACGTGGAGCGCATGCGGCGGGCCTTCGCGGGCCGCGCGGCGGTGATCGAGCGGAGAATCGCGGCGATTCCGGGCCTCAAGTCCCCGCGGCCGACGGGGGCGTTTTATGTCTTCCCCGACGTCTCCTCCTACTTCGGCAAGACCAGCCCCCGGGGCCGCCGCATCGATTCGGCGGTCTCCCTGTGCGAGGCGCTGCTGGAGGAGGCGCACATCGCCTTCGTGCCCGGCGACGACTTCGGGGGCTGCGGCCCCCGCCACGTCCGCATCAGCTTCGCGTGCAGCGAGGAGCAGATCGAGCAGGGCATGGACCGCTTCGAGGCGTTTTTGAAGTCGCTTCGGTGAACGAGCCTTGAGCGCCGGAGGTTCTGAGCGCCGGAGGTTCGCAAAGCCGGTCGGGATGACACACCCCCGCCAAGCACCGGAGGTGCTTCAAGCCGGTAGCCCAGGGCGCAAGCCCTGGGTTGATGGGGCGGCGCATATTCGGTCATGAACGCGGCGCACGTCGGAGCCCCGGAGGGGCGACACTCCTTTGACGTGGAACCCCCTGGCGCTGATCCCGCCGCGATTTTTTCGGTCCTTGGGCATCACGCGCCCGCGGGCCCGGTGGAGCGACGGCCCCGCGGACGCCCCCGCGGGCCGGGCCGCACGGCCCGAGAACATGGCGATCGACGCCGCGCGGTGGATCACACACGCCGTTTTTGTGATCACATTTTCCGTTTTTGTCATCACATCGGCCGCGCACGTGATCAATCCCGCGGCGCCGTTGATCACCCGCGCCGCGATTTTGATCAGCGCCGCGGCCCGTGCGGCGACGAGGTGCGGCGCGTGCGATCACATGCGCCGGAAATGCGATCGCATGCGCCGCGCGCGTGATGATCCGGCCGCGTCGATGATTGATTTTTTCGCCCATGTGATGACATTTTCCGCGCCGTTGATCACATGACCCGCGCCGTTCACAACGCGCCCGCGGCTCCGAGCACCGGAGGTGCTCCAAGCCGGTAGCCCAGGGCGCAAGCCCTGGGTTGAGGGTGCGGCGGAACATCGGAGCCCCGGAGGGGCGACACGCTTCGATATCGAACACGCCTTCGACATGAAGGCATCTGCCGCCCCGTCCGGGGCTCGGCGGAATGAGGAAATGAAAGGAATCCCCGTCCGCGTTCCCAG
>Ga0065721_10049489_pt1 | contig 33048 bp, 37 predicted proteins | sample Mesricmetagenome_FD_59108 | JGI IMG/M metagenome (GOLD analysis project Ga0065721, IMG submission 59108) | Mesophilic microbial community from rice straw/compost enrichment Sample: eDNA_1 v2 (version 2) | ecosystem: Engineered > Solid waste > Grass > Composting > Bioreactor | place: USA: Davis... | reverse complement strand
CCCGCTGCCGTATTCCGAAAGAGGCGGGCCATCGCCCGCCTCTTTCGAACACCGTTATGGCGTTAATTGTTCATTACAAGCTCCACCCGCTTGTTCATGTCGGCCAAGCCTTGTTCGATGGTTGTGTTTTTGGTCATGATGTTGTCATGGTTTTCGTTCAAAATAATTTCGATATCCGCGCTTTTTTCATGCATCGGCATTTCCAGATACGTCTTGAACGTGTTCAGCGCTTCCTTGCTGTTCTCATCGGTCGGGAACCCGTCAATGCTCGCGATCGAGCTGATGACATCGTCGTTTTTGATCGCCGGAATCGTGCCGGTCGAGGCGATAACAGCTGCGCCTTCCTCGCCCGTTACAAACTTCAGGAAGTCAAGCGCCGCATCTTTTTTCGCCGATTTCTTGTTGACTGCAAGCGACGTAATGGTGCCCAGCGTAGTTCCCGGCTCCACGCCTTCCGGATGCGGATATTTGACAATGCCCCAGTTGACGGCGGCGGACTCGCCGCTCTTGACCTTCTCGATTTGCGTAGCGATAAACCAGCTGCCCATATTCATCGTCGCAACGGAATTATTGTAGAACACGCCGGAATAATGGGTGCTGGACGTCTTCAGCGTGGCGTAATCCATAATGATGCCGTCGTCCTGCATCTTCAGAACGCGCTCGTAGGTCGGCTTCAGGAAATCGTAATTTCCGTCGACCACCGTGTTCTTCCCATCCAAAATGCCGAACAATTGAACGGCGCTGCGCCAAGTATGGTGATGTGCGCCGTACACCTTCTCAGCGCCGGAGCCCGAAGTTACTTTTCTCGCAATCTCTTCATATTGATCGAAGGTCATATCGTTGGTCGGATATGGTACGTTCGCTTTGTCGAAGAGGTCCTTGTTGTAATAAATGAGCCAGAAATCGCTGCGGAACGGAAGCGCATACACTTCGTCGTTCACTTGAATTTGCTCGACGGTGCCGCCGTACGCCGCCGTGTCGATGCCTTTGTCCTGGATAAAGCCGTTAAGCGGTTCCAAGTGATTTTGCTTGACCAGGTTGGCATACCCCGGAATGTCCTTGATCGTCAGCACATCCAGATCCGCTCCTCCGGACAGCTGCGTGCTCAGCATCGTCATGTAGTCGGTGGAACCAAGATCGACGTATTCGATCGTGACATGCGGATTGGCATCGGTATACGCTTTAATAAGCGGCTCGTAATAAGCGGTAGCTTCCCAGTCCCACAATGCCCACTTTAATGTAACGGGATCGTTTCCTTTATCCTCCGGTGCCCCGGCGGTGTTGTTTGGAGCTGCCGTCGGCGAAGGTTCGTTTTTCCCTGTATTGCCGTTGCCGGAGCATCCCGCAACCATACCTGCGGCAAGAACCGCCGTTAACCCGATTCCCCATGCTTTTTTGAGTCTCATTGTCAAAGTCCCCTTTTCCAAGCGATTTGATCAAGCTCATTCGACATTGCCGAATCTGTATCAAATATTAGAACATGGCGCGCCTAATAAGGATACATTATTAACCGTTGATCCTACACTATTTTCACCAATTTAAAGCGTTTTCATTTTACGTCCTGCAAAATTCTATCGAAAACATGCAATATCGTTTGTTTTTGAATCCCCCACTTCTGCCGTATATGCCAATTATGTTATTGTTAACGTATACAAAGGGGTGTTCCAAAGCTTGAGAACGCATAGGCATACGACAATCAAGAGCCGCATTATATTGATTATGACCGTGTTTGCCCTGCTGACAGCCGCGCTTCTGACGGTATTCAGCTATGAGATGATCTCGTATTTCCAGCGCAAAACGGCGGTTCAGGCTGCGGAATTCAATTTGCAGCTCGTCGCCCATATCATAGAAAAAGATTTGGTCAATCTGTCTGCTCTCGCCATGATGAACAGCGCCAATTCGGCGACCAATACGCTGCTGGCGAATTATTTCGTTTCGGACCGCGCCAGCGCGATGGACGCCATCAACGTCTATGCGTCCATGCAGGAAGACTTCCGCTCCAACCATTCCAACGGCTACGTGCGCCGGCTCATCGTGACGGATAACCGGAGCAAATTTTTGCAGGTCGACAACCTGGCCAGCAGCACGTCGCTGCCTTTGAACATACACAATATCCATCTGCTTCCGGACCTCGATCACGGAGCGGCGGAGCGATGGGAACGGATCGTTCAGGATCCGTTTTCCAATGCGAAGGTCATCCCGTTTATCTTTCCGATCTACGACAAAGGATCGCCCGTCGGCACCGTCTATTTGCTGGCCGGCACCTCGGTCATTACGGACAAGCTGCTCGGCTACGCGCTGCCGCCCGGATCGCAGCTGCTGTTGACGCTCGGCGAAACGCATTACGAAATAAACGGCGACGAGATCGTTCCCGTCTCTTCCGACTATGTTGATACCGCTTACATCCGGGACTATTCGACCGGCTCGCACACGATCGTCTCCCGCATTCGCACCGTGGACGGGACGAGCCGCATAACCGTATCCTACCCCGTCATTGACGGCGTAACGCTGACGCAAACGTTGGCCGCGAACCAGCTGACCACCTTGTCTAACGTATGGATTCTGCTCATGCTTGGCGTTGCCTGCCTGGTAATCGCTTCGAGCGGCGTTATTACCGTCTATTTGACCCGTACGATCAGCAATCCTGTGGAAAAGCTGAAAAAAAGGATGGACAAAATTGCGCAAGGCCACTTTTTTGTAGACCGAATGATCGAGTGGGACAACGAATTGGGCGATGTCGGCCGGGGCATTAACCGGCTGTCGCAAGATATCGTCGCGCTTATGGAGTCCCGGCTGGCCGACGAAAAGCAGAAGCAGGAGCTTGAATACCGGATGCTGCAAAGCCAGATCAATCCGCATTTTCTGTACAATACGCTCAATTCGATCAAATGGATGGCTACGATTCAGAACGCGTCCGGCATCGCGGAGATGACGACCTCGCTGTCGAGACTGCTGCGCCATATCGCCAAAGATATTCGCACGCTCGTTCCGCTGCGGGAAGAGCTGGCCTTGCTTGACGATTATTTCCTGATTCAAAAATACCGTTACGGGAGTACGATTGCGCTGGAGCAGCATATTGACTCCGAACCGTTGCTGAACTGTCCGATTCCCCGCTTCACCTTGCAGCCGATCGTGGAAAACGCCATCTTCCACGGCATTGAGCCGAAAGGAACGGGAGGCCGCATCGACATTCGCGTCGAGCGCAGCGGCGCTTCGGATCTGCTTATTACGGTTGAGGATAACGGCATAGGCATGAGCCAAAATCAAATCGACGCCATCCTGTCGAAAGAAGGCGCGGAATCGGCCGGGATAATTGCCCATATGGGACTGCGCAGCGTCAACGAGCGTCTGCGCCTGACCTTTGGCGACAAGTACGGCTTGTCCATCGAAAGCGAACCATCCGTTTATACCAAAATGATCATTTTGCTGCCTGTACAAGCTGCAGGATATCAGGACAGGATCGACAGGGGGGAAAAAGAATGATCAAATTATTGATCGCCGACGACGAAGCGCTCGTATGCGTCGGCCTGCAATCGATGATCAAGTGGGAGCAGTACAATATCGAAATCGTCGGCACCGCGCATAACGGCGGCCAAGCGGAGGAAATGATCGATGCGTTGCGGCCGGAAATCGTCATTACCGATATAAAGATGCCGGTCAAAAGCGGCCTGGAGGTTGCCGACAGCGTTCGCAAGAAATACGGCCGGATACCATTGTTCATCATATTGACGAGCTACGAGGAATTCGAATACGCGCGCGCCGCGGTGGAGGTGCAGGCTGCCGACTATTTGGTCAAGCTGGAGCTGACGCCTCAGGCGCTCTCCGACTCCATCGTGAAAGTGCTTGCCATTCTGGAGGATTATCGCGCGATGGAGACGTATCCGAGCCTGGATTACCGCAGCAACTTGCATGCCCAGCGGGACAAATTTTTTATACGGCTGTTCAACAACCTGTTTGAGAGCCGGAGCCAATTTACGCTGCACAAGGACGACCTTTCGATCGACTTGTCGGAGCCCGCTTACACCGTATGCATCTGCCGCATGGTGGAGCCGGACAGCGTGCCGCCCCGCGGAGACAAGCTGGTCGCCTTTTGCTCCAGCACCCTTCAAATGGCCAAAAACAAGCTTCTGACCGACAGGCCGTGTTATGTGACGAGCCTGGATCTGCGCAGCTTTGCCATTACGATTCCCGTTCCCGGCGCGGACCCTCAAATCTGGGCGCCCGATATCGCCAAGCTTCTGAACGAAATGGCGCTGGTTCTGCGCAACTACTTTAACGTGACGATTATGGGCTCCATCGGCTACGCGGTGGAGGATCCCTATTTGATCCGGGACAGCTATATGGCCGCGCGCCAGCTGCTGCCCGATGCCGTCCAACGAAGCAGCTTTGTGTTTTATTCGCCTAACGACGCCGCCGGCCAGGAACCTCCGCTGTTCGATTTCTCCGCCATGCGGCCGGAAATGCGGCGGGCATTCGAGGAACTCGATATCCGTGCGCTTCATGCCATCATTACGAAAATGATCGAAACATTCGAAGGCCGGCACGACGCTCTGGTGCCCGCGATCGACGCCGCTTGCAGCGTCTTGTTTATGGCCGCTTCCATGCTTGCGGACGGCAAGGACATCGCCGAACAAATTTTCGAGAACGAACCGGAAGGATACCGCAGCATTTATCAAATGCATGCGATCGAGGATGTCATCGCTTGGCTGACGCGGTTCCGGGACGGCTGCTGCGACATTTTGTCTTCCCGGAAACAAAGCTACAAGGCTCAAGTCGTGAGCAACGTTCAGGAATATATCAAGCGGAACCTGAACGTGAAGCTGACGCTGAATCACGTGGCCGACGTCTTCAATTTCAGTCCCAACTACTTGAGCCATCTCTTCTCGAAGGTCGCCAAAGTGAATTTCGTGGAGTACATTACCGAAACGAAAATGGCCGCCGCCAAAGAGATGATGCTGCGAGGCGAAGGACGCATCTACGAAATTTCGCAGAAGCTCGGTTACGACAGCGCCTTTTATTTCAGTAAAGTGTTCAAAAAAGTCGAGGGGATATCGCCGAGAGAATTTTTGCAGCGCATCGAAGCGGAAATGTCCGATGGGAGACGGTAGTCTGCCATCGGACCGAGCGTTCATGAGGATGACTATATGCCGATTTCCCTCATTTTGTTCGTCACTTTCTCGATTCTGCCCTCCACATTCGTCCCGTCGTCCTTCGGAAATTTCAATTCGCCGGCCAATTTTCCGTCGCGCATAAACAGGATGCGTTCCGCCCGTGCCGCCACCTTCGCATCGTGGGTAACGAGCATCACCGCCGTTCCCTTTGCATGGATTTCCGCGAACACATCCAACACCTCCTCCGCCGATTGCGAATTCAGCGCCCCGGTAGGCTCGTCGCCGAAGATGATCTTCGGATTGTTCATCAGCGCGCGGCAAATTCCCGCACGTTGCAGCTGGCCTCCCGAAACTTGCGTAATATTTCGCCGTTCCAGCTCTGCAATGCCGACTCTTTTCATCAGCGACCTTGCCTTTTCCGTAATGGCTGCGGCGTTTTTCCGGTTATCCCGCATGGACGGCAGGATGATATTGTCGAGAATGTTCAAATTTTTCAGCATGGTCGGCTGCTGGAACACAAAGCCCATCTTGGTTCGGCGAATATCCGAGAGCTCGTTCTCCCGGACCGTCGACAAATCTTTTCCGTCAAAATAAACTTTGCCTTCACTTGCGCCGTCCATCCCGCTCAATACGTGCATCAGCGTCGATTTTCCCGAGCCGGAAGGCCCCATGACGGCCACAAACTCCCCTTCGCCGATGTCGACGGACACGCCGTCCAGCACTTTGCGTTGTTCGTCGCCCGCGCCAAAAGATTTCATCAAACGGTCGGCTGTCAATAATTTTGTCATATGCTACTCCTTTATATGTTCGGAAATTTTGATGCGTCCCGCGCCCGAAGCGCCGATCGTCGTTGCGAGCCATACCGACGTCAGCATCATGACCGGATTAAGCAGATACGCCCACAGCCAATTGATCGAGAAAGAAAACGTCGAGGCGCCGAAGGATTGAATAACCGCGCCCGCCAGCATTTCTCCGAGCGTATTGGCCAGAATCGTGCCGAGCGCCAACCCGATCAATAGAACAAATAATGAACGATAGACGAACTGCGCCCGAATATCCGAATTTGTAAACCCGAGCGCTTTCATTAAGGCGATGGAATACCTGTCCTTGGCCGTCAGCATCTTCATAAACAACAGCGTGATCATAAAAGCGATGGCCAAAGCGGCGCCAAGTGCCGTGTAAGAAGCCTTCCGGACGGATTGAATCGTCGAGCCGAACAGCTGCTCCACAAACTGTTCGATGCTGGATACCTTGGCATAACGAAACGCGTCCGCATATTCCGACACCGTTGCCTCAAGCAGAGACGGGTCCGTTAATTCCGCGCTGACGATGCTCCACATCGTTTCGGCGGAATGGTCTTCGAAGACCGCCTTCGCCGTTTTGCCCCCGTTTGTAATGTCGGAATAGATTCCGCTAACCGTAAGTATCTTCCTTTCCCCCGAGACGGCCAGCGTTATCGCATCGCCGACCTTTTTGCTCATCTCATCGGCTTGAATGGCGGAAAGGGCGATTTCGTTATCCGCGATGGGCGCCCGGCCCTTGGCGTATCGAATCGGGAATACGGAATGATCGCCAAGCTCGACTTTTACATGTTCCTCCGCCCCTTCTTCCGTAATGGCCGCGAACGTCTTGGTCGTCAGAACGGCCGCTTTCGCAATGGCCCGGTCTTGCTTCATCGTCGTGACGATCTCATCGGTTTTGACCGCAATTTGGTCGGTTTGCTGAATATCCATGCGGATATCGTACGCGCCGATCCCCATGTATTGAATAAAGCTTTTGGAGGAAATCGTGTTGTACAAGTTATGCGGAACGATAATAATGAACGACGAAATGACCAGCACCGCCAGCATGGTAGCGTACAGTTTTTTTCTGGAGAGCACGTCTTTCATGCCCAGAAACAGATTGGTGCTGAACAGCCGGTTGGCATTCAGGTTAAAGCGTTTTGCGCCGGAGCCTTGATCCTGCGCTGTGCCGAAGCGAATCGCTTCTGCGGCCGAAATCGTCTTGAACCGTTTCAGCATGCGGTTGACATACGCGATGATGACGAGGAAGATGAGCGCAATGCCGATCAGTCCGAATAGAAACGCATGAACGGAAGCCTCGCTTTCTCCCATATAAAGCCGGATATTTTCGAGCAGCATGCCTTTGAACAAGCTGGACAGCGCAAAGCCAAGCAAGCTGCCGGCCGCGGCAATCGCCGCATATTTCATGAAATAGATCTTTTTGATATCGGAAATGCGCATGCCGATCGCCTTCATGACGCCAATTTCCCGGTAGTCGTCCTCGATTTTGGCGAGGAGCGTAAACCGAATGCACATCAAGGACACCGCTACGACAAGCGCGCTGACAAGCAGAATGACGGCGATCATCATACCGTCGGAAATAGAGTTGATCAATTTGAACAGCGGATAGGTCACCGTCGGTCCATTGGCTTCCAGCCCCGCGGAAGTATAAGCAGCTTCGAATGCGCCCAGCTCCGAACGATCCTTTAATCTGAACTCTATCAAATATTCGATGATGCCCGAGTCTTTAATAGCTGCAAAATCTTGTTCGCTGACGAGAAACCGCTTCGAGGAGGAAAGCGTGGAATTCATTTGCGAATCCCGCAAAGCTCCCGCGACGGTAAACTCCTTTCCTCCAATAACGGCCTTCTCGCCGACGGCGATCGTATTGTCCTTCATGTAACTGATGGGAACATACAGCTCGCCATCCGATACGGTAATCACATCGCCGTCCAAATTCAGCAAATAATCGAATTGACTGCTTTGAACCGCGAATCCGTTGTCCTGAACGCTGTCGGCCAGCGTACGGTCGCCGATCTTGATCTTCGCGCCATCCATGTTAAGAAATTCAATGACCTGAAATTGTTCGACATTGCCGTGCCGCTCGGCGAATGAGGCCAGCCGCTCCCTGTCGATCTCGCCCGCATGCATCTGCAAAAAATGAGGCGTCTTCGCTTTCGCCATCAGCGTGTCCAACGCACCCGACAGATTGACGGCGAGTATGGCCGCGAGCGAAACCAGCATAGCCGCGGCAGCGACGAATATCGCCGTAATCAGTGTAATAGCTTTGCTCCTCATCATATCGTTACGAATCATTCTGAGATACATAAGCTCCCTCTGCTCCCCATGTTTCTATATTTTGCAACGATCCCCTCTAAAGGCGAACACTGTCGTTTCTCCAGTTCGATTTCCTCATTCCGCTTGTTTCGTGAGATCCCCTAGTTCAACTTTTATAGTTATCGGCACCGCGGTGTTCTCCGCCAAACATTTGGATTACGTGCATCAGGCTGCCGCTGTCGGCACCGAGCATTTTTTCCGCATGGTATACAAACGCCTGCATTCTTGCAGCGCGCTCTTCGTTCGTCATTTCGACCATATCGTCGTCAAATACGGTGTTGGCATAAACGACAAGCATCTCCGTACATTCATAGGGAAAGGGGGTCTCGAACAGCCCCTGTTCGATCCCTTCGCGAATAATGCCCGTCAGAATCGGCGTAACGCCGTTGATAATCATCTTTTGTATTTTTTGATGCATCAGCGCGTTTTGCGGTTTGTGAATATGTTCCATAATTTCTTTGCTGCTTCCGCCGCTTATGTTCATCGCCATCACCGTTCGGATGATGCGTTCATCGACGGGCAACCTTTTGTCTGCCGCGATTTCTTGCGCAGCGCCCAACAGGCGGACGCCGTAACGTTCAATTAACGCATCCATCACATCTTCTTTCGACTTGAAGTGGTGATACAGCGTCCCCCGCGCAATACCGACCTTTTCGAGAATATCGTTGGTGCTTGTGCCGTCGAACCCTTTCAGGCTGAAAAGCTCGTCCGCCGCATCCAATATTTCGTTCCTGCGCTCCTCCGCATCTTTTCTCATCGTTTACATTCCCTTTCCGTTATTTATGGATTTCCCCCGAGCGATTCAGAGTTTCGCCGCTGCCACGCCCAAAGTCTGCATCTCTCCCCGCCATTTTAACCAGTCATACTCCTCACCACATACCGACCGACTGTCTGTCGATTAAATGATCCCATATTTTTCGTATAGCTGTCAAGGGCTAATGAAGGGTTCGAATTCCACTTAAAAAATCTACATCGCGACTGGGTGCTAAGTGCGCCCATTTTTTTTCGACTCCGATTAAGGAATTAGATGTAACTATCATAATTGACTTTGGTGGTTACATATATTACGATACCTTTATATAGGTCAATCCAATCCAAATCTCTGAGGAATATTGTATAGGGGGCTGCATGATGTTTGTGAATAAAGCTGTTTCAATAATAAAAAGCAAAAAGGAGATGGCCATCACAACTTCGTGTATTGCGTTTTCCATCATTTTCGGTTTTTTATCTAATGATTTATGGATTGGGGGCACAATACTTGCTACAGGTTTGATAGGAGCATATTATGCAAGTGAAGGAAAACGAATAAACTACATTTTAGGCTTGATCAATTACCTTTTGATGGCTTATGTTGCATACAAAAATCATTTGCATGGAATTTTATTTTTTTATACATTCATATTTGCGCCGCTTCAAGTCATAGGTTTCTTTTCATGGAAGAAGCAATCGAACGCTGATAACACGGTTAACGCAAGAAGATTTACTTTGAAAACAGCACTTTTTATAATGGGTTTAAGTATTGTATGCAGCTTTATTCTCGGTTATCTGTTAAGTTTAATTCCGAATCAGCAGTTATCCTACTTGGATGCCAGCACAAACTGTATCAATTTATTTGGCGTTATTTTGATGATCATGCGATACCAAGAAGCGTTTTGGTTGTGGCTAGTCAATAACATATTGGATTTAATCCTATGGACTCTGGTTCTGCTTAGCAATGGAGAAGGAGCGTTTATGATGTTTTGCGCCTCGGCGGGCTTCCTTTTCATAAATATTTACGGAATTATAAAATGGCATAGAATGTCGGCAAATAACGATTTGCAAAAATCGGAAGGGTGAGATGATGGAGTTTCTTTGTATCGACATTATGAATAGTGACCGGGTAGACTGGCAGAATGCCGAAAATTTACGGGATATGTTGGACGATCAGGAATGGTTTGATGAGCTATTAGAAAAATGGCAGTTAGAAGCTTCTTTCCCAATAGATACGGTTTCTCATCATAAGCTAAAGTCGCTGCGCAAGCAAATGTACGCGATCGTATCCAAGCTGAGTAACGGCGATGAATTACAGAGGAACGAACTCCATGAGGTGAACACAATACTCGAAGACATGTCCATGCATGTTCGGATGGTTTATACAAACAACGAATTTACCCTTGCGCACAGCTATAGCGGCAATGGGTGGATTTTGTTTATTTGGCATGTCGCCAAATCTTTTGCAGATATGTTATGCAATTACGGCACTGCACGGATTAAGGTATGTGACAATCAGAATTGCGGCTGGGTATTTTTTGACCAAAGCAAAAATAAGTCACGAAGATGGTGCGATGATAAAGTATGTGGAAATATTATGAAGGTACGCCGTTTTCGTTCCCGAAAAAAAATAGAAGAAAATTAACTTTGCACAGTGATAGGGAATGTATATGGTAGATCTTCAGAACCTCTGAAAATATGACGAGCACATCTTTGTGGACGAATAATTCGAATATGAGACTACACCAACGATCCACAACATAGGCGTCATTATTTATGTTACAATCGAAAACGGACGAAGATCGGCAAGCAAATGATTCGTATAAAAGGAGAATGTGACTATGGACCGTGTTCCGGCGGCCCCGAATTCGATTCATCATTTTGTTGCAGGCAAAAAGTTTAACGGCTTCATTCTTTTTTGTATTATTGTTAATGCCGTACTGCTAGGCGCTCAAACCTACCCTCAATTGGGAGAAACGTACAATTCTTGGTTCATTATTTTGGACATGGTGTTTCTGGGCGTATTTGCAATGGAGATTTTATTGAAGCTCTATGTTCACAGGTTTCAATATTTTCGAAACGGCTGGAATGTGTTCGACTTTATCGTCGTTTTTTTAAGTATCGCTCTCATTCATTCCCACTTCGTCAGCGTGTTGCGGATTTTGCGCGTTCTTCGGGTGCTTCGCACGATATCCGCTGTTCCTTCACTGCGAAGACTTGTCACTTCGTTATTTATGGCGATTCCGACGATTGGCAGCGTTACGTTGCTGATGGCCATTTTATTTTATATTTACGCCGTTATCGGGACGACATTTTACCGGGATATCTCGCCCGAGTATTTCGGCAATTTGCAGCTCTCGTTTCTTACGCTGTTTCAAGTGTTCACGCTGGAAAGCTGGGCCAGCGGCGTATTTCGTCCGATCTTCGCGGCGGCTCCCGCAAGCTGGATTTATTTTGTCAGCTTTATTCTGATCGCTACCTTTATTATTCTGAATCTGATTGTCGGCGAGATTGTCAACAATGCCACCAAAATTTCGGAAGAGCAGCAAGATGATGCAAATGACCGCAACCATGAAATCGAAACGCTGCGGCAGGAAGTGCTCCGCAATCGGACCATGCTGGAAGAAATGAAGCGCCTCTTGACGGAAGATCGTACGCATCGTTAAGCCGATTGTTCAGCGATACCGACAAAAACGGCGATTGCGGCAGGCATCGATAGTCCGGTAGGATTTTGCTTGCGGCGCGCAGAATTACATATAAGCGCTTACTATGTTCATATAGAGGCGGCAAAATCAATTCCGCAGGAGAGTGACATCGTGGAAAATAGACGAAACTGGGCAGGCAATTATACGTACAGCGCTGCGGAGTGCTTCGTTCCAGAGAGTGTAGATCAGATTCAGCAGTGGACGGCCCGGAACGGGAAAATAAAAGCGTTGGGCTCGCGGCATTCCTTTAACGGGATCGCGGACACGGAAGGCAGCCAGCTCTCGCTGCAGAAGCTGAACAATGTCATCGAGCTGGACAAGGCGAATGGCAGAGTGACCGTGGAAGCCGGAATTCGGTATGGGGAGCTGTGCCAGTATCTTCACCGCAACGGCTATGCCCTGCATAACCTGGCATCGCTGCCGCATATCTCGATCGCGGGAGCTTGTGCGACCGCAACCCATGGCTCCGGCAATGGGAACGGGAATTTATCCACGGCGGTATATGCCATGGAAGTAGTGACGGCGGACGGCAGCTTGGCCGCCTTCTCGCGGGAAGACCGGGATGAGCGGTTCTATGGCGCTGTCGTAGGGCTGGGCGGAATCGGCATTGTAACAAAAATGACGCTGGATATCGTGCCTGCGTTTGAGATGACCCAAACGGTATACGAACATTTGCCGTTTGATCGGGCGTTGCATCATGTGGACGAGATCTTTTCCAGTGCATACAGCGTCAGCTTGTTTACCGATTGGAAGGAGCCGCGATTTACTCAAGCGTGGCTGAAATGCAAAAGCGAAGGCGTGGATGGCCTGAAAGACAGCATGGATTTCTTCGGCGCCCGAAAAGCCGCAGAACATAAACATCCGCTGCTCATACCCGCTTCGGAAAATTGCACGCTGCAAATGGGAATACCGGGACCTTGGCATGAACGTCTGCCGCACTTCCGCATGGACTTTACGCCGAGCTTTGGCGAGGAGCTTCAGAGCGAATATTTTGTACCGCGCGACAAGGCCCGCGAAGCTTTGCTGGCGCTCAACGAAATTCGCGATCATCTGTCTCCGGTGCTTCATATTTCCGAGGTGCGCACCATTGCAAAGGATGCGCTGTGGATGAGCCCTTGCTACGGGCAGGATTGCGCGGCCATTCATTTCACCTGGAAGCAGGATGCGCCGCGAGTCGAGCGAGTGCTGCCCTTAATCGAGCAGCAGCTTCGTCCATTCGAGGCTCGTCCGCACTGGGGCAAGCTGTTCAGCATGCCGCCCGAGCGTCTGCGTTCGCTTTATCCGAAGCTGCCGGAGTTTCAACAGCTGCTTCTGGAATTGGATCCTCAAGGCAAGTTTCGCAACGCCTTCTTAAGGACGTATCTGTTTGGGCAGTAAAAGGTACACAAACGAAAGCCGATCCTTCAGGACCGGCTTTTTCGTTGCGGAGCCTCGTCAGTCTGTTTTAATCATTATATAGGCGAAAGGACGGGCGAGCCTGCAACGTCTCTATAGCTTTCATCACCGCATCCGGATGATTTTGCGGAATCATATGGGCCGCATTTTGCTCCACGATAAGCGTCGAGTCGGGGAGCTCTTGGTGCAATCGAAAACTGTGCTCTTTTGTATCGAATGGATCGTCGGCTCCTACTACAATGACAAGAGGGGCTTTGATTTCTTTGTACCGCCCTGCCATGGCTTTAACGGCGGGTACGAAGGCAAGAACATCCTCTCTGTTGGACTTGAATTGCAACGGCCGAAGCCAATTGGCGAGAGTCACTTTACGATACGCTTCGGGAACCGGCTCCGGCTTAAAGGTTTCTGTCAGAATCATCTTCGCCAAGGGAGGTCCCAGTACCGCCAGCAGCGTATTCATTAAGGCATCGCCCAACACCGGAGTTGTAACGGCAACCGAAATCGGATCACCTTTTTCCGCAGGGTATCCTTCCGCATACATGCCGGCGCCTAATGTAATAATGCCCGAAAGATCATCCGGGTAGTCGAGCGCATAGGCAAGCACCAGCACCCCGCTCCAGGAATGTCCGACCAGAATCGGCTTTTCTACTCCCAGCTCCTGTAATGCTTGATGCAACAGCTTCGCTTGCATCTGCGGCGTAACGGGCTTGTTTCCGGGTCTGTCGCTGTAGCCGTAACCAGGCCGGTCGAAGGCAATTCCGTGAAATCCGCTGGCGGCAGCCCTATCGATCACGGAGTCGAAATCATGGCCGTTGAGTACGCCGCCGTGAAGAAATACGATCGGCTGACCTTCCCCCTTACTGATATAGTGAAGTCTGATCCCTTCTACTGTCACAAATTTCCCGTTCGGAGGAAATTGTTCTCTGCCCGTCTAAACTTGTATCGGCTGTACAAATAAAGAGCGGCAACGATCGCCGCGACTATCGATAACGCCACCATACGTTTGTCCTCCTTAGGGGTATATCTGCCGTGAAACGATTAAGGTTGGGCTCCTCCCCGCAACCCTTGCCATAACGTTCTTGAAATCGTTGAGATGAGCGTTCGCAATGCATCGGGTCTTGGATCGAGCATCCATTCCACGAGAACGCCTTTCAAAAGAGCGTCAACCATCACGGCTGCCGAGCGGGGATCGACATCGGCTGCAAAATACCCTCTGCGCTGCATCTCTTGAAACAGAGTCCCCATCTCATCCATCATTTTCCCGTGCTGTTTTTGCAGCTTTGCACGGATGTCCGCCTCTCGTCCGGAAACCAAAAAATCCAAAAACAACATGGACGAATCCTCGCCAAATTCCAGACACATGAACTGGGCTTCCAGCCAATCGGCAAGGGCGGCGTCAGCATTGTCCGACGACAGAATACGCTCCATTTGGCCGGGAAGAAAGCGAAGCTGCTGTTCATAATTTCGTTCCAATATCGCAAGAAACAGATCCTGTTTACTGGAGAAATGCCAATACACCGCTCCCTTGCTCAATCCTGCATGTTCGGCAACTTTGTCTAACGATGAATTCGTGTATCCATGTGCCGCAAATACATGCGCAGCCGCTTCCAGCACCCGGGACTTCGTACCGGCAAGCTCGGCATGTCCCGCTTGTCTTTCCTTGAACCATTCCCTCATCTTCTGCTTGCTGCCAAAATGTCTGCGAACAGCGGTCCAATGTACTTCAGCCTGTTGGGCCACTTCAGCAAAGGTGATAAGGTCGAACGGCTTTGAAGCCGCTAATTGTTCTGCAGCCTGATAAACTTTGTCCCGAACGGACAAGTCGATCACCCCATTAACATACTTTCAAATATATCATAAACATACTATATAGTATTCTAATATAATAAAATGCTTTAAAGCTGTTGTCAAATCAAAAAAAAGATGGTGCCTATTACAGACACCATCTCAATCATTGACTCTTTCATTCTAAAGATTCGTCTTCACAAAATGATAGGTCATCTCCGCTACACGTTTATTTCCGGCTTCCGAATAACCGTGTCCCTCTCCCGGATATATTTCAAGGTCTACATTCGGTTACAGCTTTGAAGCCTTCCTTGCCATGATGCTTGATCGAAACAATCATTTGAATACAATCGATCATTTTTGTGACTTCCGATTCTCAGCCGGGCAGGGGGCGCGTTCATTAAAAGAAAGGTTCATGAATCGGAAAAAAATTCATAATTAGTATCGAGTACTGCAGTCACGAATTGTTCACTTGGAGGATCATGATGAAGATCACAGCCCGGAATACGTTTCATGATCGAACGGCCATCCTGCTTGCAGCCATGAGTTATCAGACGTACCCCCTGTTCCTGGAAGGAAAGCTCGTATTGCCGAAAGGATATACGCTTCGCTCTCTTATACGCGGGTTTGCCAATGTAGAAAATCCTGAGGAGCTCCAATACGGCTTTATTGCCGAGTCGCACCGCCAAATCATTATCGCGTTTAGAGGGTACGCTTCTTATCCCGCAGACCTGTTAGCCAGTTACGACATGTTGCAAATCCCGTATCCCTATGCCCGTCATGCGGGGAAAACCTCTCGCGGCTTTACCTGCGTTTATCGGTCCGCCCGAATTTCAATCTTCAGACAATTAGACAAACTGTCCTCCGCCAAACGTCTGTTTATTACCGGTCATAACTACGGCGGAGCTTTGGCCACACTGGCGGCATTAGACATTGCTGTCAACACGAAGTTTAAACATCCCGTCGTCTATACGTTTGGAAGCCCTCGAGTGGGCGATCCTGACTTCGCTGCCCGATTCGATCAAGCGGTCAAGCACAGTGCGAGAATTTTCAATATCCACGACTCATTTCCAACGTTCCCTGAACGCGCCTATCCGCCTCCCTTTACAAGGAAAGGCATCACTTATCGGCATGTCAGAACACGTCATCCGATTTCCTTTCAACTGAACAACACTCCCCGTAACGACGCGATTGCCTGTTATTTTCAAACGTTGAGCAAGCGCGATCCCGATTTCACTCAAAACCTATGCCGTGAAAATCCGGGCTTTTGCCCCGCAACGGATCGTTGTGTGACTTATGAAGGATGTCTGAATTGCAGTATGGAAGCAGATTGAGGATGAGGAGCTGCCGTACATGAACATTTCCAGCGCTTACAATAACGAAGAAGCGGTATGGCTTGCGGGAATGATCTATCAGGCCTATCAACTGTTTGAAGAAAGAGAAGTCAACTTGCCTGGCGGGTTTGAGATCCGATTGATTATTCGCGCGCTGGCCGGTGTAGAGGAGCCGAGCGAAGAAGTGTTCGGCTTTCTGGCCGAGTCCCAGGACCAAATCGTCGTGGTGTTTCGAGGAACCCGCACGTTTCAAGACAATGAATCCGATACGGACTTGTATCAGGTTCCTTATCCTTATGTCCGGGATGCGGGACGTACTCATCGCGGTTTTACTTGTATATACTTATCGGCCAGGGATGATTTGATCAAGCAACTAAACGAGCTCTCCACATCAAAAAAATTGTTCGTTGCAGGCCACAGCTTAGGCGGAGCCTTGGCCACATTAGCTGCGCTTGACATCGCCGTAAATACCCCATTTAAACAGCCAGCAGTCTATACTTACGGCAGTGCTCGCACCGGCGACCCGGCATTTGCCGCCCGGTTTGATCAAATCGTTACGAACAGTTTTCGCATCGTTAATGTTCACGACATTATTCCGACGCTGCCGGCCAGAGCTTATCCGCCTCCGTTCACCAACGATGGGCTCTATTATAAACATGTGAAGAAGAAAATTCCGCTCTCGTTCCAATTCAACAGCGTAGCTGTGCGCAATCATGAGATCGTCTGTTATTTTCATAAGCTCCGTCAACGCAGCCCTCGATTTACCGATGCCTTATGTATGGATAATCCAGGTTTTTGTCCGGATACGGAATTATGTGCGCCCTTTACAGGTGTATGCAGTCCGGAAGAGGAAGACGAAGAATAATGGCCGCTTCCGCTCTTACTTACTGCCGCGAGATGGAACCTTCACTATGTCGCCGTTGTTTACTGTCCGTTCATCCGCCAGTTCGGTTTCGGAGTCCTCTTCTCTTGGTCTAGACCCAATCGGCGATGGGACTTAACAGCTTGCTCAAAAGCTATTCCCTCCTCTTTCATTTGACGACTTAGTCTATCACAGGCACATAAATTGAATATAAACTCGGGTCCATACCAAAAACTTCACCATTGGGCATGGTGAAGTTTTTATCAAAACCAATATACAAAGCGTCATCATCTCTTACAATGAACGTTGCCGCGATCCGGCAAACAGCGCAACCGTTAAACCGAGTCCAAACGTCACGACGCTGACCAGCCACTGTACCGGACCTTCCGCCATGCCGGGGAATACGACAAATACGGATCCCGTAATTAATCCGATAATCAACGCATACGTCATATGAGGAAAATGAGCCAGCAAATAGCGGATGCCTTTGCTGCTGACGATAAAACCGACGATGACGCCGGCGCCAATAACGGCAATGATCGGCAAATTCAAGGAAGACAAGGCATCGATAGCTGTGGCGTACACGCCGAGAAGAAGCAGGATGAACGACCCGCTGACTCCTGGAAGGAGCATCGCCATACTCGCCGCCCATCCGGCCAAAAACAAGCCCGCTCCGGACATAAAGGTTAACGAAGTGATCGGTTCCGCCGCGCGATCCGGTTGAACAAACGCCGTCAAAGCCATCGCGATCATGGCCGCCGCCAGCATGATCCAGTGCAGAGAAGTAAAGTTCCGCTTCACTTCCGCCTGCCGAACCATCATCGGCAACACTCCGATGATCAGACCGATGAAAAAAAATTGAGTCGGTACAAAATAATGTTCCAAAAGGAAGTCGATAACTTTGCTTAACAATAACAGGGCCAGTCCAATCCCGACGGCCAACGGCACCAAAAAACTAAGCTGACGTTTCCAATCCCTGCTGAAAAAACCGCTGATCGCTTCCAACAGTCGATCGTATATGCCGAGGACGACAGCAATTGTCCCCCCGCTTACCCCGGGGATCAAGTCGCTGATTCCCATGACAAATCCTCGATAAATATTTTTCCACTCCATACCTATTCCTCCTGCGTCCCCTATGCTTATTTTCCGAAATGCTCACCCTCATTAGTCTATATCATCGGATGTCCGAAGTCACGCCAAGTGTTAGATAACGAAATGGGCAATGGGTGCGAGGATCGTTACCGAAAACGGGGAAAGGCCTTAGGTGAAGTCGCACCGGATAGAGATTATCATAGCATCATGCGCCGAACTTCTTGTTCTTCGCGCCAATGGATAAACTCCCTGCGTATCGCTCAGTCCTTACGACTCAAGGCTGAATCCGAATGCGCCGTCCGCCAATTTGAAGGAGTATCCCCCTCCCATTGACGGAAAGCACGATAGAAGGAATTCTGATCTTCATATCCGGTCAAGTATGCTACTTCTTTAATATCGAGAGAAGGATTTGCCAGATATTCTCGCGCTTGCTCGGCTCTGGCTTGCGTCAATAACTGCTTGAAGCTCGTATTTTCGTCAAATAGCCGGCGCTGCAGCGTTCGCCCGCTCATCCCCAATTCGCGAGCAACAGTCTGAATATCGGGCGGTCCTGCCGGCAAGCATCCTTTCATGATCCATTTGACTTTCTCGGTCATGGATCGGCTAATTCGATTTTCCTCCAACGTCCGGTTCAGAACGGGAGTCAGCATTTCCAACAGCTCCTGGTTATAGGAGACAAAAGGCCGATCCAGATCTCTTCGATGAAACGTCAGTCGGTTACGTTTCGCACCAATTCGGACGGGACATCCAAAGTAAGCTTCGAGGGTCGGTATATCGCCTGTCGCGTTCGATAATTCGACCAGCCGCGCACCTATTGGTTGACCGGTTCCTCGACGGCCAAGCTCCAGAAGCTGTGCCAGCGTTATACCGACTAAAATAGGCGGACCGGGCTGCTCGATATGTCCCCATTCCAGCCCGATTGTACAAATCTCGCCCTCTTCTTTTATACATAAGCTTTCGGGAGGACACTGTCGTTTATACCTGGCCATTCGGTGTAAAGCGTCGCGATAGTTGCGGGCGTGGTATGTCGCCAAGACGTCGGGCGGGTACTTGTTCGTGTCAAATGCCGTTGCCAGCTGGACGATTCCTGTGGCCGTGTCGCCTATCAGGTCGGAATACGCTTGCCAAATCGCAAAATATTGAGCGGAGGTGATTTCTCGCTCCATAATGACGGAAAGTGGAAGCTGCACTCTGCGAGCTACTTCGTCTGCAGCAATTCCCAGATGACGCAACGCCTCCCAAAATCCTTGCGGAATTTTTATTCGGTTTGAAGACTTCATACAATAAGAGTTCCTTTATCTGCCTGTTCACTCAATTATGATTAAGCTGGCTTCGGTTATTTTGCTTTGCAAATATTATACCATTGATGCAGCTTCTGCGGGAAACCTGGATTTCATGAGGCGACGTGGTTACCGACGGGTGTATACTCTCTGTTCTAACGAGTATGAGTATATTTAGCTTTTGGTTTGAGTCAGCATATTGTCAACCGGTTTGCTCAACAGTTTAACTATATATTGAGGCACAGCACGACTCATGAACTTCAGCAGACCGCTCGAGCCCGGCAGAATTTCAAACCGATCCTTTTCCAAGCTCTTGATTGTATACATGACCAGGTCACCGGAATCCATTGGTTGTACTCCCTTGATCTCATAGCCATCAAGAGCACGAAGTAATGGGGTCTTAGTCGTTGGAGGCGCCAATTCAAATACTTTAATATTCGTATTTTTCAGCTGGACTCGCAGCGATTGCGTAAAGGAATGAACACCGGCCTTCGTCGCACAATATACCGGCGCTACCGGATAAGGAACAAATGCAAGCACGGATGAGACATTCATAATCGCAGCGGACTTCTTCGTCTTTAAATGCGATAAAAATTGATTCACCATGCGGATCGAACCGCTGAGGTTAATGTCAATCTCGCTTGTGATATCCTCCAAATCAACCTCTCTGTCATGAAGATTCAATGTGCGCATAACCCCCGCGTTATTAACGAGAAAATTCAGTTCCGGAAATTGACCGGTTACTTTTTCATAAAGGTCAGAAATTGCCTTTGGATCGCTTACATCACACTGAAAGGTGTGAACGTTCGGCAGTTTCTTTTGGGCCAAGTCCAGTTTGGACTGATCCCGCCCGGTAATGATTACGGTGTTCCCAAGCTGAAGGAGCTGAGCTGCTAGATCAAATCCAATCCCGGAAGTTCCTCCCGTTATGAGAATCGTGTTAGAATACATTTCCATAATTATCCACCATCCTCAAAATGATCGTTTCAGCCATCAACCATGAGAACGTGCTGATCGACTTCCACCCCAATTAAGTGCATATACACTTTTTGACGAAAAAAAATTATTGTTTCCTGTTCATCTTAACGATAGCCGACAATTGAACAAGCAACCCAATATAACGTTCATCGCCCATATAGTCCCGAATGCGGATTTGCGCCTGTTCCCATAACGGCAGCGCACGCTCAAGAAGATTCCGTCCTTCATCAGTCAGAGCTATAAATCGTTTCCTGCGATCCTCCCCTTCCGTAATCGTTACCCAGCCTTCTCTTTCAAGCGGCTTGAGATCCCGCGGCAATGTGGTCCGATCCATCAGAAGCATTTCGGAGAGAGCGGTAATGGTGACAGATCCAGCTTGTTCAAGCGCCATCAGCAATGACAACTGTGTCGCGCGAAGGCCGACAGGTCTTAAATAATCATCATATAAGCTGGTAATGAACCGGGACGCCTTTCTTACATTCAAACAGGCACATTCTTTTGTAAAATCGGTCGTCTCTGTAAATTCCGCAGTTGAATGTTGTTCTCTCATAATTATGAGTGTATACACACATTTTATTTCTGTTAAGTTGCGATTCTTCCCCATACCTGACCAACAATACAAAAACGCAGCCTTCTTCGGCTGCGTTGAGTCCATGCAGGCAGTATCTATTGTTCAGCCTCAACCAATAATTTTTTCAAGCCCATAAACATCAAATTCCAACCATGTTCCGAACCGCTATGATATTCGCCCAATGCTTTCTCCATATCGTCGGCAGTCCATTGCTCCTCATGAGGAACAACAATATTTTGCGTAAAAGTCATCTCACAGCCGTCTTTTATTGGTCTCAGTTCAACGGTAATCGTATCCTCGGTATCGCTGAATTGCGGCATTCGAAACGTGAACACGAGCTTATTCGGAGGATCCAGCTCCAAATATTCGCCGATTGCCCTATAATCGACTCCGCCACGATGGTCTATAATTTCCCACGCGCCGCCAACTTTCGGTTTATTGCGAGTCACCTTATTCGTGCCCTCTTGTGTGAACAGCCACTTTCTCATCATCTCAGGATTCAACCAAGCGTCGAACACCCTCTCCGGATGAAGCGGAAACGTACGAATCATCGTTAAGGTTGTAATGGAATAATTTTTCATCGACGATCTCTCCTATGCAGCGATTCCCTGCTCTTCTCCTCTTTCACCAGTTCGCGTTCCAGAAGGTCAAACCTTTGAGTCCAGTATCTCTCATACACGCGCAGCCATTCCGACGCTTTTGCCAGCATATCGCCATTTAAGCTGCAAGTATGCGTTCGCCCATTTACGCTCCTGTGGACGACTTTCGCCCGTTCCAACACCTTCACATGTTTGGAAACGGCTGCCAACGACATCTCGAACGGTGCCGCCAATTCCGTGATCGTCCGTTCTTTTTCCACCATCATTCGGATCATTTCTCGTCTAGTCGAATCTGATAAAGCATGGAAGATTTCGTCTAACGCTTCTTCCTGACGATATGCCATCACGGTTGATCACTTCCAGAGCGCCGCATATTTTTTGCGATACTTGATGTCATCCTCAGCTTCAATCAGCTCCAACGACTTTGCTTTTATCTCTTCGTCATTCGTCTTATCGTACAATCGCTTCAGTCCTTGTAAAATATCAAAACGAATCATGCTGCTGTTCTTTTCCTTCACGCAGCTTGCATATCGACCATAGAGCGCATCAAGTACAAGCTTCTTCGCATCTTCGCCGGCCAAGCCAATCTTCCATATCGACTGCAAGGAATGTCTGGCCGTAACAAACATCGGATCCTTCGTCACTTCCCACACGAAAGCAAAATCATTTAAAATTTTTCGTTCAGGGTCGCTTTTGGCTAAGCCGGATAAAAACTGTGCCGCTCTCGATCTTCGATGGTTGTCCGAATGGGTTAAGTCCTCCCGCAACTCGTCCCACACTTCATAGGCCCAGTCCACTGGTTCATCCAAGGTTTCCATAATCCGCACATAGGCCTCATATTGTGCATTTTTGTCTTCGGAGGTAAGATTGTTAAAGTAGTTTCGGGTGACCTTATCCATTATTTCACTCCTTCGTCATCCGTGCAAAGCTATAAAAATTGAACTAATTATTATCACTACTTATGCCAAGCTGCATGAGGAATCGACTTCCGATCGCTCTCGCAGAGGGGTGCTTGGATTTCCTAGAACCCGTAACGGTTACCATCCCTCTGCAAAGGCGAACACTACCGTTTCTCCAGTTCGATTTCCTCATTCCGCTGGTCCATCGGCGGATAATGCGATCTTATATTTAACCACATAGTTAAATATAAGACATCTCCATTCATTAGTCAACCGATTGGTTTAATAATTCTCGCTTGCGGCAGCATAAACGGCGGATCCAAGTGACTGCAAGCCATCGTTGCGAGCAGTTGTCACTCTCTCCGCCGTTGTCGGTTACAACGCCATTAGACTCAGCGTTAAACCGCTTTGCGTTTAAAAGCCCTCATGGCAAATCCATAGGCGACGATCATGATCCCTAAGCACCAAGCGAGCGCAACCCAAATCTCATGGCCGACCGGCTGTTCGGCGAGCAATGCACGGATGGCTTCCACGATCGAGGTTACCGGCTGGTGTTCGGCAAAGACGCGTACAACCTTCGGCATCGAATCGGTCGGCACAAACGCCGAGCTGATAAACGGCAGGAAGATGAGCGGGTAGGAAAACGCGCTTGCCCCTTCTACCGATTTGGCGGACAGTCCGGCAATCGCCGCGATCCAAGTCAAAGCCAGCGTAAACAGTGCGAGTATTCCGGCTACGGCAAGCCAAGAAAGTAACCCCGCCGACGAGCGAAAGCCCATTATGAGCGCTGCGAGTATGATGACGACGATAGAAATGGCGTTGGATACGACCGAGGTCAGCACATGCCCCCACAGCACGGCGGATCGTGCAATCGGCATCGTGTGGAACCGCTCGATAATGCCGCGCTGCTTATCCAGGAACAGGCGGTAAGCTGTGTACGAAATGCCGCTAGCAATCGCAATGAGCAGAATACCGGGCAGCAGGTAGTTCACATAGTTGTCCGTACCGGTTTGGATGGCGCCGCCGAACACATAAACGAACAGCAGCATCATCGCAATCGGTGTGATACAAACCGTAATAATGGTGTCCATACTGCGGAACACATGTCGCATGGAACGACCAAGCATAACGCCCATATCGCTGAAAAAGTAGTTTTTGGTGCTCTCCATTTAGTTCTCCCCCTTTTTGCCGACGATGGCGAGGAATATCTCCTCCAATGTCGGCTGTTTTTCCACATACTCCGTCTTTGCGGGCGGGAACAGCTTCTTCAGCTCCCCCAGCGTTCCGCCGGCTATGATTTTCCCCTTATGCAAAATGGCAATATGATCGGCAAGCTGCTCGGCTTCTTCCAAATACTGCGTGGTCAGCAATACCGTCGTGCCATGATCGGCAAGCTCTTTGACCGTCTTCCAAACCTCGATGCGCGCCTCGGGATCAAGCCCGGTCGTCGGCTCGTCGAGGAAAATAATCGGCGGATTTCCGACCAGGCTCAAGGCAATGTCGAGTCTGCGGCGCATACCGCCCGAATACGCAGACGGCTTGCGGTCGGCGGCGTCTGTCAGGCCGAACCGTTCAAGCATGCTGTCCGCCGCCTGACGCGGGTTATGGAGGTGCCGCAGCTTCGCAATCATGATGAGATTTTCCCGCCCGGTCAACACCTCATCCACGGCGGCAAACTGCCCGGTCAGGCTGATCGACTGCCGTACATGGCCGGGCTTGGCTGCGACGTCAAATCCGTTGACGACGGCGGTGCCTCCATCCTGTTTAAGCAGCGTGGTGAGAATTTTTACAATCGTCGTCTTGCCCGCGCCGTTGGAGCCGAGCAGGGCGAATATCTCGCCCCGCTTCACTTCAAAATCGACGCCCTTCAGAACATCGTTGTCCTTGAACGACTTCCGCAGACCCTTTACTTCAATCGCTTTTTGCATCCCGATTCCCCCCTCTTACTTTGTTTTATTTTTCACCTTATTCATCGCTTTGTTCACTTCGCGGTCTACAGATTCTTGATAAAGGTCAGCGTAAGTTGTGGAATCTTTGATTAAGTCGTCGCAGAAAGCCGCCACGTCTCTGCCCGTTACCTCGAGCACGCCTTTCCCCGAGGCCGCGCCTTCTTCAAACAGATCGACAATGCCCGAGAGCAGCCCCGTCCCTTCGGCTAACTCGACAGGGCCGACCTTAAAGAGATATTTTTGAATCTCCTTATAAACGATCCGGTAATCTTCCGGGAGCGCTTTGACACGCGCCACGTGCGCGCGCCACTCTTTTTTGCCTTTGATGATATCTTGTATGCTCATTGTATGATCCTCCTTATTTACCTAATTTTTTTGCGATATTATGGTTGAGTTGCTCGCGCCATTTGTCGCGGTAGGACTTTGCTCCTTCTTCGCCGGCCAGCGCCGAACAGAAGGCTTTAATATCGTCGCCCAGAACCTCTTGGACCGGTTGACCGTCCGCCGCCGTTTCTTCGAGCAAGCCGAGCACGCCGTCAAGAATGGGCATGAGATTGCGGCCGGTAAAATCGGAGTGCGGCCACAGATGGGCATTAATTTGTTCCCATGCCGCTTGATAGTCGGCCGGCAGCTTTTTGGCTCGCGTTTCAAAAGCTCTCATTTCTTTCGTCATGTCGCTTCCCGTAATTTTTTCCCAAAAGTTCATTGTCCCTTCTCCTTCAACTCGTTAATTTTTGAGGATACGAACTCCCACTTTTCCCAAAACTTCTGCAGTTCCTTGCGCCCCGCGTCGTTGAGCGTGAAGAACTTTCTCGGCGGCCCCATGTCGGAGGGCTTCTTGGTGATCTCGACCAGCTTGTTCTTTTCAAGACGGACCAGGATCGTGTACACCGTACCCTCTACAACATCTTGGAAACCGAGGGCGTTCAGCTGCCGCGTAATTTCGTAACCGTACGTTTCTTGGCGGCTAATAATTTCAAGGACGCAGCCCTCAAGCACGCCTTTCAGCATTTCCGTTAAGTTTTCCATCACCATCACCTTTGCTATTCTGTATGACAGATAATAAGTATTACTGACTACTGCTACATCGTAATACATAGTAGCTAGTCTTGTCAATAGCAATTGTTCTTATTCACGGAACTTTGCGGGGGCGGGGCGGCTTTACCGCGTAATTTATTTGAATGCAGACGTTTTACTCCCTTGAAATTCAAAAAGGAACTGTCCCAAAGTAGTCTTCTACTTTGTGGGACAGCTCCTCTTTACGTTATAAGTAGGCCGTACGAAACCTTGACCTCATATCTTCGCCGGGTATAAACGGGAACTTCTCGTTCTTCGTCCCATAGAACAGCATCTGGTATACCGGCTTGGGCAGCTCCTTCAACGGCACGTCCAGGTCGAACCCGTAATGCTTCGCCATACTGTTCACAAGCGACCTGATTCATCCGGCTTTTGGCGTAGGTGCTCATAGAATCGAGAAACCGACGCTGCCCTTCGCCATAGATCACATCGAATGCCAACGAAGATTTCCCTGATCCGCTAACCCTTCGATATTTTGCAGGTTGTTCTGCCTCGCTCCGCGAACTTCAATAGATTGCTTTTGCTGGACGTACACATAAAAGGGCCGGCCTGAGGAACAACTCCATTACGTTATGCCGTTCAACTTTTCTTTTTTAATAATGTAGTGACCGCAAGTTCAAAATAAATGCAATGCATTATTACAAAGGCTGTGATACGATGATGGATACTTTTATTTACTTCTCCCTAGCCGGAGCTTACCTTGTGCTGTTTCTGATGGGGTGCCTGCTGGCTAATCGTTATGGGTGGATAAACGTTGAAAATGTTTTGCTGATTGTGATCGTGGCGTTATTTTATGACAATGGAATTCAAGCTTTGGGGAAATATGTGGGGGAAAGCATGCTTCTTCAATCTTTAAATCACGCCCGATATGGGTTACATGCTTTGTGCACGCCATTACTCATCTTGTTTGCCTGGCGCACATTAGTCAATGCCAATCTGGCATGGGCTAACAAAAACATTGCTTTATGGCTAACCGTCATTGTCACGATAGGTTCCATTTTGATCGAATTCGCGACCGGCGTTTGGGGCATTTCATTAGCGCCCAACTGGGAGAATGGTGTTTTAAGCTATGTTAAAACGGATCAAGCCGGCATTCCGTTGATGATCATCATTGTTATCACAGCCTTATTCATTACTTCGATCATCATTTGGTGGAAGCAACGATGGCCGGTCTATTTTTTGGGCGTTTTGTCTATCTGTGCCGCGCCTTTGATCCATATCCTCCTCCGAACGGGCGCCTCGCATAACATTGCAGAATTTTTGTTGATGACAGCGCTGCTCGCGACTGTATCCTTTCAACAAAAGAAACTTTTGTTGTAACCGATAGCAGCGATGCGATGTCCCGCCTTGATCGGAGTTATTGACATAAGGACCATACGGGTGATATATTGTGCATACACGAGATGCACAATTTTGGGGTGGAGGGAACAGCATGCTGGCTTTGGACATCAGAAATTTGAATAAGCAATACGAACATTTTCGGCTGAAAGATGTGTCTTTTCAACTGGAAAAGGGTTATATTATGGGATTTATCGGAGCCAATGGCGCGGGAAAAACAACAACCATCAAATCCATATTGAACTTGACTCATGTAGACAGCGGCGAGATCCGAATTTGGGGCAAGAACATGGCCAGTCACGAGCTCGAGTTGAAACAAGAAATTGGCTCCGCTTTTGGCGACATCAACTTTTACACCCGCAGTAAAATCAAAGCGTTAACGAATGTGGTCAAATCGTTCTATCGCAATTGGGACGATGAAACCTACTCCAAGTATCTGAAAAAGTTCAACCTGAATGAGAATAAAAAAATAGCCGAATTATCGACCGGAATGAAAGTCAAATACAGTCTGGCGCTTGCTTTGTCCCATGGCGCAAAACTGCTCATTTTGGATGAACCGACCAGCGGACTCGATCCGGTTGCCAGAGACAACCTGCTGGACACTTTCCAGGAGCTGGTGCAGGACGGCGAGATCAGCATCCTTTTTTCAACTCATATTACATCCGACTTGGAAAAATGCGCCGATTATATTACCTATATCCATAACGGACAAATTATTAACAGCTCCGATAAAGAGCAATTTATCGATACGTATCGTTTGTTGAATGGCAAACATGAACAACTGGACAGCGTCAAGAACGAGCTCATTTCGTACAAAACAAATTCATTCGGCTTTACAGGCCTGATCCATACGAAAGATTTAGACCCGTCTCTGGACATCAAATCGACGGTGCCGAATCTGGAGGAGATTATGATTTATTTTTCAAAAACGGAGGATACGGCGAATGTATAACTTGCTCATGAAGGAACTGAAAATCGGCGTAAGTCCATTCTTTTATGTCCTGCCCTTTTTGACCGGCGCCTTAATGCTAATCCCGGGATGGCTTTATTTCCTGGTCATCCTGTACTTTTGTTTTATTACCGTACCGAATATGTTGGGCGGCTATAAAAGTCAGAACGATCTCATGTTTACAAGCATGCTGCCTGTATCGAAATCGGACATCGTCAAAGCAAAGGTTGCCTTTATTGCCATCCTGGAATTGCTGCACGTTGTTGTCGCCGCGATCTATGGCTTGATAAGCTTTCGCTTATATCCGGATCTGACGTACTTTTTCTTTTCGCCAACCTTAGGTTTCTGGGGATTATGTTTCGTCATGCTGGCGGTCTTCAATATTATCTTAATCCCCATGTATTTCAAGACGGCTTATAAATACGGGGCGGCAACGATTGCTTCCACCACGGCTGCCATCCTGTTTGCCGGTGGCGCGGAATGGCTCGGCATACAAAACTCGTACATGTTCGAACTTTTCAAGGGAACAGGCGCCGATAACATTGCCGTTCATTTATTGATTCTGGCTGCGGGCATCGCAATATTTGCAATATTTACGGCAATCGCTTATCATATTGCCAATAAACGGTTCTTGAAAGTGGAAGTATAATGAACATTGCGATTTCAAACACATCCGAGAAGCCTATATACCAACAGCTGTATGAACAAATCAGCGCGCAAATTCTTAAAGGCGAGTTGGAAAGCGGGTATCCTTTACCCCCCATCCGACAAGCGGCCGCCGAGCTCAGAGTCAGTATTATTACGGTCAAAAAAGCCTGGGAAGAACTCGAACGACTTGGTTTGATCTACACCGTTACCGGCAAAGGATGTTTTGTGAACGATCTGTCGCCCGGCGACAAGCTTCAAAAACGTAAAGAAATCATCCAGAAGCAAATGCTCATTGACGCTTCCTATTACAAATCCTTCGGTCTTACTTTAGAGGAGGTTGTCGAGCTGCTGAAGGAAGTTTATTAACTTGAGTTTTCGGTTTGGAATGAACCGGAGTTTTGTAAGTAAAAAAGGCCGCTCATGCTTCGTGCTTGAGCGGCCTTTGCTTTGATCCGACATACTAGCCTTTCAAATGATAGCTTTTCCCGAGACGCGAGTGATCTAGCTATCCATTCCGCTCGGAAATTGATCGGGAAATGTTGCGAAAAAATCGATCATTTCGTCCGTGATATGCCAGCCGAACGCCTCAGTCAAATTCGGATCTCTGAAAAATGAATGTGCAACCATGCGATTCAATTTCGCATCGAAATTATCATAACAAACGACGCCGTTGTTGCCTGCGGGCTGCTGAAGGTTCATCGCTAGTGCCGCAGCGCTCGGGGAAAAATCAACCTCACTGAGCCGCACCGTTTTCAGACTCGGATAAAGACTCGATGTGAAATGAAGTTGCATCTGTTGCAGGTCATAAATGAGACTAAATACGGTATCCTCTCGCCGGATGTCTTGTAAAGTTTCCAGAGCGAATTCGAGCCGGTCTCTTTCGCAGGCAGGGATGCCACCGGCTATACGTGCCGCCCCTTTCACGAAACGTGCCATAGAATTGCGGTCGTAATCACCGTAAGTGCTTCGCCAGTGCTCATCTATGTCTTCCGAGTCTCGAATCGCATCGTTATAAGGAGTGTTCGTCATGATCGGAACCGGCAAAGTATCATTTCGATAAACATGCATGCCGTCGTCTATAAATTCGAATATCGCGCAATCTCCGGTGCGATCAGCTACCATATAGTGCAGCCGAGACATCGGCTGTGATATGCGAACATTGTACGCTGCTTGCTCCGCTTCCACCACTGAAGCACATGTATCAAGGAGCAATTGAATCCATTGCAGTTCTCCGATTGCCGGTAGAGAATCGTCTTTCGGATAAGTCGATTGCCAGAGTGTTGTCTGTTCCACTACAAGACCGGCTTCGTTGACCCCGCCATTTGGCAATTCTTTGCCAACCTGCGAGACCGTCAGACTGCCGAATCGGGAAACCCACTGTGCCGGCCGATCTGGCGGCTGCACTAGTGCGTATTTAGCTACTCCTCGCTTATTCGTGAATATGTACGCCCCTTCGTAAGGGACATCCTGATTTTTGGCAAGCATACGGGTGCCTTCTTGACCGAGATAAATCGCGGTACTCATCGCTGTTCCACTCCTTTTTGCAATATCATTAATAATTCGTCCACTCGTCCGCGATCAATCTCGTTAAGTACGGTATCGAAAATCCGGTCGATTCGCTTGTCATCATGCTGAAGTGCGGCGGAGATTCTCGTTAATCGATGCTGGGTCTCCTTCTCCTGATAAAGCTTCCGTCTTTTCATTCTGTAAGGCTCTATATCTTCCTCCTCAGCCTTCTCAGCCTCAAGCTGTGCAATCTTATGCTCCAGCATTAAGATGTGGAGATCCGTTTTCGCTAATGGCGTCAGCGGTTTTACGAAGTTGCTGCTATCGACGAAGACTTCCCGATTAACCCCGAAATAATCAACAAGTGCCTGAAGCCGTTCTTGCGGAATCGGTCTGCGCTTCTTAATCCAATCGGAGAACTGCTGCGGCGTAATGTGAAGCTGACGGCCTATTCCGGAATAGGACTGCTCGTTTAGCATGACCAAATATTCCAGTATTGTTTTGGATTCAACTGATTCGATCTTATTCATGCGTCCTCCTAATCGACGTAATTTATGTCATTATACGCGATGACATAATTTACGTCAAGAAATCAGACGTAATTTACGTCAATTTAAGTTGTCTACCATCAAAAGAGCAGGAATTCATGCATTCCTGCTCTTTTTTTCAACTTCTGGTATATTTATTTTAGAGTTGGGCGAAGCTTTTGCAACGTAATTCGCCAACCTGATGGAGATAAAATGCAAGGCAAAGAGATTGGCATTGCGATCTCCACTTACGGTTCAAAACTATCTTATACAGAGGGGGGCAGTAACCTATTTACCATTGAAGATTTGACTAAACCAATCCAATCCATCTGTAACTTTATAAACGCTCGCTTCTTGCCGCCATTCTCATTGAGCGACATATCTAATGTAACCGACGAGGAGCTGGAGCAAAGCAAACACGATTATGTGAAATACATTAGATCTTCTCAGACGGCAACCGTGTGAGATAATGGCTGCAAGACCATCACCCTCAGGCACCCAATTGATGGGAGCATTGAGGGTAAATTTATCCCTGACGCGAACTTGACCTCATCGGCTGGCAGTGATGCGCTCTACAGCCATGGCCGATTTCACTGCCCTTTTGCATTTTTCCAGCGGCAGACGAGCATCAACTTTTCACCGTTCAGTTTGGCCGTCAGCGTGCCGCCCATGTTGTTCATCAGGATTTTGCGATCGGAAGGCCGAGCCCGGATGTTTGGGCGGATCGGGCACGGTCTGCCGTATAAAACCGATCAAACAAAAAGTTAACGTCGCTTCCGGCCAGTTCCTTCGCATCGTTAATAATGGTCAAGTCTCGCACGGCGAAGGAACACATATCGGGAGCGGACGCGCTTATGCATCTGCCGATAAGACTGCGCGTGAAATCGAATTAGAACGAGAAATAGGCGAGTTGCGCCGCGAATGAAATTCTCAAGGACGCACTCGGTTTTTTCGAAAAAGACCGGAAGCGGTAAAGGCGTACCAGCACTATACGTACATCCGTGAACGACGGGATCGATGGACCGTCAAGGAGATGTGCGAGGTACTTGCTGTCAGCGAATCGGGCTACTACCGTAGCTTGAAGCCCACACCCAAACAGGAGCGGCAGCAACTTCTTCTGGTCAAAATCAAAGACATCATTGGCATTGTATCATCATGGGAGGTCCGAATCTTGATTAGTACGGACGAAGCCAACTCGATGTGGACTTTTAGCGGTGATTCAGACGACGTGCTCGCCCGTTTGAGGCGTATGCCTCGAAGCATTCCTTCCACTCCCTGCGTGTGGACTGAGCCCCTGACCTCATCGCTGCCAGTGGAGGGCATCGATTTGACAGATCACGGCAAGTACCTATCGACGATTTGGGCCAAATAAGGCTCTCCTTCGTCAATCAAGTTCCTCTCCCCTTCGTTCCATTTATTGCGATTGTTGTCCACTCTCAAGAAGGCGTCCATCACCCGAGGATCTTTCGACGTTACACGGCTTACCATCGCATTCCACTCCCGCCCAAGCTCCTTGGCCAACTCTGATTCCACGGGTACTTGCGAAGCATGATAAGCCGCGGCGTACAACACGATTCGTCTAAATTCGTTATAGAAATCGAGCATTTCGTTTTTCGTTCTGAATAAATCCTGAAAAATTTTAATATCCTCTTCCGGGAAATTATAGTTGCTCCAGTGGTCAATTTGATCGGTCTCTAGCGTGTTCATCAAATAAGCCAGAAGTTCCCAAGGAATTTCGAAGCCAGCCGACCTCAACTTATTGGATACCTCTATACCGTGTATTTTCGCTTTGATCCCCTCAAGCTGCCGATGAAGAAGAATACTTTGTGTGTTCAGCATCTCTCCGATATCGTTCGGCGCTTGCCTCATCTTATCGCGAATTTGCTCCAAAGAGAATCCCACGCTCTTATAGAAATTGATTTGCATGAGCTGTCTCAGATGATGCTCATGATACACTCGATGCCCTTTCGTATTTTTGTCAGCTGTCAGAATCCCTTCATTATCATAGTATTGAAGGGTTCTTCTAGAAACCCCGCTTAAGTCTGCCAGCTCTTTAACGGAATAAGTTTTCATGGCGTAAACTCCTAGTCCATAGGCGTAATGAATTCTCGGATGGCGTCCGCGAGCTCCTCCGGGTATTCCCCATTAATCGCATGGGAGGCTTCTTCAAAAACGACTACTTTGCTGTTTTCATGCGACAACGCTCTCTCTGCAACGGCAGTAGCATTTTCTGGATTATGCATTGTCGATTCTCCCGCTATAATGGCAAGTACGGGAATATTGATTTTTTCCAACTGGTCCTCCTTGATTTGCTGTGGCATCGGAAGTTTGCTTTTAAACGTTCTCATGCCTGTTTCAATCAATTTGGCTGTGGGCTCATCCTCGTCAATTTCCGCCCCACCTGAGATATGACTCAACATTTGATCTCTAATGGATTTGGGAATGTGTCATCGGTCACTTTCATTGACGGTCAATTCGGAACCGCCAATGACGGTGGCTTTTTGTTTTCGTCACCGCCATTGGCAGAGACGAATCCGGCTTCAAATTAACTTCCCCACAAGCAAGAAAAAACCT
>Ga0065721_10004267_pt1 | contig 33087 bp, 28 predicted proteins | sample Mesricmetagenome_FD_59108 | JGI IMG/M metagenome (GOLD analysis project Ga0065721, IMG submission 59108) | Mesophilic microbial community from rice straw/compost enrichment Sample: eDNA_1 v2 (version 2) | ecosystem: Engineered > Solid waste > Grass > Composting > Bioreactor | place: USA: Davis... | reverse complement strand
CTCCGGCTGGTCCGCCTGGCGCGCCGGCTCCGGGCAGGACGAGCATTCCCTGTTCGCCGATCCGGGTCTGCTCGATCCGATGAACGGCGGGTTCGCCTTGCGCCCGCGGTCGCCCGCGATCGACGCCGGCGTCCCCGCCTTTGTCCCCGCGCCGGGCGAGACCGACCACGCGGGCCGTCCGCGTCTGCGCGGCGTGAGGGTCGACATCGGCGCGCTGGAGTTCGACCTGGAGGAGTTCTCCGCCGGAGGGGAGATCGAGCCGACCTTGCTCGAGCTGAGCGCGAACGAGGCGCGCCTCACGCTTCGGCGTCGCGCCGATTGGGCTGCGTGGTCGCTCGTCTACCGTATCCAGACCGCCACGACACTTGCCCCCTCGGCGTGGACCGATGTCGCGAGCACGCCCGCCGGAGTCGAGCCCATCGCGCCGTCCAACGGCGCGGAGCGCGCCGTTTTCGCCTTCGCCGCGCCCGGGGCCCCGTGTTGGTTCGCCCGTGTGAAGATAGACGTCGGACCGTGAGGCTTCGCGCGAACGGGCGGGGGCGGGCTCAGGTCGTTTCGCCCGCCTGAAGGGTGGGCGTGAACACCGTCCGACGCGTCGCCCCCTCGGCGAGCATCTCGATCGCGGCGCGACCCATCGCGCGAAAATCGAAGGAAAGCCGGCTGAGCCCGGCCGCGCCCGCCACGTCGGTGCCCATCACCGCGAGCAGACCGACGGATTCCGGGCAGGCGCGCCCGGCCGCCGCGATCTCCGCGCGCAGGCGCACCGCGACGTGGTCCTCGGGCACGATGAGCGCGACGCGTTCTTTTCGGGGCAGGGAAGCGATGAGCGCCGAACGGTCGGCCGGCTGATGGCCCCTGGCCAGGGGCGCGACACGTCCGGCGCATCCGAGCGAACTCGCGGCACGGGTGAGCGCGGAGAAAAACTCGTCCACCGCGGGGTCGCCCCCGAAGGGCTCGACCGGCACGAGCCGCGTGAAACCGCGTCCGAGCAGATGCGCGAGGGCTTGGGTCGCGGCGGCGTCGAAGTCGGCGCGGACGTTCGCGAGGTTGGCGTCTTCGGGGGCGCGGCGAAACAGGAGCACGCCGGGCGAAAGCTTTTTCCCCGGGGCCGCCGCGGCGCGTTTCAAGACCGCGTCGGCCCACACGTGGTCGAGCACGAAGCCGCCGGCGTCGGCGCCGTGCCGTTCGAGGAAGGAATCGAGGACCACGCGCTGAGCGGCGGCGCTCGCGAAAGTGGGCGGACGATCCGGGTCGGCGTGGTTCACCAGCACGTCGTCGTGCCAGAGCAGCATCGCGCGCCGCGTCGCGCCCGTGCCCGCGCTGATGCCCTCGAGCAGTTCCCGGTAGAGCGCGCTGCACAATTCCAGCCGCCGGATGAGACAGGCCACGGGTTTAGGCCGGTCGAGCAGGGCGCGCGCCGCCGCGCGGTGGAAACGTCCGCTCGTGTGCTGCCAGAGCACGCCCTCCGCCTCGAGCTGCTGGAGCAGGCGAAACACCGTCGCCGCCGAGGGGCCGAACTCCTTCGCGAGTTCGCGGGTCGTCGGCAGGGGACGATCCAGCGGCCAGCCCTCGTCCGCGGCGAGAGCGCGAAGATGCGACTCGAGCAGATCGCGGGGTTTGGCGGACGCGGGGTGTTTGGCCGGACGACGGGCCTTGGACATGCGTGAAACAAGGCCGGCGGTTGATTCAAAATGCAACAAAATAATTTGTTGCATACATGGTGTGTCTAGTTTCACATCCGGTCATGCAACTCACCCTCGTCGTTTTGGCCGCAGGAATGGGCTCCCGCTATGGCGGCCTGAAACAGGTCGATCCCATGGGGCCGAACGGCGAGACGGTGCTCGACTATTCCGTGCACGACGCGGTGCGAGCCGGCTTCGATCGCGTGCTTTTCATCATTCGTCGCGATTTCGAGGAGGAGTTTCGCGCCGTGGTCGGCGCGCGTTTCGAGAAGCGCGTGCGGGTGGACTACGTGTTTCAGTCGCTCGACGCGTTGCCCGAGGGGCACGTCCTTCCCGCGGGCCGGGTGAAGCCGTGGGGGACCGGTCACGCGGTCTGGTGCGCGCGCGAGGCGCTCGACGGTCCCTTCGCCGTGGTCAACGCCGACGACTTTTACGGCGCGAATTCCTTCGACCGTTTGGCGACCTTTTTGCGCGCCGCGGAGGCCGCGCGTTCCGACATCCCGGAATACGCGATGGTGGGCTTTCGTCTCGCCAACACCCTTTCCGAGCACGGCGCGGTGTCGCGCGGGGTGTGCGCGGTCGACGCCGAGGGGCGGTTGACCGGAGTCGAGGAGCACACGGGCATCCTGTCCGCCGAGGTCGGTCCGGGGCTCAAGTATGACCCGGCCACCATCGTCTCGATGAACTGCTGGGGCTTCACGGCCGACTTCCTGCCGCGTCTCGACGCGCTCTGGCGGCGGTTCATCGCGGCCAACGGCGCGAGCGAGAAGACCGAGTTCTACCTGCCTTTCGCGGTCGACGACCTGCTGCGCTCCGGCGCGGTGCGCGTCCGCGTGTTGCTCACCGACGACCAGTGGTTCGGCGTGACCTATCGCGAGGACAAACCTCGCGTGCAGGCGGCGATCCGCGCCCTGGTCGAGTCCGGCGTCTATCCTTCTCCGCTCGCGGGCTGAGTTTCGCCTTCCTTCCTGACCGCGACGTCGCGGCCCCCCTCGTTTTCCCGCCGTTCCGCCGTTTCCGATCCATCCCGTGGGGTGGGGCGGTGCGATCGCGGCGTGCGCCTCTCCTCCTCAATCATGGCCTCCTCCTCCGTTCCGCCCCTCGCCGGATTTGTCGCGCTCGGCCGCGCGTTTTCCCTTCACGGCGAAGTCGTCGCCGCCGTGCCGCATGGCTCCGGCCACATCAACGACACCTACGCCGTCACCGTCTCCCAGGCCGGCGCGCCGGTGCGTTACATTTTCCAGCGCATCAACCACACGATCTTCAGGGACGTGCCCGGCTTGATGGACAACATCCTGCGCGTCACCACGCACCAGCAGGCGCGCCTCCTCGCCGCCGGCGGCGAGGAGGCCTCGCGCCGTTCGCTGACCGTCATCCTGTCGCGCACGGGGGAGCCCTATGTTCGCGACGCGCAAGGCTTCTGGTGGCGGGCCTATCTCTTCATCGAAAAAGCGCTCACCTACGACCGGATCGAGTCGACCGCGCAGGCGCGCGAGGCGGCCCGCGCTTTCGGCGAGTTTCAACGTCTGCTCGCGGATCTGCCGGGTGGGCGGTTGCGCGAGACGATCCCGGGTTTCCACGACACGCCGCGGCGCTACGCCGCCTTCGAGGCCGCGACGGAGGCCGACTCCGCGGGCCGCGCCGCCTCGGTCGCGGCCGACATCGAGTTCGCCCGCTCGCGCCGTCCTCTGGCGAGCCGTTTGACGGATCTCCTCGCCGCCGGCCTCGTGCCCGAGCGGGTGACGCACAACGACACGAAGCTGAACAACGTCATGATCGACGACGTCACCGGCGCGGGCGTGTGCGTGATCGACCTCGATACGGTGATGCCGGGGCTGTCGCTCTACGATTTCGGCGACATGGTGCGCACCGGCACCAACGCCGCGCTCGAGGACGAGACCGATCTCTCGAAGGTGGTGGCGCGTCCCGCGATGTTCGCCGCCCTGGCGGAGGGCTTTTTGGCCGGTTGCGGCGACGCGCTCAACGAGGTCGAGCGCGCGAACCTCGTCGTCGCCGGCCAGGTGATGACCTACGAGGTAGGTCTGCGTTTCCTAACCGACCACCTGCAGGGCGACGTCTATTTCAAGACCAGGCGGCCGGGGCACAACCTCGATCGCGCGCGCAACCAGTTCGCGTTGCTGCGCAGCCTCGAGGCGCAGGCGGACGATTTCCAGGCCGTCGTCGACCGGATCACGAAAACCTCCGCCTGAAGGAGAACGGAATCATGGAGACGAATCCCGCCCTTCCGCCCTTTCGCCGCGTGCTCGTGACCGGTGGGGCCGGCTTCATCGGCGGCCACCTCGTGCGCGCCCTGCTCGAACTCGGCGTCGAGGTCGTCGTGCTGGACAACTTTCGCACCGGCCGCGCCTCCAACCTCGACGACCTGCCGGTGCGCCTGGTGCGCGGTTGCGTGACCGATCGCGGGGCGGTTCGAGAGGCCGTGGCCGGCTGCGAGGCGGTGTTCCACCTCGCCGCGCTGGTCAGCGTGCCCGAATCCATGGAACGGATACACGAGTGCGTGGCGCTCAACGTCACCGGTCTCCTCGTCGTGCTCGAGGAGGCGGCCGCCGCCGGCGCGCGCAAGCTCGTGCTTTCGAGCTCGGCCGCGATCTATGGCGACGATCCCGAGGTGCCGAAGCGCGAGGACATGTGTCCGGCGCCCAAGAGCCCCTACGCGATCACCAAGCTCGACGGCGAATACTACTGCTCGCTGTTCGCCGCGACCGGTCGCATCGAGACCGCGTGCCTGCGTTATTTCAACGTCTTCGGCCCGCGCCAGGATCCGCGCAGCGCCTACGCCGCGGCGGTGCCGATCTTCATCCGGCGCGCGCTGGGCGGCCTGCCGGTGACGATCCACGGGGACGGCGGGCAGACGCGCGACTTCGTCTACGTGAAGGACGTGGTGTCGGCGAATCTCTTCGCGGCTTCCACGCGCGGGCTGACGGGGGTCTTTAACGTCGGCTACGGCGGCAGCGTGACGATCAAGGAAATCGCCGAGCGCATTCTCAAGCGGACCGGAAGCTCGAGCGTGATCGAGCACACCGAGCCGCGTCCGGGTGACGTGCGTCATTCGCGCGCCTCGGCGGAGAAGCTGCGCGCGGCCGGCTGGCGCCCGACGCACAGCCTGGAGAGCGGTTTGGCGGAGACGCTCGCGTGGTATCGCGAGCATCCGGACCCGCTTTGAGCGCCGAAAGCGCCGGGAGCGCCGGCGTCCATCGTTTGCACTCAGGTTCCCGGGCCCGCCCTTCACGGCGGGCTTTTGTGTCGGCGTGGCGAGGCGGGGACAACGCCAGTGTCCTGCGAATGCCGCGTCCTTGCGGATTTCCTGCGCGAGCTCTCGCGCGGAAACACCAATGACGGGCGGAGAAACCCTCGCGAATCGGGATGTGGGCAGGGGAGGAACGCCTTCGCGAGAGGAGCGGGGATGTTACGGTAACGGAAGTGTCGGCTCTTCTTGAGCCGATGTCGTGGTAGCAATGGTCACGCTTCGATCGTTCGCATTGTGCAACCATCTTAACCCCCATCGCCGTATTCGTTTACCGACTACGCACGTCATCCCCGACCGGTATTCTCCCATCCCCATGAACGCTCGCCCCGATTCCGTTTCCCGCCTTTGCCGTCGATCCGCTTTCACCTTGATCGAGCTGCTCACCGTCATCGCGATCATCGGCATCCTCGCCGCGATCCTGATCCCGACGGTGGGGCGCGTGCGGTCGAAGGCGCGCACCGCGCAATGTGTGTCGAACCTGCGACAGATCGGCCTGGCCTGCCTGTTATACGCCGACGATCACAAGGGGCTGCTGCCCGTGCACGGCGGTTCCTCGCTCACGCCGACATCGGAGAAGAACTGGAACTGGAATCGAAAGATCACGCCATACATGGGCATGGACACGGTTTCGGCACGTTCCCGTTTCAACTGCCCGGAGGCGAAGGATCCCGCCAATCAAAACGAGACGACCTACAACGTGTCCTGGTTTTTGGACAAGGCGCCGCTGAAGGGCCGCGTCGCCAATCTCACCTCGCACATCGTGATGGTCGCGGACGCGCCGACGGGAAACTACGACGGCATCTGGCCGTGGAACTATTCCGGTTACAGCCACGCCCAGCGCCTTCAAATGTTCCGCCACAACGGCAACACGCGTCAGAACGCGGTGTTCACCGACGCCTCCGTGCGCACCATGTCGGGAACCGAAGGCGGCGCGTTTCGCGGGGATGGCAACACGCCCCCCAACAAGTGGGCCATCGCCGGCATGGGCTACGTGAACAACGGTTACGACACGAATCCCGCTTCGCCGCAGGACTTCATTCCCTGAGCGGGCAAGGCTCCCGTCATCTCATCCCCCCCCGTTTTCGAAGCCGGACTCCGCGCGCTTCGCACGGCGCTCCGTGCCCCTTCGACCTGTCAATCTTATGAACGTCACCTCGCTGTTTCTCTCCGCCTCTTCGCGTCGCCTCCGCGCGTTGGTCGCCGCATTGATCTTCGCTCCGCTGTGCCACGCCCAGGACACCGGCTCCATCCTGCCCGACGGCACCTTCGAGAAGGTGAACTCCTCGGGCGAGTGGCCGGTCGGCTGGGGCCGCGCGAAAAACGTCACCTGGGAATCCGAACCGGGGAACTACTTCCTCCGGCTCACCAGCCCCGCGCCCGGCACGCACGTTTCGCTCTATCACAAGGTCGAGCTTCCGCCCGATGTCACGGTCCTGGAGCTGAGTTTCCGCGCCCGCGTCAGCGATCTGCAGGTGGGAGAGAAGAACTGGTATGACGCGCGCATCATCCTCAATTTCACCGACGCGTCCGGCAAGGTCACCAACGGCGCGGGCTTTCCCTATTTCAGCCGCGACACCAACGGTTGGCAGGTCATCGTTCGGCAGATCAAGGTCCCGCCGGGCTCGGTGACGCTCGAGTTCATGCCGTCGATCTTCCGCGCCACTTCGGGCGTGTTCGACATCGACGACATCGTGCTCAAGCCGGCCGCGAGCGTCCGGTGACGCGATTCTTTCTCGGGCGGTTTCGTCATGCGCGACGCCGCCACGCCTGATCCGGTTTTGGCGCGAACCGCGTTTGCGCCGCCTTTCCACGGCGACGCTTCGCGCGTCGTCCTCCTCCCCGCCATCGCGCAATGATTTCGTTTTCCCGACTTTTCGCCGTCTTCCTTTTCGCCGCCTTCTCGGGCTTGGCGTCCGTTTCCGTCGCGTCCGGCGTCGAATCGCTTCTGCCCGACGGCGGATTCGAGCGCGTCGATCCGGCCACCGGTGTGCCGGCGGGATGGCCGAAAAGCCGGGCGGCCACCTGGGAACTCGACGAATCGGGCAGCCGGTTCCTTCGCCTCGCCTCCACCGGCGCGGGCAGGATGGATTCCCTGCGACTGCTCGTGCCGATCCCGGCCGAGGTGCGCGCCCTGGAGTTTCGTTACCGCGCCCGCGTCACCGGCCTCAAGCGCGGGGCCAAGTCCTGGAACGACGCGCGCGTGATCCTCAACTTCAAGGATGCCGCCGGCGCCGTGATCGGCAACGCGCCGCCGTCCTACCATCGCGACAACACCGGCGGCTGGCGCGAGGTCTCCACGCGGTTTCTCGTTCCCGCCGGCGCCGTCACGCTCGAGTTCATGCCCGCGCTTTTCGAGGTCGAGGCCGGCGTCTTCGATCTCGACGACATCGTGCTGCGCCAGATCGACCACGTGGCGCTTCAGGCCGAGATCGCGAAAAACACCGCTCCGCCGCCGCCGGCCCGCGAGGAGCCCGCCCGAGAAAAATGGCCCGAGGAGATCCGCGTCGTCGGCAATCGACTGCAAACCGCCGCGGGTCGCGAGGTCTGGTTGCAAGGCGTCAACGTCCCCAGCCTCGAGTGGTCCTCGAAGGGGGAAAACGTCCTTCGCTCCGTCGTCGTCGCCATCGAGGACTGGAAGGCCAACGTCGTCCGCCTTCCGGTGAAGGACACCTATTGGTTCGGAAAGGGGGAGGACCAGTCCGACGGCGGCAAACGCTACCGCGAACTCGTCGACGCTGCCGTCACGCTCGCCGCCAACCGGGGCGCCTACCTCGTCCTCGATCTGCACCAATACCGCGCTCCGCGCGAAGAACACCTCGCTTTCTGGACCGACGCCGCCACGCGTTACGGAAACCATCCGGCCGTCCTCTTCGATCTCCTCAACGAGGCCCACTCGACCACCTGGGAGGTGTGGCGCAACGGGGGCTATGTCGCCGAACGCAAGGCCGGCGCCGACGAGGACAACTTCCTCACCGACGAGGAACGCATCGCCGCCCGCCTTGGCTACCGTTCGCCGGGCATGCAGAAGGTTCTCGAAACCGTCCGCGCCGCCGGCGCGCGCAACGTGGTCGTCGTCGGCGGCCTCGACTACGCCTACGATCTCTCCGGCATCCTTCGGGGCTACGCGCTCGAGGAGAAGGGCGGAAACGGCATCATGTATGCCTCGCACATCTATCCGTGGAAGAGCGACTGGCAGGGCAAGATGCTCGATATCGCCGCCCGTCATCCGATCCTCGTCGGCGAGGTCGGGGCGGACAACCGCAAGCAGCCGTGGGAGAAGGCGGAGAACTTCGTCCAGCCCGAGACCTGGTTGCCGGACATGCTCGGTCTTATCCAGAAACACCGTCTCAACTGGACCGGCTGGAGCTTCCACCCGAAGGCCGGCCCGCGCATGCTCGCCGACTGGCGCTACACGCCGACGTCCTACTGGGGCGAATACGCCAAACGCGCCCTCGCCGGGGAGGAGTTCGAACTGAAACGCCTCCGCTGATCCCGTTCGATCGCCGCAGCCTCCCGTCCCTTTCCGACTTTTCCGCATCCCCATGCTCCGCTCCATCCTTTTGCTCGCCAGTCTCGCCTCCGCCGCGTCGCTCGCCGTCGCCGCCACCGTGGCGCCGACCGACGCCGCCTTGCGTTATGTCGGCCGTTTCGACACGGGCGACGCCGCCGGCCCCCGTTGCACCTGGTCCGCGAGCGCCGTCGCCTTCACCCTCTCCGGCGGCTCCGCGAGCGTCACCTTCCAGGATGGCGGCAAAAACCACTGGCAGGTCGTGATCAACGGCGAGCCCGCTTCCGTCCTCGCCCTCGAGGCCGGCGTCAAAACCTATCCGATCGCGACCGGTCTCCCCGCCGGCCGCCACACGATCGAACTCGTGAAGCGCACCGAAGCCTCGCAGGGCGCCACGCAGATCCTCGGTTTCGAGATCGACGACGACGCGAAACTTCTCCCCACGCCCGCCCGTCCGCGCCGCATCGAGGTGATCGGCGACTCGATCAGCTGCGGCTACGGAAACGAGGCGCCGAACAAGGAGGAGAAGTTCACGCCCGCTACGGAGAACGCCTGGCTCGCCTACGGCGCCGTCGCCGCCCGCGCGGTCGACGCCGACTACGTCTGCATCGCCTGGTCCGGGAAACGCCTCTGGCCGGGCAACAGCATCGTCGACCTCTACGATCGCGTCGCCCCGAACGTCAGCCAGGCCAAATGGGACTTTTCCCGACAGATCCCCGACGTGGTCGTGATCAACCTCGGCACCAACGAGTTCAACGCGAAGGAGAATCCCGACGAGGCCGGCTGGGTCGACGCCTACGTGAAATTCATCGGCGAGATCCGCGCGCGTTACCCGAAGGCCGCGATCTACTGCGCCGTCGGCACGATGATCAGCGAGTGGCCCGGCGAGCGGAAGCCGCGCAGCACGATCCTCGGTTATCTCAAAAAAGTCCTCGCCCGGGCCAACGCCGACACCGCCGGCGCGCCGCCCGTCCGGCTCCTCGATTTCGGCGTGCAGGCCCAGCACCACGGCATCGGGGCGCAGTGGCATCCGAGCGTGAAGACCCACTCGATCATGGCCGAGAAACTCGTCGCCGCCCTCCAGCGCGATCTCGGCTGGTAGGCGTTCCCCGTATTTCCCCGATTCCCCCTTTCGCGGCGGCCCGCCCCGTCTTCGCCGGGTGCGCGCTCGTCCGCGCATCTCCCGGCCGCCGCCTCCGCGCCGGTCCGCGAGCCGCATGTTTTGCTTTCCCCCCCGAAAAAACATGAACCCCAACCCCGCCCGATCCCGCCGCCTGCGATCCCGCCGTTCTCTCGCCGGCCTTCTCGGCCTTGCCGCCGCCTCCTCCGTGTTCGCCGCCCCTCCTCCCGTGATGTGGGGCGTCAATCTCTCCGCCGCCGGCTTCGGCACCAATCTGCCCGGCGTCCACGGAACCGACTACATCTACCCCTCGCCGTCCCACCTCGACTACTACAAGGCCCGCGGCATCGAGCTCATCCGCTTCCCGTTCAAATGGGAGCGCCTGCAGCACGCGCTCAACGGTCCGCTCGACTCCGCCGAGCTCGCGCGGCTCGACGCGTTTCTCGACGAGGTCGAACGGCGCGGCATGCGCGTCGTCCTCGACATGCACAACTACGGACGCCGCAAGGTCGCCGGCGCCACCTATGTCATCGGCTCGCCGCAGGTTCCCCGGTCCGCCTTCCAGGACGTGTGGGCCCGGATCGCCGAGCACGTGAAGGACCGCGACTGTCTCTGGGGATACGGCATCATGAACGAACCCTACGGCATGGGCGTCCACACCTGGAAGGACAGCGCCCAATACGCCGTCAACGGTATCCGTTCACATGATACACGGCACGCCATCCTCATTCCCGGCGACCAATACAGCGGCGCCCATTGGTGGCTGACCCACAGCGCCGACCTCCACGAGATCGTCGATCCCGCGGACAACCTGGTCTTCGAGGCGCACCAGTATTTCGACAACGACAGCTCGGGCACCTACGACTCGTCCTACGACGGCGAGGGAGCCACCCCGCTCACCGGCGTGTCGCGGCTCGCCTCCTTCGTCGACTGGTGCGACACCCACGGTGTTCGCGGCTACGTCGGGGAATATGGCGTTCCCGACGACGACCCGCGTTGGCTGACCGTGCTCGACAACGCGCTTTCCTTCCTGGCCGCGAACGGCATCTCCGGAACCTACTGGGCCGGCGGTCCCTGGTGGGGCGATTACGCGCTTTCCCTCGAACCCCGCCGGGTGCACGACGAGGCGCCGCAGATGAGCGTGCTCATCCCTTACGGCTCCGGCGTCGGCACGCGACACTGGCCCGCCTTCACCTGGTATAAGGACTCCTTGGTCAACGGACCGCTGGGCTCCTACACCTATCACTACAAGTCCTCGACCGCCTCCCTCGCGGTCGATTTCGCCGATCCCGCCTCCGCCAACGGAAACTACGGCGGCGCCAAGGGCATCCGCTTCGACTACGCCGTTCCCCCGGGCGGCTACGCCGGCGCCGGCATGCACATCACAGGCGGCGCCGCGCTCCAGCCCAACTTCGCCCGCGCCCACAACCTCTCGTTTCAACTCAAGGGCACGACGGGATCGTCCGTTCGCGTGTTCTTCGTCGATGTCACCGGGGCCACCAGCCTCAAGGTCAACACCGCCGCCCATGTGACCACCTCCGGATCCTGGCAGAAGGTGAGCATCCCGCTTGCCGCCTTTGTCGGCGGATCCTTCACCGGCGGGCAGCGCATCCAGCGGGTCGTCTTCGAAGGGCTGCCCGCCGATGGCGCCGCGCGCACGATCCAGCTCGACAATTTCGTCTTCGAAAAGCCCGAGACCACCGCCCCCACGGCGGCCGTTTCCATCGCCGGCAGCGGCTCCTCATTCCCGGCCGGCACGCTGCTCACCGCCCAGGCCACCGCGACCGATCCCGGCGGCGACGTCGATTTCGTCAAGTTCATCCTCGACGGGCGGCGTTTCGCCGTCGACCGCGCCGCGCCCTACGCCGCCAGCTTCCTCCTGCCCGAGGCGGGCGCGCACCGTCTCGTCGCCATCGCCTACGATCTTCACGGCAATCCCGGCCGCTCCACGCCGCTCGTGCTCACCGCCACCGCGCCGCTCGCGGAACGCCACCTGACCGCGAACGACACGGCCAGCCAGACCAGCTTCAACAGCGGCCTGCACTGGAGCGACTCGCTCGCGCCCCACGCGGGGAAAAACTACGTCGTGGAGGCGCGTGATCTTCGCACGCCCGGCAACACCTCCAGCCACGCGTTCGCCGGCGCTTCGCTCACCCTGCGCGCCGGCGCCCGGCTTCTCATGCGCACCACGTCGCCCGGCGTGGTGACGGTCGGCGATCTCCGCTACGACGGCGGCGGCACCTCGCTTTCGCTCAACGGCTCCTTCACCCTCGACGGCTCGATTTTCCTCCAGCCCGGCGGCGGCACCTTCATGACCTCGGTCGCCGGCCGCACGCTCACGATCTCCTCCGTCATCTCGGGACCGGGCGCGCTGAAGGTGAACCTCGCCGGCGCCGCCGACCACGTCACCTTGACCAATCCCGCGAACAGCCACTCCGGCGGAACGATCGTATTGACCGGAACACTACGCGCTCACGCCGCCGGGTCGCTCGGCACGGGCGACGTCGTCGTGTCCGACGGGGCGACGCTGCGCCTCGCGAACGGAACCGCCCCCGACTACGTCGCCGACCGGGCTTCGCTCGTCGTCGGCGCTTCGGGGACGGTCGAGCTCGCGTTCGCCGGCGTCGACGAACTCGCGGCGCTTTCGCTCGACGGCGGGACCACCTTCGTCGCGCCCGGCGAATGGGGGGCGGTCGGCTCCGGCGCCGCCAACACTTCCGCCCGGCTCACCGGCCCCGGTCGCCTGCTCGTCACCGGAGCCGGTCTCGTCCCATGAATCCGGGCCGCGCGACGCCCACCCCGAACCGCGCGTTCCGTCCGGTTTGTTACGGTAACGGAATGGCGCGCTCCGTCTCCTCCCGTCTTTGACGTAGTATTTCTTCTGATCGGCCCGCGTCCCCCGACCATGCGTCCGCGGGCCGAAAATCATCCGGCTCTTGATCCCAAAAACATGAATCGCCCCGCTCCCTCCACCTCCCGCGCGCTTCTTTTCGGCGCGCTCGTTTCCGCCACCGGTCTCGCTTCCGCCCAGGCCGCCGACTACTTCCTTCACCAATCCCAGGGCGCCGGTTGGAACTGGCACCAGATCGGCAACTCCCACGGGTGGTATACCGCGCGTTCCGGAGGAGCGTTGGCCAATACCGTCAACGGCGGTGTGTTCGACACGTCCGGACACTACTACACCAACGGCTATCAGGTTCGTTCTCCGGAGTCGGCCAATGAGGAGACCTTCACCGGAGCGAAGTTGATTCTGGAGAACAACAGCTCCCTGGCGCTCAAGACGACCAACGGAACGACCGCCCGGGCCGTCGTGCCGCATCTGGAGACGCAAGGCTCCGTCAGCATCATCGCGGCGAACGCAGGCCACTACCACAATCTTACCGTCACCACCTTCGACCAGGCCGGCACGACGACCTTCACCGCCAACACCGGCCGGAGCATAGATCTGACCATCGGCACGCTCAACGGCGGCGGAGACATCGTCTTTTCGGGCGCCGCCTCCACGAGCAATTTCCGGCTCGCCGAAGTCGGCGCGTCGAGCTTCACGGGCACCTTCACCCTCGCCGGCGGCACCTTGCTTTTTTCCGCCGACTTTGCCGCCGAACGGGCATCGTTGTCCATCGCCGAGGGCGCCTTCGTCAACCTCACCCACGGCGTCTCGGTTTCGGCGCTCAGCATCGCCGGCGATTCCTTGGCCGACGGCCTCTACAGCTACTCCTGGCTCAAACAAAACTACGGCGATATCTTCGCCGAGGGCGACGTGGTGAACGGCTTCATCTCCGTCGGCGCCGCGGCCATTCCCGAGCCTTCCGCCTTCGCCGCGGTTCTCGGCCTCGGCGCGTTCGGTCTCGTGGCCTCGCGCCGCCGTCGTCGCTGATCCGACCACCTCCTTCTTCCAGCCACGTTATTCATGAAATCCATCCTCGAAAACCAACAACCGCTGCTTGTTCTCTCCGCCGTCGTCGCGCTAGCGCCCGTGGCGCACGCCCAGATCACGGGCTTCAACGTCGATTTCAACGGCGCCGACACCACCTATACGGGGAACTTCGTTCGTTCCGGCGACAGCGCCGTTGGCACCACCGGGTTGAACTGGAGCGCCGACGGGGGCGTCGGCGGCTCGGGAGGCCTCGTTGTCACCGAGATCAGCGGTCGGAACATCTTCTATCGTCCCGACCCCGGTGACGACACCACGTCCACCTTCGATCTCGCCGCCGCCGCCGCGTCGTTCACCACCAGCATCGACTTCAAGTGGGCCGACACCTCCGCCACCGACCTTTCGGTGATCACCGCCGGCTTCGTTCCCGCGAACACGAGCCAGACCGCGCTGACCTCCTCCGGCGCGCTGGCGGGCAGCATCATTCGCAACGGCACGTCCACGGTCACGCTCCGCATGCGCAACGGAAACGCCAACGCGAACACCCTCGATTTCAACCAGACCGCGCTCACCGCCGGCGCCTGGTATCGCCTTTCCTACGAGGTGACCAAATCGGACACGGAGGGTGTCTTCGACTATACCATCAGCCTCTTCTCCATCGGTGCCGACGGCCTCTCCACGCCGGTCCTGTTCAACGACGGCGAGAAGGACATCACGATCTCCGGTTCGGTGAGCAACAGCGTGCTCTACTCCGACGAGAACGCGTTTTTCGCCTACGACATCCGCGGCGGCTCGAACGGCATCAGCCACGTCGACAATTTCTTCGTCGGCTCCGCCATTCCCGAGCCCTCCGCCTTCGCGGTGATCGCGGGTTTCGGCGCGCTGGCCACCGTCGGTCTGCGTCGCCGTCGCTCCTCCTGAGCCCGATGGTGGCATAGGTCGTAGCCTTACGGGTCGCGCGGCGGCGCCGCGCGACCCGTTTCGTTTCCTGATTTTCGCCTTCCCGGCGTCATGACCTCGCTCCGCGCAACGGTGTTTCGTCCGTTCGCAACCTTCGTTGTCCTAGCCCTCGGCGCGGCCGCGCTGCCGGCCGGCGACTACGCGGAATTCAAGGAGCTCCACTTCGGCGCGGACATCGTCCGCCACGCCGCCCCCTGGGCCGACGCCAACGGGGACGGGGTGCCGAACCTGCTCGAGTTCGCGCTCGGCCGAGATCCGCGCGCCGTCGCCCCGCCTCCCGCCTGGACGGTGTGCGTCGAACCTTCCGGGACCGGCGGACGTTCGCTCGTGCTGCGGTTCTCGCGCGACGTCTCCGCCGAGGTGGATCTGGTCGTCGAGCACCGCGCCGACCTCGTCGGCGGGGATTGGAGCGCGGAGAGCGTTCAACTCGCGGCTCCCGCCGACGGCGCCGGTCCGCACGCGGCCTCCGTTTCGCTGGACGGGACCTCCGCCTTTCTTCGCCTGCGCGCCACCCGGCACGCCGGCCCGCCGAACGAGAAAGGGGAGGGCTTTCGCGGCATCTGGTATACGCTCGGCCAGTATTCGGAATATGGAGACAAATATTCCGGAGGGCTCGGCACCTACACCTCCAGCCACTCGCCGATGGCGATTCACTCGCCGCGCGCGAACAAGACCTTCTTCACCTACGGCGGCACCCCGCGTGCGGACAGCCGCCAGCTCCAGATCATGGTGGCCCACTACGACCACGCCACCGGGCTCGTGGCGCGGCCGACGCTCGTGTATTCCCGAAACTGGGTCGACGATCCGCACGACAACGCGAGCCTCGCCCTCGACGAGGAGGGGCATCTCTGGGTTTTCGTCAGCGGGCGCAACACCACGCGCGAGGCGCGTTTTTTCCGGAGCTCGATTCCGTTTTCCACCGAGTCCTTCGTCGACATGGGAGAGACGGTCGCCACCTATCCGCAGCCCCATTGGTTCGAGGGGCGCGGCTTCCTCCATCTCTTCACCAAATACACCAACGGTCGCGAACTTTACTGGAGCACGAGCCGCAACGGCGATTTGTGGGCGCCGGACCAAAAACTCGCCGGCTTCGGCGGCCACTACCAGGTTTCCGCCCGCCGCGGCGTTCGCGTCGGCAGCGCCTTCAACCGGCACCCGGGAGGCAACGTCGACCGGCGCACCGATCTCTACTATGTGCAGACGGACGATCTCGGCGCGTCGTGGCAAACCGCGGCGGGGGCCGCCCTCGCCACACCGTTGACGAGCGCCGCGAATCCCGCGCTCGTGCGCGACTACGCCGGCGAGAACCGCCTTGTCTACGTGCAGGACATGACCTTCGACCCCGACGGCCGGCCCGCGATTCTCTATCTGACCAGCGGCCACCATCAGCCCGGCCCCGGCGGCGCGCCGCGCGTATGGGAGATCGCCCACTGGAGGGGTTCCGAATGGGTGTTTCGCCAGGTCGCGACCTCGACCCACAATTACGACGTCGGCTTCCTGCATATCGACGAAGGCGGCGTCTGGCGTGTCGTCGGCCCCACCGGCACCGGCCCGCAGCCTTGGGGCACGGGCGGCGAGATCGAACTTTGGGAAAGCCGCGACGAGGGCGCGACCTGGTCGAAGGTCCGCGCGCTTACCGCCGGAAGCGTCCGCAACCACGGCTACGTGCGCCGACCGGTGGACGCGCACCCCGACTTCTACGCCTACTGGGCGGACGGCGACACCGACGTCATGTCCCGCTCCTATCTCTACTTCGCCAACCGCGACGGCACGCGGATCTTCCGTCTGCCCTACGACATGGCCGCGGACCACGCCGCGCCCGAGCCCATGCCCTAAAAGCTGGCGTCGAAAACTTGTTACCGTAACGTCATGAGCCAAGCCGCACGAATCCCCATGAGCGAGCAACGCGTGACCATCACGGATGTGGCCCAGGCGCTGGGCGTGAGCAAGATGACGGTGTCGCGCGCTTTGCGCGGCGAACGCGGCATCGCCTCGAAGACGCGTGAACGGGTGCGGCAGGTCGCCGATCAGATGGGATATCGACCCGACCCGGCCGTGTCCGAATTGATGGGACGCCTGCGCAAGAGCCGCATCGCCGGATTGGAGCCTCTGGCCTGGCTCACCACCTACGACAAGATCGGCGGATGGAGAAGCAATCCGGGCACCTGCGAGATGTATCGCGGCGCGGTCGAGCAGGCGCGCAAGCTCGGCTACCGGCTGGAGGAGTTCAGCTTGAACACGCCCGGGATGACTCCGAGGCGGATGAGCAACATCCTCTACAACCAGGGCATCCGGGGCATCGTGCTCGCGCCGCTGCTCGAGCACGGAAGCATCGAGGGGTTTGCCTGGGAGCACTTCGCGACCGCGTGTTGCGGCCACTCCTTGCTCAGCCCGGCGCTGCACCGCGTGTCGGTCGACCAGTTTGATGTCCTGCGTCTGGCCTGGGCGGAGCTCTCCGCGCGCGGCTATCGGCGCATCGGGCTCTGTGTTTCCGCGCACGACAACGAACGCGTGGGATGCCGCTGGCAGGCGGTGCAGTTGCTCGCGCGCGAGACCGCGTCCGCGTCCGGAGCCGAGGCGGTGCCGCCGATGCTGACCGACGACTGGTCCCCGAAGGTTTTCAAGAAATGGTATGACACGCATCGTCCCGACGTGGTCCTGACCCTGATCGAGGTGCACGGCTGGATGAAAGCGGCGGGCATCCGGATGCCGCGCGATTGCGGCCTCGCCCTTCTCCGTCTGGACCAGGCGAAGAACATCGCCGGCGTGGATCATCGCTTCAGCGACATCGGCGCCGCGACGGTGGAGCTGGTCGTGGGCGAACTCGACGCGAACCGCTACGGCATACCGCGCATCCGCAAGAGCGTTTCCATCGAATGCACCTGGTGCGAGGGCGCGACATTGGCGCAACGAGCGCCGGTCTCCGTCGCGGCGGGTTGAGGCCGCCGGTCGCCGCCCTTCGTCGGACGCGTCGAACCTCCGCGTTTTTCTTTTTCTGACGACACGCGGGGGCTTTCGTTTTCGTTCCTCGAGCCGTTTGTCTCGTGTGATCGCAGGCGGGGCGGGCGGCGGTCGGCGCCGGGGCAGTTACGGTATCGTCATCCTCCGCTTTCGGGTGGAAGAGGGGAGGCTAGCTTGCCCCTCGTTTATGCGCCGGTCGCCGGGGAGTCGTTCCCCCGATTCCGCGCCGGATGCGCCTGTTCCCGTTCCCCTCGCCATGATCCATCGTTTCCCGAAGAAACTCCCCCTGTTCCTCGCGTCGTGTCTTCTCGCGACGGCCCACCTTTCACACGGCGCTTCGCCCGCGCCGGTGAAGCTGATCTTCGACACCGATTATTCCACGGATTGCGACGATCCCGGCGCGCTCGCCGTGCTCCACGCGCTCGCCGACAACGGCGAGGTGGAGATTCTCGCGACCGGCGCCTCGACCTCGATGGCGAAGGCTCCCGGCGCCATCGACGTGGTGAACACCTATTACGGCCGGCCGGATCTGCCGATCGGCGCGACGAAGAAGTCCGTGTCCTACTTCAGCAACTACGTGGACTACCTCTTCGACCATTTCCCGCACGACACGCCCTTGTCCGCCGAGGTGCCCGACGCGGTCGAGGTCTATCGCCGGATACTCGCCGAACAACCCGACGACAGCGTGGTCTTCGTCACCGTCGGCTATCTCACCAACATGGCCGAGCTGTTGAAGTCGGCGCCCGACGCGCACAGCCCGCTCAGCGGCAGGGAGCTCGTGGCCTTGAAGGTGAAGGAGTGGGCCTGCATGGGCGGAAACTTTTTCCACGACTCGACCAACAACGTGAACTTCACGCGCGACAAGGAGTCGGCCTACTACGCGATCCGCAATTTCCCGAAACCGTTGACCTTTCTCCCCCGAGAGGTGGCGAGCGAACCCAGCCCGCTGCGCGCCGGCCAGGAGCTGACCGAAACCCCGGCGGACAACCCCGTGCTGGTGGCCTACCAGAAGTATTTCGGGCGGCTCACGGGACTCGACCGTCACGTGGCCGATCCCGCCACCGTGCTCTACGCGGTGCGCGGCGCGCACGACTACTGGGATCTCGTCACCGCCGGCTGGATGGACATCCGCCCCGACGGCACCTTCGTCTGGAATCCCGAGGGCGAACCCAGTCCGGACGGGACCATGAACCACCGATACCTGCGGATGAAGGGCGGCTACGGTGTGTATTCGAACAAGGACTACGTGGAGGGCGTGATCCGGGCCTTGCTCAAGAAGGCCCCCGGATCCGTCGGGGACGACCCGGATGAGATCGAGCACTCCCCGACGCCGGTGCCGGGCGTCGTCGCGTGGTATCGGTTCGAGGAGAGCCCGGGCGAGGGGGATCCCGGCGCGGCGATCGTCAACCACGGCGACGCGGGCTCGTTGTTGAACCTTGTCAACACCGGCGGCCCCGACGGACGCGACAACGTCGGCGCGGGTGGCTACGGGGCGCCCGGGCCGGATGGACGCGGCCATGCCTTCGACGTCCTCGCCTCGGGCGACGGTGTTTATCATTCCGCCTCGGACGGGTCGCCGACGGGGGGCGGTCTGACGACCTCCGCCTCCGTGCCGCAGAGCGCGTTGCAGGGCGCGGACGGGGCGTTCACCTACGAGGCCCTCGTGAAGGTCCCGGGCATCCAGGCGGAGCAGACGATCCTCGCGCACGACGGCGCTTCGACGCGAGGTTTCCTTTTTCGTATTCAGAACGGCCGGCTGTCCTTCTACACCGGTGCCGGTTCGATCACGGCCGAGATCCCGACATCCGGGCCGCATGCCTTCGCGGCCGATCGCTGGTTTCACGTGGCGATCACCTATGACGGGCGGGAGGGCACGGCGGACAATGTGTGTTTTTATTGGACCTCCCTTTCGGCGACTCCGCGCCCGACGGCGGCGAACCTTGTCGGCACCGCGACGCTCGCGGCCGACCTGCCCGGCGGGGTGATGAATCTTCTCGGCGTCGGAACGACCACGCGCAGTCCGTTTCGGTTCGAGCTGGCGGGGCTGATCGACGAGGTCGGGATCAGCGCGCGCGCGCGCACCGCGGAGGAACTGGCTTCCTTCGGAGCGCCTTCGAACGCGGACATGGCGGACGTCGACGGCGACGGTCTGCCCGACGCCTGGGAAATCGCGAACGGGATGGAGGCGGGGGAAAACAATCGTTTCGGCGATCCCGACGGCGACGGCATCCCGAATCTGCTGGAGTTCGCGCTCGGGCTCGACCCGATGCGTCCGGACGTGGAGGGACTGCCGGTGCTTTCGCTCGAGGATTCGTTTCTGACTTTGACCGCTTTGCGCAACCCCGAGGCGGCGGACCTCCTATTCACGGCCGAGATCAGCGGCGATCTCGTGACGTGGAGTTCGCAGCCGGATCAGGTGGTCGTGCTCGAGAATACGTCCGATTTGTTCCGTGCGCGGGATGCCGAGGTGTTCGGCGCCTCGCCGCGCCGTTTCATGCGTTTGCGAGTCGAGTGAGCCGCAGCCGCGGGCCGCGACCGCGGAGGGGCGGATGTGGGGCGAGTGGGAGGAGTGGCGGGTAGGGCGGGCCGGAGGAGGTGGAGGGCCGCTTGCGACGGGATCGAAGCGTGATTTGCCGGAGGTTTCGCCGTTACGGAAAACGAGAAAACCCGCAAGCCACGTGGGCTGTGCGGGTTTCCAAAGTGGTGGCAAGACCCGGAATCGAACCGGGGACACGTTGATTTTCAGTCAACTGCTCTACCAACTGAGCTATCTTGCCAGGCGCCTTGCGGCACGGGAGGTGCGAGCAAAGGACACGCGCAGGGAGCGTCAACGGGAATTTTGACGGGAAACCGATTTCCTTGATTTGCGATGCACGACGGGGCGGCTCAGGACGCGAGCAGATCGCGGAGATCGGAGAGCGTGAGCTTGGCGTTCACCGCGTCGCTGGCCTCGAACACGTCCGCGAGCAGGCGACGTTTCTCGTCCTGCAACATCATCACCTTTTCCTCCACGGTGCCGGTGCAGATGAGCTTGTAGGTGGTGACGACCCTGGTCTGGCCGATGCGGTGCGCGCGGTCGGTCGCCTGCGCCTCGGCGGCGGGGTTCCACCACGGGTCGAAGTGCACGACGGTGTCGGCGCCGGTGAGATTGAGTCCGGTGCCGCCGGCCTTGAGCGAGATGAGGAAGACCGGGATGTCGTGGTTTTGTTGATACCGGTCGACCTCGGCCTGGCGCTGTTTCGTCGGCGTGGAACCGTCGAGGTAGCAGTAGGCGATCTCCTGGCGGTCGAGTTCGTCGCGAAGGAGCGAGAGCAGGCTGGTGAACTGGGAAAACACGAGCAGGCGGTGGCCGTCGTCGACCGCCTCCGAGAGGAGTTCGCGGAAGGCGTCGAGTTTCGACGACGCGGAGGCCTCGGCCATCTGTTCGACAAGGCGCGGGTCGCAGCAGATCTGGCGCAGGCGGAGGAGCTGCGTGAGCGTGGCGATGCGCATCGCGCCCTCGGAGGCGCCGGAGCCGGCGAGCTTGTCGAGCTCCTCCTCGGACTTGCGCTGATATTCGGCGTAGAGGGCGCGTTGCTCGGAGGTGGGCGTGCAGTAGATCACCTGCTCGATCTTGGGCGGAAGTTCGGCGGCGACGGCGGCCTTGGTGCGGCGGAGGATGTAGGGCGCGGTCTGTTTTTGCAGGCGTTCATCCTGCCAGTCTCGGTCGGCGGCCTTCACGCCCGAGCCGGCGGCGGCGGGGAGCTTGGCGTCGACGTAGCCGGGGAGGATGATCTCGAAGAGCGTGCGCAGGTCCTCGAGGGAGTTTTCCACCGGCGTGCCGGTGAGGAAGAGGCGGCTCCGGGCGTGGAGGGAGCGCAGGCTGCGGGCGTTGAGCGAGCGGCGGTTCTTCGCGTGCTGGGCCTCGTCGGCGATGACGGTGGCGAAATCGATCTCGGCGAGCAATCCGGCGTCGCGCGTGAGCGTGCCGTAGGAGGTGACGAGCAGATCGTGCGCGGACGCGCTCTCGGCGGAGGCGAGACGTTGCGAGCCGTGATGGACGAAGACACGCAGCGCCGGCGCGAAGCGCGCGGCCTCGCGCCGCCAGTTTTCCACCAGCGAGGCGGGGCAGACCACGAGCGAGGGGAGGCGTTTTTTCTCGGGCGTGGCGGCGGCGATGGCGGAGAGGAGGGCGAGGGCCTGGGGCGGTTTTTTCCCAGGCCCATCTCGTCGGCGAGGATGCCGCCGAGTTCGTGACGGTGGAGATGCCAGAGCCAGGCGGCGCCGATCTGCTGGTAGGGACGGAGCGTGGCGGCGAAGGCGGGCGGGATCGGGGCGGGCTCGAGCCGTTCGAGGTTTTTCAGCGCCTCCGCGCGGCGGCGCCAGGCGGCGGGCGGCTGATAATCCGGGGAGAGGGTTTCGAGCATCTCCTGGAGCTCGGGTATCCGGGCGGCGGATACTCGTTGGGTGCGACGCGCGGTTGTGGGCGCGGCGGCGCCGCCGGCGAGCGCCGCCTGGGCCTTGGCGAGGCGGTCGAGCTGTTCGGGCGGAAGAAGGTATATCTTCTTTCCGTCCTCGATGAAGCGGCGTCCGGCGGCGAGCGCGGCGCGGAGTTCCTCGTCGCCGACCTTGCCGGCGGAGATGCCGACGGAGACGATGAACTCGCCCGAGCCGGCGTCCTCGACCTCGGCCTGGATCTCGGCGGTGGCGAAGACGGCGGAATGTTTCTCGAAGTTGGGCGTGAAGTCGGCGTGGAAGCGCGAACGAAGGGTGTCCTCGTGGGAAGCGAGAAAGTTCAGGACCTTGTGGCGGTCTCGCAGCCACCATTTTCGTGTGGAGGGATCGAGCACGAATCCGTTGGACGAAAGCAGTTCGCGGGCGGCGGCGTAGGCGGGGTGTTCCCGGGAAGGCAGGGAGATGGCCAGATAGTGTTCGCTGCCGTCGACGGTGAGCGGGGTAAGCGGCTCGTCGCGGGGCGTGAGGCGCGGGGTGCGCACGGAGAGCGATCGCGGGCCGGGGCGGGCCGGGGCCGCCGCGGGGGCTTGGGCGGAAGGCGGCGGCGTGAGGTGCTCGCTGACGCCGCGAAGCCGCGGGCCGATCCAAAGGAGGTTTTTGTCGGGTTCGGTCAGGGCGGCGAAAACAGGCTGGCCCACGAGAGCGGCGACGAGTTCGCGGAGCTGGGCGCGGGTGACCTGGATAAACGGGGGCGGGGTGGCGGCGCCATTGCAAAGGCGCGCGAGCAAGGCGAGGGCCGGCAGCTGCGCGGCGGGCGGCGGCACGGAGCTGTCCAATTGCACCTTCAGAGGGATGGCGTCGCGACGGGCGGCTTCGGGAAGGTTGGGCGGCAGGAATAGGCGCAACATGAGGAACCGGCCACTTTGGCGCGGTGAACCCGAGGCGGAAGGCTGTTTTTAAGATGCGGACGTGGTGGACACCCCAACCCCCTTCGAGAACGCAAAAATGGTGCTCAAGCTTGGAATGTTATAACGCCTATCTGCGAGATAACGGCGCTTGCGTGCCGTCTGGCATTGCCTCCAAATTAAATGACGTTGACCATTCTTTTGCCAGCTCTTTGCTAAAAACACACCGTCTATGAAAAATATCCTTCGCCTGACACTCGGTGGTATCGCCGCCGCTTTCTTTGCCCTTGTTGCTCAAGCCGCCAATCTTGCTCCCGGAGCCTTTTCCGCCGGTTCTGTGAAGGGCGATGTGACCTATAAGGTTGCGGGCTCTTCCGAATATCAGCCGCTGAAGGCTGGTGTCGCGCTTCCTCAGGGCGCCACGATCAAGACGGGGGCCAAGTCGAGCGTTCTGGTCGTCTTCGGCAGCGGTTCCACCGCGGTGATCGAGGAGTCCTCCGAGATCGAGATCACCAAGTTCGAACAGGAAGTGTTTTCCGGCCCCGTTCCCGTGGATTCCGAACCTTCCATTTCTAAGACCGAGATCAAATTGATCGAAGGCAACATCACCTCCAAGGTTGCCAAGCTCAAGAAGGGCTCCAGCTACGTTATCGACACCCCGGTTGGCGCGGCCGGTGTCCGTGGCACTGTTTTCCGCGTTTCTTACCAAGTCGGCTCTTCCACCTTCTCGATCATCGTCACCGAAGGTGGTGTGGTTTACACCCCGAAAGATGGTTCGGGCCAGGAAACGTTGGTCGAGGCCGGCAAGAAGATCGATGTCGCCTTCGACAAGGGCGCCGATGGCAACATCACGAGCGTCACGATCGATCTCCAGGACCTTGAGCCGGCGGAGCGCGAAGCGATCATCGAAGCGCTCGGCAATGTGGTCGGCGGCGGCGAGGCGATCAACGTGAATGTCGTTGGCGACAGCATCATCATCACTCCGGTCGACACCACCCAGGTCGGCGTCAGCACGAACTAAAGTTTAGGCGGACTAAGATCTGCAGGATATTTGAGCGCTCCCCGGAATACCGGGGAGCGCTTTTTATGTGCCCATGCGGGACCTTGCGTGGGGCGGCGATGCGGTGTGGACAGGCGCCCTGATGGGAGGAGGCACGCTGCGGCGGGAACAGGAGTATCGCGCGAATCGAGAAGGGCCGGTGCTCGGATCGTGACGTGACGCCGTGAGGCGGAGCTACCGAAGCTGTTCGAGCGCCATGCGTGCCGCGGCTTCCTCGGCGGTTTTTTTGGAGGTGCCGCGGCCTTCGCCCAAAATGCGATCACCGAGGTGGACGCGCGAGGTGTATTCACGGTCGTGATCGGGCCCCCCCGATTGGGTGGTTTCGTAACGGAGTGCCCCGGTTCCGTGTTTGGGTTGCACGAGCTCCTGCAGGCGTCCCTTGGGATTGTCGACCAGGCTGCCGGTGGCGAGACGCGCTTCGAGCGATCCGTAAATGACGAGCACTCTTTCGCGGGTGCGCTCGAGGCCGGCGTCCAGGTAAAGCGCGCCGATCAGCGCTTCGAACGCGTCTTCGAGGTTGGAGGCACGGGCGCGTCCGGCGGGGGTGTTTTCGCTGCCGCCGAGGCGCAGGGCGGCGTCGAGGCCTATTTCGAGGGCGAGTTGAGCGAGGCAGCGTCCTTTGGTCAGGATGGAGCGTCGACGGCTGAGCGCACCTTCGGGATCGGAGTGGAATGCGGTGTAAAGCGCGTCGGTGACGATGAGCTGCAACACGGCGTCACCCAGGAACTCGAGACGCTGGTTGCTTGGACCCGCTTCGGGGTGCTCGTTTACGAACGAGGGGTGCGCGAGCGCTTCGCGCAACAGTTCCTGACGCGAAAAAGTGTGCCCGAGGCGGGCTTGCAGTTTGTCTAACGGATCCATCGAGGGTGGGTCAGTCGATCAGGCGGCGGATGCCGGATTGATCGAGAACGGAGAGGTGTTGCGTCAAGGTGCGTCCGGCGAGGACGAGGTCGGGCGCGAGCTCACACAGCGGGACCAGGACGAAGGCTCGCCCGAGCATCGCGGGGTGGGGCAGCGTGAGGCGCGCGTCATGGATCTCGGAGTCGCCGTGCAGCAGGAGGTCTAGATCGAGCGTCCGGGGGCCGTAGCGTTCGAGGCGAACACGTCCGCGCGTTTGCTCGATGGCGAGGAGGGCGTCGAGCAGCGCGTGCGGGGAAAGCCGCGTGGACAAGGCGGCGGAGGCGTTGAGATAGTCCTGCTGGCCGGGCGGACCGAAGGGCGGGGTTTCGAAAATGGGAGAGCGCGCGACGAGTCGGGTGTCGGGAAGCGCGTCGAGCGCCGCGAAGGCCGCCTCGAGATGGGCGAGGCGGTCGCCGAGGTTGGAGCCGAGGGCGACGTAGGCGATGGTCGGTGCGGGAGCGGGCACGGTGAAATGCGGAGCGGAATCCGGCAGGATCACTGGCGGGAGAGCGTGGCGGTGATCGCGACGCCGTCGTGGACGCCGGGGATGGGGGCTTGCGGCTTGTGGACGGTGACGGTCGCGGACTTCACGCGCGGGTGGGCGGATAGCACGGAAGAAAGGATGCGGTTGGCGAGCGTTTCGATGAGGGCGAAGCGCTCGTTGACGACGATGTCCTGGCAAAGTGAATACACGTCGGCGTAGTTCACCGTATGGGCGATGTCGTCGGTGGCGGCGGCCTGGGCGATGTCGGTCACGAGATCGAGGTCGATGATCCAGGACTGGCCGAGCGCGGCCTCCTCGGGCAGCACGCCGTGCCGGGCGTGGAAGCGCATTTGCTTGAGGCGAATGGTGGCGAGCATGGCGGAATGGCCGCAAAGCGGCGCGAAAGGCGCAAAGCCAAAGCGCGGAGCGGCGCCCGACGCGGTCCCTACGTCGTCGGGGCTCCGGCGCGCAGGGCGGCGGCGACGAGGGCGGCGCGGCGATTGGCGGCGACGTCGTGGACGCGATGGATCTGGACGCCCTGGGCGACGGCGAGCGCGGTGGTGGCGAGGGTGGCCTCGAGGCGGTCGGCGGGGGCGGCGAGTTCGGGAAGGAGGTGCCCGAAGACGCTTTTGCGCGAAACGCCGAGGAGGAGGGGACAACCGAGGGTGTGCAGCGTGTCCAGCCGGCGGAGCAGGGCGACGTTCCCGGGCTGGGTTTTGCCGAAGCCGATTCCGGGGTCGAGAACGACGCGTTCGAGCGGGACGCCCGCAGTGGCGGCGATGTCGAGGGAACGGCGGAGGAAGGCGCGGACGGAGTCGAGCAGGTTGCGGCCGTCGTCGCCGCCGGGTTCATGGCGGAGATTCGCGTCGCTTTCGAGAAGCGCGGGATCGTTGTGCATCACGACGAGCGTGGCTCCGGAGGCGGCGGCGAGGCGGGCGATCTCGGGGCCGCCCGGACCTTGAAGCCCGTGGATGTCGTTCAGGATGTGGGCGCCGGCTTCGAGCGCGGCGGCGGCGACGGCGGGTTTGTAGGTGTCGATCGACAACGGCAGCCGGGGAAACTCGGTCCGGAGCGTGCGCAAAAGGGGCGCGGTGCGGGCGATTTCCTCGTTGTCGTCGATCTCGACGTAGCCGGGACGGGTGGATTGGCCGCCGATGTCGAGGAGATCGGCGCCCTCGGCGACCAGGCGACGGGCGTGGGCGAGGGCGGCTTCGAGCGAGGGCAGACGGCTGTCGGCGTGGAACGAGTCCGGGCTCGTGTTGACGATGCCCATGATCCGCGGGACGCTCAGGTCGAGCGAGAGATCGCGGCAAGGGAGCAAGGGGCCAAAGGCGGGGCGGCTCGCGGTCGACATGGATGCGCGGCGCGGACGGTGGTCACTCGGGCAGATACTCCGTGCTCATGACGTCGGAGACCTTGAGCGCGCCGGGAGGGGCGAGTTTGAGGTCTTCGAGGATTTTGATCTGGGCGGCGTAGCGTGCGGGGTCGAGATGCCCGATGAGGGAACTGTCGGACGCGTTGCGTCCGATCACGAGTTTTTCGTCGACGATCATCTTTCGCGAGAAAGCCATGAAGTCGTCGGTGTTTTTGTCGTTGGCCGCCTTCATGGCTTCATGGGCAGGGGCGGGATCGCCTTCGAGGTAGTCGCGCCAGCCGCGGATATATGCGGCGAGAAAGGCGCGGAGGGCGGCGGGATTGTTTTTCGCCCACGTGGGATTGGCGACGAGGACGCCGTAGGAGTCGTAGCCGGCGTCCCAGGCGTAGAGGTAGCGTGGCGCGGGGGCGCCGCCTTGCTGGATGAAGTAGGGCTCGGCGATGTAGTAGCCCTGCTGGATCAGTTCCTTGTCCGCGATGAAGTTGGAGAGGGAGAAGTTTTGCGGGATGACGGTGAAATCGACGTCGTATTTCCGGCGCAGGAAATCGAGGAACACCCAGGAGGGGCGCGCGATGATTTTACGGCCGTTGAGGTCCTTGAAATCGCGAACGGGGCTTTCGGGATGGAGCAGGAAAACGGACGGGTCGTTTTGGAATACCGCGGCGACCTGGATGAGCGGCAGCCCCTTGTGGACGTCGAGCAAGGTGGTGACGCTTTCCCCTTGGCCGAGCTGGGCTTGGCCGGTGGCGACGCGCTGGTTGACGAGCGCGTTGGGGCCGCCGGGGATCAAGGTGACGTCGAGGCCGGCTTCATCGAACCAACCGCGCGCCTGGGCCTGGTAGAGACCGCCGTGTTCGGGTTCCGGAAACCAGTCGAGTTGCACGACGATCTTGGTCTTGCCGGTCGCGGAGACATCCGACGATGCGGCGGGCGAATCGTCTTTTTTCGCGCAGGCGGCGAGGCCGAGGGTGACGGCGAAGGCGAGGCGGGACAGGGAGTGAAGGCGCATGGTGCCAGTGGATAGCGATCGGAGGGGCTTGCAATGCTTCGGCTTGGGCAAGCGGAGGCGAAGCGCGGGGAAACCATACCCGGAGTCGGGGCGGGGACTATTCGGGCGCGGTGACGAAACGGTGCCGGACCGCGCTGGTTTCGGGGGAGTGGGCGGGGAACTTGTGGTCGTCGATGGCGCAGACGGGCATCACCTGCATCAGGGCGTTGGTGATGAAGCACTCGTCGGCGGAGCGGACCTCGTCGATCGTGAGCGGTTTTTCATGGGCGCGTTCGGGGCCGATGATGCGGAGAACGCGAGCGCGGGCCACGCCGGGGAGGATGCCGGCGGCGAGCGGCGGCGTGTAGGCGTGGCCGTCTTTCACGATGAAAAGGCTGCTGGTGGCGCCTTCGAGCACGTGGCCGGCGGGCGTCACGAAAAGCGCCTCGTCGGCCCCGGCGGCTTTGGCGGCCTGGCGGGCGAAGAGATTTTCGAGATAGTTGAGCGTCTTGTGTCCGGTGAGGCGGCCGTCGCGTTCGCCTTGGCGGAAAGTCATCAGCGTGAAGCCGCGGAGGTAGTCCGGCGCCGAATACGGCAGGGAACGGGCGGTGATGAGCTCGGCGGTGCGGGTGAGCTCGCGATAACGGACGATCTTCACCGCGGCGGCGGGCAGGCGGACGGCGGCGAGCAGGCGCATGACGCGCGTGGCGAGCTCCTCGACGGGAGGCGGGGGCTCGAGGCCGAGCGAGGCGCACGAGGCGGAGAGCCGGGCGTGATGCGCGGCGAAGAGCAGGGGGCGGCCGTCGCGCGTGCGGATCGTTTCAAAGGCGCCGAGGCCGAATTGAAAACCCTCGGCGAGGGCGGAGACCTTGGCCTGGGCGGCGGGGAGGAGTTGGCCGTCGAGAAGGACTTGGGCGGCGAGCGACATGGGAGGAGGCGAAGGCTCAGGCGACCCCGGGGCGCTAGCAATCCCCGGTTGTCGGGACGGTGGGCGCGTGTCGCCTTCCGATCACGTCGCCGGCCACCACCGATAGAGGAAGAAGTAGACGAGGACCCCGGTGACGCTGACGTAATACCAGATGGGAAACACGACGCGGGCCCATTTTTTGTGCCGTTCGTAGTCGCCCTTCAACGCGAGCAGGAAGGTGCGGGGCACGAGATAGGCGATGCCTATGGCGAGCAGCACGTGCGTGAGGAGCATGACGTAGTAGACGACGCGGATCGCCCCTTCGCCGCCGAACTGCGTGTGCAGCGCCTCGCCCGCGCCGGCCTGGGCGCCTTTGAGCGCCTTGTGCGCGAGGTAGCCGACGAGGAAGACCGCGGAGACCGCGCCGGCGGAAAGCATGCAGGCGCGGTGGGCGCTCTTGTTGCCGGAGCGAATGAAAACGAAGCCCGCGGTCATCAGCAGGGTGGCGAGCGCGTTGAGGCCGGCGTTGATCGCGGGGATGTCGTGGAGAGTCATCTCGAAAGAAGGCGGACCGGGGCCGGGCTTAGGGCGCGACGAACCAAACACGGTCGACGACGAGCGCGCCGAGCTGGAGCGGCAGCCAGCCCACGGAGCAAAGGAAGAGTTTGCGCGCCGAGGCGTCCCGATCCTCGGGGCGCAGGAACGCGATGGCGCGGGCGAGAAACCAAAGACCGAGCAACGCGCTGAAAACGGCGTAACCGATCGTGGTGAGGCCGAGGAAGGTGGGCAGCACGCTCAGGAGCACGACCGCGATCGTGTTGACGAGCGACCAGCGCGCGACGGCGCCGCCGTCGGGATCACGCGTCGTCAACATGGGAAAATTCACCCGCGCGTAGTCGTGACGGTAGAGCCACGCGACGGCCATGAAATGGGGGATCTGCCAGGTGAGCAGGATGCCGAAAAGGATCCAGCCGAGCGCGTCGACCTCGACGCGTCCGCCCTCCGCCGCGCCCCAGCCGATGAGCGGGGGAAACGCGCCCGCGATGGCGCCGATCTCGGTCGACCAGCGCGAGAAACGTTTGGCCGGCGTGTAGAAGGCGAGATAGCTGACGATGGTGGCGAGGGCGAAGAAGGCGGCGAGACCGGTGACCTTGGCGAAAAGGCAGCCGAGCCCGAAGGCGCAGAGGCCCCAGCCGAGCACGAAGGCGTTGCCGGAGGGCAACCGGCCGGAGGGCAGGGGGCGGTCGGCGGTGCGCTTCATCCGGGCGTCGGTGTCGCGCTCCATCCACTGGTTGAGCGCCGCGACTCCGCCCGCGCAGGCGCAGGTGCCGAGGCAGAGGTAGAAAAACTCGGCGGCATGCCAGCCCGGCTTCGCGGCGGCGTAGCCGACGAGCGTGGTGAGCACGGAAAGCAGGCTCAGCCGCGGCTTGGTGAGTTCGAGCAGGTCGCGGAAGGGCGACGGGGCGGCCGAATGCGTGTCTGGGGCGGAGTGATCGGCGCTCATGCTGCGGCGGGCGCGGCCTCGGTGCGCAAGGGGCGGTGCATCCAGAAGGCGAGAAGGAAGGAGACGGCGAAGAGGAGCGCGCCGATGATGACGTGCCCGGTGGTGAAGTAGGGATCGCGGTAGCTGAGCACGGTGGCGGCGCCGAGGGACACCTGAACGACGAGAAGAAGGACGAGCGCGAAGGCGAGGCGACGCAGGCCGGCGGAAGCGGCGGCCTGGCGGAAAACGGCCACCGCGAGCGCCACTATCGCGCCGGTGAGCACGAGCGCCATGAGACGGTGGACGAAATGGATCACGACGCGGAAGTCGGAGGAGGCGGGCAACCAGCCGCCTTCCGGGGTGCTGTGAGGGAAGGTCGGGATCGCCAGACCGGCCATGTTGTGACGCATCACCGCGGCGATCACCAGTTGGGCGAGAACCAGGACCACGAGCACGGCGGCGGCACGACGCAGACCCGCGGGCACGGCGCGTTCGGCGCCGGCGAGCCATCCACGCGAAAGGGAGGCGGCGATGGCGAAGAGGATGCAGACGTAGACCTGCGCGAGGATGCCGTGCGGGATGGTGAGCATTTGCCCGAGGCTCATCTCAAAGCCCGGCACGGCGATGGAATTGAGCAGGACGCGTTTGCCACCGATCACCCCTTGGACGACGACGATCGCGAGGGCGGTCCACCCGAGTCGGCGCACCCAGGAGCGCGGTTCGCGGCGCTGCAACCAGACGGCGGTGACGATCGCGAGGATGCCCATGCCCATGCCGAAAAGGCGGTGCGAGTGCTCGGCGAACATGTAGATGTCCCGCAGCCATCCTTCGGGGTTGATGGAACCGTTGGAGAGCGGCCAGTCGGGGAAGGCCATGCCGGCGCCGATGCTGGTGGTGAAGGCGCCCATCGTGACGACGAGGAACACCCACGACGCCGCGACGGCGGCAAACCACGCCAAGCCGGCTTGATAGGTGGCGGGCGAGCGCGAGCCCGGGGAGGATGACCGGGGCGCCTCGGGCGCGGGAGAAGAGTGGGACGCGGGCGAAGCCATGAGTGGAAAGGAGGGCGGAAAGAATCGGAGACGCTAGAAGGAGCAATGCCTTTGACAAACGTTTCCCCGGGGCGGAACGGTGGGGCATGAATCGACGGACTCTGCGTGTATGGCTGGTCGGGGCGCTGGCCTGCGTGTTGGTTGCCGGTTTGGGCGGCTGCGAAAAAGGGGGCGCGGGGGCGAAAACCGCCGAAACTTCGAAAGGGCACGAAATAACCGGACGCGTGGTCGCGGTCATGGCCGATCGTGGGACTTTGCTCGTCGATCACGACGAGATCCCCGGCTACATGCCGCGGATGACGATGGAGTTCGCCGTAGGCCCCGGGGACCTGGCCCTGGCCAAGGAGGGCGCGGAACTCCGCGCGCGGCTCGTCGAGGACGGCGAGGGGCAATTCCGTCTTGAGAGCGTGTGGTGGCAGGATCCGCTCGCGGATGTCGCGGTGCGCAAGGCCGCCGATCAACTGCGCGAGGACACCGCCATCCGCGGACGTTCGGCCTATCGCGAGGTGGGCGAGAACCTGCCGGACTTCGCGCTCTACGACCAAAACGGCCAGGTGGTGGAGGCCGCGCGCTGGCGGGGGAAGCAGATCATGCTCAACTTCATCTACACGCGTTGTCCGGTGGCGACCATGTGTCCTCTCGCGACCGCGAAGATGATGGAGACCCAGCGGCTGGCGAAGGAAGCCGGCGTGCGAAACCTCGAACTGGTCTCGATCACCCTCGACCCGGAATACGACACGCCGGGCGTGCTGCGCGAATACGCGATGACACGGGGCATCGACACCTCGAACTTCTCGTTCCTCACCGGACCGGAGAGCGCGATCAAGGACTTGTTGAAGCAGTTTGGCGTATTGTCCGAGCTCGAGGCCGGCGCCCAAACCGAGGTGCCGCTGATCAAGCACACGCTGGCCACGCTGTTGATCGACGAGCGGGGCAAGATCGCCTGGCGCACGGACGGCTCCCAGTGGTCGCCCAAGGTGTTCGTCGAGAAGATGGCGCGCTGAACGCTCGCGACGGAGAACAACGATGGATTCCGACAAACAAACCCCGACGGACAGGGCGGGAGTGGACTGGCGAAGCGCTGGATGGATCACGGGACTGGCGCTCGCGCTCTACGTCGCGTTTCGGCTGCTTCCGACCGGCACGAACCTGCATCACATGGATTTCCAGGTCCAGGGCGCCGGCGCGCTCGAGATGTGCGATCCGGCGAATCCGCAATTCATTCCCGTGGTCGCGGTGCGTTCGCCGGTGAAGCTCGGCCTGACGCCGCAGGACGGCGCGAAACCGGCCGCCGGCCGGGAGACGCGTTTCGTCCTCACCCTGGCGACCTCCGGCGGGAAGCCCATCGGCCCGATCGACCTGATCACGGTGCACACCCGCAAGCTGCACCTGCTCGTGATCGACCCGACTTTGCGCGACTATCAGCACATCCACCCCGAGCCCGGCGAGCGGGACGGCGAGTGGGTCTTTTCGCACACGCCGGAGCGCGCCGGCACGTATCGGGTGTTCGCGGATTTCACCCCCGCGGCGACCGGACGCGGATTGTATTCATTTTCCGATTACAACGCGGACGGTCCGGCCGGGGAGGACTCGGGGGAGGTCCGTTGGGCGCCGGCTCTCGGCGAGGAGGTGGAGCGCGAGGGGTATCTGCTCCGGCTCGATCTCGAGCGGGGAGGGGTGGTGAAGGCGGGCGTGCCGGGCACGCTGGTGTTTTCCCTGCGCGCCAAAGACGGGGCGGCGGTTCCCTTGGAGCCCGTCATGGGCGCCTACGTTCACGCGACGGCCTTTGACGAGGAAAGAAGCGGATTCGCCCACCTCCATCCCCGCGTGGAGCCGGGGCAGAGGCCGCCCCGGGAGGGAGAGGCGCCGCCGCCGCCGAGCGACGTCCTGCGTCCGAGTTTCGCCTTCGACGTGATGATCCCCCGCGCCGGCCCCTATCTGGTGTGGACCCAGTTCAATCTCGGTGGAGAAGAGCGCTTCGAACCCTTTTTCCTCGAGGTGGTGAAGTAGGCGGCGGGAGGTGAGGATGGGACGGTGCGGGACGTGTCCCAAGTTGCCTGCGCACGTTGGACCTGACAGAGTGGCGACACGCTGTGGCTTGCAGGGAATCGTCGAAGGGCCACGCT
>Ga0065721_10004281_pt1 | contig 33094 bp, 33 predicted proteins | sample Mesricmetagenome_FD_59108 | JGI IMG/M metagenome (GOLD analysis project Ga0065721, IMG submission 59108) | Mesophilic microbial community from rice straw/compost enrichment Sample: eDNA_1 v2 (version 2) | ecosystem: Engineered > Solid waste > Grass > Composting > Bioreactor | place: USA: Davis... | reverse complement strand
AAGTCTCCCCGCCGGCGGGGAAGGCGTCCAACTGGCGCAGGGCCTCGCCGAGGATCATGGCCGCCGTGACGGCGACGTTGAGCGAGCGCAGGCCNGGCCGCATCGGCACGAGGATGCGCGCATCGGCGGCTTCGTGCACCTCTTCCGGGACGCCGGCCGATTCCCGCCCCATCAGGACGACGTCNCCGGGCGCGAAGCGGAAGGCNTGNTAGGGCAGGGCCGCCCGNGTGGTGGCGAGCACGAGACGCGCGCCGGAGGCGGCGCGGCCTGCCTCGAAGGCGCGCCAGCTCGCGTGGCGGACGATCTCGACGGCATCGAGATAATCCATGCCCGCCCGGCGGAAGGCCCTGTCGGATACGGGAAAGCCCGCCGGCTCGATGATGTCGACGGCGACGCCGAGACAGGCCGAGAGCCGCACCATCGTGCCGGTGTTCTGTGGAATGTCGGGCTGGTAGAGGGCAAGGCGCAGCGGGGGCATGAAGGCGTCGGGCTCGGGTGCAGGGGCGGGGCGTGAGGTCGGATTGTCGGGCAATGCACGTAGCGCACGGCTTTGTCTGCCGAAAGTATGGACATGGTTCTGGAACCATGCCAAACAGCCGCCGCGCGGCGACTCCCGGTCGCATTGCGGGGCTGTCGCGTCCGTGCTTTGAAGTCGGCGCGCCGCCATGATCGACGGTTTCCCACAAAACCTGCCTCGTGCGGGAGCGGCGGGGACCATCGCGGCGGCGAAACGTCGAGCCAGGATTGTGAGACTGGGGAGCCAACGTGGCTGAGACCGCTACCGCCGAACCGACCCGGCGAGACTTTCTCTTCATCGCGACCGGTGCCGTGGGCGCCGTGGGTGTTGCCGCGGTGGCATGGCCCTTCATCGCGCAGATGAACCCGGATGCGGCGACCGTCGCCGCCGGCGCGCCGGTCGAGGTCGACCTTGCGCCGATCGCCGAGGGGCAGATCGTCAAGCTCTTCTGGCGCGGCAAGCTCATCTTCGTCCGTCACCGGACGGCCGAGGAGATCAAGGAGGCGGAGGACGTCAACGTCGCTTCGCTGCCGGATCCGGAAGCCGATTCGGCCCGCGTCAAGGAAGGCCATGCCCAGTGGCTCGTGGTCTACGGCAACTGCACCCACCTCGGTTGCGTGCCGCTCGGCCACGCGGGCGCCTACGACGGCTGGCTGTGCCCGTGCCACGGCTCGGTCTTCGACACCTCCGGGCGTATCCGCCAGGGGCCGGCGCCGACCAACCTGCCGATCCCGCCCTATGCCTTCGTGAACGACACGAAGATCCAGATCGGCTGACGCGCCCACCAGCATCACGCCCGCGATACCGAGCAACATCAGGCGACCCAAGACCATGAGCGGACATTCCACCTACGTTCCGAAGAGCGCAGTGGCGAAATGGTTCGAAAGCCGGCTTCCTCTCGTCGGCCTCGTCCATTCGTCCTTCGTCGCCTACCCGACGCCGCGCAACCTGAACTACTTCTGGACGTTCGGGGCGATCCTGTCCTTCATGCTCGTGGCGCAGATCGTGACGGGCATCGTGCTCGTCATGCACTACACGCCGCATGCGACGCTGGCCTTCTCGTCCATCGAGCACATCATGCGCGATGTGAACTACGGCTGGCTGCTGCGCTACCTGCATGCCAACGGCGCCTCGATGTTCTTCATCGCGGTCTACATCCACATCTTCCGCGGTCTCTACTACGGCTCCTACAAGGCCCCGCGCGAGATCCTGTGGATCCTGGGCGTCATCATCTTCCTCCTGATGATGGCCACCGCCTTCATGGGCTACGTGCTGCCGTGGGGGCAGATGAGCTTCTGGGGCGCCACCGTCATCACGAACCTGTTCTCGGCGCTGCCGATCGTCGGCGAGCCGATCGTGACCTGGCTGTGGGGCGGCTACTCGGTCGACAACCCGACGCTGAACCGCTTCTTCTCGCTGCACTACCTGCTGCCCTTCATGATCGTCGGCGTCGTGGCGCTGCACATCTGGGCGCTGCACGTCGTCGGCCAGAACAACCCGGCCGGCCTCGACGTCAAGAACCTGAAGAAGGATACGGTGCCCTTCACGCCGTATGCGACGATCAAGGATTTCTTCGCCGTCGTCTGCTTCTTCGTCTTCTTCGCCTGGTTCGTGTTCTACATCCCGAACTATCTCGGCCATGCGGACAACTACATCGAGGCGAACCCGGCGGTGACGCCCGCGCACATCGTGCCGGAGTGGTACTTCCTGCCGTTCTACGCCATCCTGCGCGCCATCCCGGACAAGCTCGCCGGCGTCATCGCCATGTTCGCGGCGATCGCGGTGCTCGCCTTCCTGCCCTGGCTCGACACCTCGCGGGTCCGCTCGGCGACCTACCGGCCGCTCTACAAGCAGCTGTTCTGGGTCTTCGTGCTGTGCTGCATCGGCCTCGGCTATCTCGGCGCCAAGCCGCCGGAGGGTGGCTATGTCATCGCCTCGCGCGTGCTGACCGCCTACTACTTCCTGCACTTCCTGGTGATCCTGCCCATCCTCGGCCTCATCGAGAAGCCGCGTGCCATGCCGGGCAGCATTGCGGAGGACGTGCTGCGCAAGCACGGCGGCGCGCCGGTCGGCCTCGCCTCGGGCGCCAGTGCCGAGCCGAATTCCAAGGGCTGAGATTGGGGCTGATCGCGCCTTGCGGCGCGGGGGAAATGACGACATGAAAAAGACGACCCTTCTCATCGCCGGCTTCCTCGCAGCCGCCGTCGTTGCGGCGGTGCCGGCCTCCGCGGCCGAGCAGGTGAAGCCGCCGCGCGAGAGCTGGAGCTTCGCCGGTCCCTTCGGCACCTACGACCGGGCCCAGCTGCAGCGCGGCTTCAAGGTCTATCGCGAGGTTTGCGCGAGCTGCCACGGCCTGAGCCGCATCGCCTTCCGCAACCTTTCGGAACCCGGTGGCCCCGAGTTCACCGAAGGGCAGGTCAAGGCGCTCGCCGCTGAGTACCAGATCCAGGACGGGCCGAACGACTCGGGCGACATGTTCGAGCGTCCCGGCCGTCCCGCCGACCGCTTCCCGTCGCCGTTCCCGAACGAGAATGCGGCGCGCGCGGCCAACGGTGGTGCCTTCCCGCCGGACTTCTCGCTGCTCGCCAAGGCACGCACCTACGAGCGCGGCTTCCCGCTGTTCATCGTCGATGCCATCCCGTTCTTCGAATATGCCGAGCACGGCGTCGACTACATCCACGCGCTGCTGACCGGCTACCGCGAGGCGCCGGCGGGCACCACCCTGCAGCCGGGCCAGTACTGGAACGAGTACATGCCCGGCCATGCCATCGCCATGCCGCCGCCGCTCAGCGACGGGCAGGTGGAATATCCGAAGGACGAGGCCGGCAACCCGGTGGTGCCGGAGACGATCGACCAGTACTCGCGCGACGTCTCGGCCTTCATGATGTGGGCGGCCGAGCCGCATCTCGAGGCCCGGAAGGCCATGGGCTTCAAGGTGATCATCTTCCTCATCGTCTTCGCGGCGCTGCTCTACTTCACCAAGAAGAAGATCTGGGCCCGCGCCCATGCGGAGGAAGCGCACGGCTGAGCCGGCCGCTCCTCGAACGGAAAGGCGCCTTCGGGCGCCTTTTTCATTGATGGCAGCCTCTCTCGCCGTTCTTGACGCGCGGCGCGGCCGGGTTGATGACTGGCGCAGGGACGGGAAGCAGGACATCGACATGGACGAGCGGAGCGATCTCAGGGCGGCGGTGCGGACGATCCCCGATTATCCGAAGCCGGGCATCCTCTTTCGCGACATCACCACCCTGCTGGGCGATGCGCGCGCCTTCCGCCGCGCCGTGGACGAGCTGGTGCAGCCCTGGCCCGGCTCCAAGATCGACAAGGTCGCGGGCATCGAGGCGCGCGGCTTCATTCTCGGCGGCGCAGTGGCGCATCAGCTCGCCTCCGGCTTCGTGCCGATCCGCAAGAAGGGCAAGCTGCCGCACGAGACGGTGACGATCGCCTATTCCCTCGAATACGGCATCGACGAGATGGAGATGCATCGCGACGCGATCGCGCCCGGCGAGCGTGTCATCCTCGTCGACGATCTCATCGCCACAGGCGGCACGGCAACCGCGGCCGTGGAGCTCCTGCGCAAGATGGGCGCGGAGGTGGTCGCGGCCGTCTTCGTCATCGACCTGCCGGATCTCGGCGGCGCCAGGCGCCTGCGGGACATGGGCGTCACCGTGCGTACGCTCATGTCTTTCGAAGGGCACTGAGCCTCAGAGCCTGCCGGAGTCGTCTCCATTGCCGGAGGCCGGCATGTCCGGCCCGGGCGAGGGCCGTTGGGGGTGACGGCGGGCCGGTCTCGGCCGCCGCGGCTTCTTCGCCGGGGCAACGGGCGCCTCCTCCCTGCCCGCGGCCTCGTCGTCGGGCCCGTCGCTGACGAGGTGCAGGGGTGGCGCATCGCCCTTCTTGTCGCGACCCATGTAGACGGTGATGTGCGGGTAGGGGATCTCGATATCCCGCTCGTCGAAGACGGCCTTCAGGATTTCGTTGTAGGCGCGGCCGACGGCCCATTGCTGGCCGGCGAGCGTGCGGATGCGGGCCCGCACCTTGACCGCCGAATCGGCGAAGCCCGTGACGCCCTGCATGTCGAGCGGCCCGATGATGGCGTTGCCGTGCTCGGTCGCGGCCAGCCTGTCGAAGGCCTCCTGCATCGCTTCCTTCACCTGCGGGATCTTCTCGCGGTAGGCGACGCGGATCTCGGCGACGTGGAAGGCGAAGCCGCGCATGAAGTTCGACACCGTCGTCACGGCGCTGAACGGCACGAGATGGTAGATGCCGTCGAGGTCGCGGATGCCGACGGAGCGGATGGTGAGCTTTTCCACCACGCCCGAGACCGAGCCCAGATTGACGACGTCGCCCTCGTTCATGGCGTTCTCGATCTGGATGAAGGCGCCGGTGATGATGTCCTGCACCAGCTTCTGCGAGCCGAAGCTGACGGCGAGGCCGATGACGCCGGCGCCGGCGAGCAGGGGACCGATGTTCACCCCGAGCTCGGACAGGGCCAGGAGGCCGACGAGCACGAGGAGCACGATCGTGAAGGCGTTGCGGAAGAGCGAGAGCAAGGTGCGCTCGCGCGCGCTCGGCACGCGGCCGAAGTCGTTCGACAGCCGGTACTCCACCCAGCTCGACACGGCGACGTAGACGAACCAGCCGATGACGAGAACGAGCGAGGTGGAGATGAGCGCGCCGACGAGGTTGCGGCCCGTCTCGCTCGCCAGCCATGTACCGAGGTCGAGCACGGCCCAGGCGTCGGCGATCGCCAGCAGCACGACGACGAGCACCACTGTCCGGGCGACGCGCAGCACGGAGGGGATGAAGGCGTTGAGCCTTGTCTCGAGCAGGGGCAGACGCGCCTTCAGGTCACCGGGCAGCGACATGCCGCCCCGGAGGGCGCGCGTGATGAAGGCGGTGACCAGGCTGCCGACGAACACCGCGATGAGCGTCTCCACGGTGGCCTTGAGCATGAACGGCAGCACGGTGAAGGGGTTCGACAGCCAGGCGGCGAAGAGGGCGATCAGATAGGCGATGGCGAGGACATGCCAGACTCGGCCGAGGACGATGAGGACCTGCCGGGTGGCGTGGCCCCATTCGCGGCCGGCGGACGACAGGCGGGCGCGCACCACGTCGCGGTTCTGGAGGATGACGGTGATGGCGATGAAGAGTGCCGCCAGCAGCACGATGACGCGCACCGACCGGGCCGCGGCGAAGGTCGTGGTCGCCGCGACGAGCGGCGCGATGAACAGGAAGGTGTAGCCGATCAGGCTGACGAGACGGCTCAGCCAGAAATACCAGTAGTTGGCATCCGTATCGTCGAGTGGCAGCGGCCGCAGGGCCGCATGGCGGGGCGCCAGGAGCAAGCGCAGGCCGACCTTGCCGAGCTCGAGCACGAGGAGCGCGTTGAGGAACAGCGTCTCCCCGAAGCTGAGCGCCGCCTCGCTGCCGAGCTGGAGCGCGATGAGATAGCCGGCGCCCCAGGCGATGACGACGGCGAGCGCATCGATCAGCGCCGCGACGACGGCGAGGGCGAGGCGCGTCACGAGCGATGCCCCCTCGGCCCGCCGCGCCGTCCGATCGAGGAAACGGTTGGTGACGAGCCGCGCTGCGAACAGCAGCAGGAAGGCGACGAGCATCACCGAGCCGAGGCTCGCGATGGCGTCCCACAGCCGGGGCAGGTCGAGCGAGGCGGTGCCCGCCAGCACCTCGCCGAGGCGCTCGGTGAAGGCCCAGGCGGAGGCGAGCGCCTCCTTGAGGGCGGTCGTCGCCTGGGTCGTGTGCTCGGCCAGCCAGCGGGCGAAGGTCGGCGCCTCGGCAGGCGGCGCGGGCTCAGCGGCCGCGGCCCGCAACCGGTCGATCAGCGCCTGGCGGGCGGCGTCGTCTTCCAGGATCTTGATGAGGGCATCGACGCTCGTGTTCGCCGGGGCCTCGCCCGTGCTTGCCGCCGGTGCAGGGGTCGTCTGGGCGGACGACGGGCCAGCGGCAGTGAAGAAGGACGCGAGGCAGAGACAGACGAGCGCGATGAAATGTTTCATGAATCCCGGGTGATGTCCCCTGTTGCAGGCTGATGCGCAGGCCGGCCGCGCCACCTTTAGGGGACCACATCGGGCGCCGGCTTTCAACGCCGGCCATGGCAATCGGCGTCAGCCGGCAGGCGCCCTCTGCCACATCACCGTGCCGGTGAAGGCGAAAACCGGCTCGCCGCGCTGGTTGACGGCGGTGCTGTGCTGCGTCACGAGCCCCCAGCCGGGGCGGGAGGCGGAGGGCCGCGCCTCCACGATACGCACCTCGTAGGTCAGTTCGTCGCCGGCGAAGACCGGCTTCAGCCATTTGAGGTCGCGAAAGCCGGGCGAGGGGCCCAGGCGGGGGGTCGGCAATCCGAGGGAGAGGGCGGCCTGTCGCTGCCGCTGCCAGTGCGCGACCATCAGCTTCATCCATACGGCGCCCGTGTGCCAGCCCGAGGCGCAGAGCCCGCCGAACAGCGAGCGCCGCGCCGCCTCCGCATCGACATGGAACGGCTGCGGGTCGTAGGCGCGCGCGAAGGTGACGATCTCCTCAGGGGTGAAGAGATAGGCGCCGAGCGATGCGGTCTCGCCGGGCACGAGATCGTCGAGGAAACGCGCATGGTCCGGGGACGGCCGGGTTTCGGGCAGATACGGCGCCGCGCTGTGGCGGCTTCCTGCACTGGTCGATGCAGCGGGTTCAACCTCCCGGCCGGGATCGCGGCGCCGGAACATGACCCAGTTGGTCTGCTGCAGCACGTCCTCGCCCGCCCCGTTGGCGAGCAGCATGCGGAAGCGCACCATGCCGATCTCCGGCCGGCTGCGCAGGGGGCGACGCTCGAGCACCTCGACCGTGAGCGTAAGGTCATCGTCCGGTCGCACCGGTCGCAGCCAGCGCACCTCCTCGACGCCCGGCGCGCCCTGGCCGGTCGAGGCGAGGATGAAACCATCGGCGATCATGCGCATCACGATGGCGCAGCTGTGCCAGCCCGAGGCGATCAGCCCGCCGGCGAGGCTCTCCTTCGCGGCCTCGGGGTCCGTGTGCATCGGCTGCGGGTCGTATTGCCGCGCGAAGGCGACGATCTCGTCCAAGGTGATGCGGCGGGGCCCAAGGGACAGGCGGATGCCGGGTTCGAAATCCTCATAATGGGTGAGTGCCATGAACACCTCGCCGATCGTGAGCCCGGCGGACGACGTCGCGCCGGGCAGCGGGCCCCGACAGTCGGCTATAGCCGAAAGGTCGCGCCCGCACGACAGGCGCCGGAGCAATTCTGCCCTTGGCCAAATGCACGCGCCGGCGCTCGCTCACAAGGTGCCGGCGGCCGCATGGGCGAGGCGGATCGGCTCCGGCAGCCGGAAGCGCGTCGTCGCGGCGAGCGTCACCGCGACGGCGCTCGCAAGGTCGATGCGGTGTCCGGGGGAGATGAAGACGGGGCTGACGCGCTCGCGCGTGCGCAGGGCGACGCCGATCGTCTCCCCCTTGTCGACGAGCGGCGCGGCGGCGCCCCTTTCGGGCCCGAGCGCCTCGAAGCGGCCGACGAGCAGCGTCTTGCCGCAGCCGATGGTCGGCTTCTCGAGCCACAGGCCCATGTGGCTGGCGATGCCGATGCGCCGCGGATGGGCAATGCCCATGCCGTCGAAGATGAACACGTCCGGCTCGGAGCCGAGCTTGCCGAAGGCCTCCTCCAGCACCGGCCCCTCGCGGAAGCTGAGCAGGCCCGGGACGTAGGGAAAGGGCGTCGGCCGCGTGGCGAGCACCGTCTCGACAACGGCGAAGTCCGGCAGGCGGGTGACGACGACGGCGGCCCGCGAGAGGCCGTTCTTGACGCTGACGTCGACGCCGGCGACGAGCCGCACGTCGGGAAGGGCAAGCGGCCGGCCGGTGTCGATCTCGCCCTTCAGATCCTGCTGCAGGGCGATCGCCTCGCGCGGCGTCACGCTCCAGGCGTGGCGGGGATGGAGTTGCATGGCCCCTTCATGGCAGGCGCCGACGCGCGCTGCAACGGGGGAGGAAAGAGCCGATCCATGTCCTCCCCGATGGACCTCGTGCCCCGGGACGCGCCGCAGCATGGAATGATGCGATGCTGAGCCGGGGCCTATTCACCTCGGGTGATAGGTGCCTTCGGCCGATTCATGCGCTGGTTCCCGGCGCGCATTCCGCTTCGCTGCATGCGTCCGGGAAACGAGGTTGTGCCTGGCGGCGGCGGTCTGCAATTCCGCCGACCGCCGACCGCCGACCGCCGACCAAGACCTCAGTTCGCGAAGCGGAAGTGCAGGACGTCGCCGTCTGCGACCTGGTAGTCCTTGCCTTCGAGACGCAGCTTGCCGGCGTCGCGCGCGCCGGCCTCGCCCTTCAGCGCCACGTAGTCGCCGTAGGCGATGGTCTCGGCGCGGATGAAGCCCTTCTCGAAGTCGGTGTGGATCACGCCGGCCGCCTGCGGCGCGCGGGTGCCGCGGGTGATGGTCCAGGCGCGCGCCTCCTTGGGGCCCACCGTGAAATAGGTGATGAGGCCGAGCAGCTCGTAGCCGGCGCGGATCACGCGGTTGAGGCCCGGCTCCTCGAGGTCGATCGCGGCGAGATACTCCGCCTGCTCCTCGGCCGGGAGGACGGCGATCTCGCTCTCGATCTTGGCCGAGACCACGACGGCCTTGGCCCCTTCCTCCGCGGCGCGCGCGAAGACGCGGGCGGAGAATTCATTGCCGTCGTGGGCCGAGCCCTCGTCGACATTGCACACGTAGAGGACCGGCTTCGACGTCAGAAGGCCGAGCATGGCGAAGGCGCGCTCTTCCTCCGGCTTGCGCTCCACGAGCCGGGCCGGCTTGCCGTCGCGCAGCAGGGTGAGGGCGCGCGAGATGAGGTCGAGTGATTCCTTCGCCTCCTTGTCGCCGCCGCGAGCCTTCTTCTCGAGGGCGGTCACGCGCTTCTCGAGGCTGTCGAGATCGGCGAGCATCAGCTCGGTCTCGATCGTCTCGATGTCGGCGATCGGATCGACCTTGCCCTCGACATGGGTCACGTCGCCGTCCTCGAAGCACCGCACCACATGGGCGATGGCATCGACCTCACGGATATTGGCGAGGAACTGGTTGCCGAGACCTTCGCCCTTGGAGGCGCCGCGCACGAGGCCGGCGATGTCGACGAAGGTGAGCCGCGTCGGGATGATCTGCGCCGAACTGGCGATCTCGGCGAGGGTCGTGAGGCGCGGGTCGGGAACCGCGACCTCGCCGACGTTCGGCTCGATGGTGCAGAAGGGATAGTTGGCCGCCTGGGCCGCCGCCGTCTGCGTGAGCGCGTTGAAGAGCGTCGACTTGCCCACGTTCGGCAGGCCGACGATGCCGCATTTGAAACCCATCATTGTCCTCCGGCGCGTTCGCCCGGGCGCTTAACGTCGCCCCAACCCCGCGCATCCATGGCCAGATGCACCTTGTTCTGGAAACTGGCGTCCTCGCCCGTGGCAAGATGCGCCGCAAATTCAGCCACCGCGCCCGTGAGATCCTCGACCCAGGGCTCCTCGGCCTTGGCGAAGTCGTTGAGCACATAGCTGTGCACGAGCGCCTTGTCGCCGGGGTGGCCGATGCCGAGGCGCACCCGGCGGTAGTCGTTGCCGACATGGGCGGAAATCGACCGCAGGCCGTTGTGCCCGGCGATGCCGCCGCCCGTCTTGATGCGCAGCTTGGCCGGCGCAAGGTCGAGCTCGTCGTGAAAGACGACGATATCCGCGAGGGCCACCTTGAAGAAGCGCTGCGCCTCGCCCACCGCGCGGCCCGACTCGTTCATGTAGGTCTGGGGCTTCATGAGCAGGAGGCGCTCGCCGCCGACGACCGCCTCGGCCACCTCGCTCTGGAAGCGACGGCGCCACGGGCCGGCATTGTGCCGGCGGGCGATCTCGTCGACGGCCATGAAGCCGATGTTGTGGCGGTTGCGCGCATAGCGCGCGCCCGGATTACCGAGCCCGACGAACAGCAGCATGGCGAAGCCCCGTGAGCGAAGAGGAAGCACATGGTGCTCCCGCCGCGGAACCCGGCGCGGCCGGCAAGGCAGGGCCGCATGCGCCGGGCTCGGTTCCCCCGGACCCATGGCCCGGGGAAGCCAGTCGGGGCGGACGAACAGGCCCGCCCCGCAAGGGGAGAATTACTTCTCCTCGGTCTCGCCGGCAGCCGCTTCCTCGGCCGCCTCGGCGACGAGCTTGGACGGCGCGACGACGGTCGCGATGGTGAAGTCGCGATCCTGGATGACGGGGGAGGCGCCGGCCGGCAGCTTGACGGCCGAGATATGGATGGAATCGCCGATCTCACGGCCGGTGAGGTCGATGTCGATCGAATCCGGGATGGCGTCGACCGGCACGACGAGCTCGACCGTGTGGCGCACGACGTTGAGCGTGCCGCCGCGCTTGAGGCCGGGCGAAGCTTCCTGGTTCAGGAAGTGCACAGGCACCTCGACGTTGACGGTGGCGTCACGCGTCACGCGCAGGAAGTCGACGTGCAGGGGCGTGTCCTTCACCGGGTCGAGCTGGAAGTCGCGCGGGATGGCGCGGGTCTTGCTGCCGTCGACGTCGATCTCGAACACGGTGGTCAGGAAACCGCCGGAGAAGATCAGGCGCTTCGTCTCGTTGAAGTCGAGCGCGATCGGCTGCGGCGCTTCGCCGAGACCGTAGATGACTGCGGGGACACGGCCCTCACGGCGAACGGCACGGGCGGCCCCCTTGCCGACCCGCTCGCGAGCCGAGGCCTTGAGCTGCTTGACAGCGGACATGGCTTCGATCCTTTGTGGTCACGGAACAGAAACGGCCGTGCTCGCGCACGGCCATTCACGTTCATCCGAACATGTGTGGCGCACCCGTGCCTCCAGGGGTGTCTGGCGGGCGCGCGTTGCCTTTAGCAGCAAGCCCTCGATTTTGCAACGCTTCGTGGCCGGCGAGGCGTCAGCCCTGCGCCTGCGCGCGCTCCTCGGCGATGTGGCGCGACAGGTCGGCGGCCGCGGCGGCGGAGGTGTCTCCCCGGCCGTCCCCGCCCTGCACGACGACGGCGTTGGAGGCGAAGCGGATGCCGCTGTCGGTGAAGCCCTTGAACAGGCGCTTGACCGCCTCGCGCTGGATGAGGGCCTGCCGTCCGGGCTTCACCGTGAACTTGAAGCGGCAGACGAGGGCGTTCTCCTGCACGTCGGCGACGCCCTGCATCTTGAGCTGGCCGATGAAGTCCCTGCCGTATTCCTCGTGGGTCAGCAGCTCCTGGCCGATCTTCTTGGCGATCTTGCGGGCCTGCTCGACATCGGCGTCGCGGGCGAGGCGCAGGTTGAACTTCACCGTCGCCCAGTCGCGGCTGAAGTTGGTCACGGCGCCGAGCTGGCCGTAGGGGATGGTGTGGAACTGCCCGTTCTGGTGGCGGATGCGCAGCGAACGCACGGAGATGCGCTCGACCATGCCCTTGTGGCTGCCGGCCTGGATGTATTCGCCGACGCGGAAGGCGTCGTCCGCGAGATAGAAGATGCCCGAGACGATATCGCGCACCAGTGCCTGCGAGCCGAAGCTGAAGGCGAGGCCGAAGATTCCGGCGCCGGCGAGAATGGGGCCGATGTTGACGCCGATGTGCGAGAGGGCCACGAGGATGGCGGTGGCGACGATGAGCACGCCGACGAAGCCCTCGAGCAAAGGCAGCACCGAGGCGAGCCGTCCGGCCGGCCGCGGCAGGCCCGCGGCGTCGTGATCGGCCGCCGGTCCGTGCGCCCCCGAGGCGAACTTGAGGCGCGCCCAGCCGCGCAGCACCTCGAACAGGACATAGCCGACGACGAGGATGCCGGCTGCCGTGTAGAGCGCCTCGCGCCAGGCGTACCAGCGCTCCTGGCTCACCAGTTCGAGGATCTCGACGGCCCAGAGCCGGACGAAGAAGGTCGCGAGCGCCGTGACGGCGACGGTGAGCACGATGCGCCGCGCCGTGACCAGGATCTGCATGAGGTGCGGCGAGCCGGGATCGGGCGGGACGATCTCTGCTTCGGCCGCATCCGTCACGAGGGCGAGCTCGGCCGAGGGCTCCTCGGCTTCGGTCGGCTCCGGAGCCTCCTGCGGGCGGCAGCAGGCGATGGCATAGGCGAGGAAGCGGTCGAGTGCCGCCACGACGAGGGTGAGCAGCGCCGAGAAGGCGGCGGCATGGTAGAGGTCGAAGTCGAGCGCGACGATGCCGTAGATCCACGCCACCCAGACGAGGACGACGATGGCGCCCGCCACCTGGGCGACGACGCGCGGCACCTCGGCGGCATGGGCGAAGAAGCGGGAGAGCGTCCCCCCGGCGGTAGCGGCGGCGAGCGTGCCGACGATGACGCCGAGGGCTTGCGCCGGCGGGGGGGCGATGCCGGCGCGGACGAAGACCGGCATGAGCGTGTAGAAGACAAGGAGGATGGCGAGCGTTGCGCCGGCCCCGAAGAGCACGGTGCGCACCCGGTCCTCGCCCACGGCCACGAGCCGCAGCTGTGGCTCCTGTGGGCGCAGGAGGATGAGCGGCAGAAGCATCGCCAGCCGCCAGCGCACGGCGGCCCCGACGAGCGCGACGGCAAGCGCATGCACCGGCGTGTCACCGCGCAAGAACAGCCGGGCGAGCAAGGCGGCGGCCGCGACCATGGCGATGAGGCCGGCCAGATCGACGACGAGCCGGCGTACGGCCTTCCTCAGCCGCGTCCGCCCGTCGTCTTCCGCATGAATCTCCGCGCCGCCAGCGAAGCGACAGACCAGGGTGGGGACGAAGAGCACCGCGGCACCGATGACAAAGGCGAGGACGATCAGCGTGCCGCTGTCGGTGCCGCCTGCCGCCATGGTGCGCCAGACGTCGGAAAAGGCGGAGGGAATCAGCGGCGTTGCAAGGAGCACGTCCCAAAGGGCGCGCCCGGCATGGCCGATGTGCACGGCAAGCGCGTCGATGAAGCCCTCGGTGCCGCCGGCGAGGGGCCCGGCGTGCGCATCGGCGGCATTGCCGGCGATCAACCCCGATCCAAGCCCTGCCGCTGCACGCATTCCTGTCCCCGAAACATCAGTTGCCACAGGATGATGCCTGTAGCTTACAGAAGACAAGGAATTCTTACTGCGACCTGCCGTGCGGGCTCGACGGGGCATGCCGGATGCTGGCATTGATGGGGGAGCGCATCCGCCCGGTCCATCCGCGAGGGTTTCCGCATGGCCCTGCATTTCTCGCCCGCCGAGTTCGCCCGCCGCAAGGAGAGCCTTCTTGCCGCGATGGAACGGGAGAAGCTCGACGCGCTCCTCCTGTTCCAGCAGGAGTCGATGTACTGGCTGACCGGCTACGACACCTTCGGCTTCTGCTTCTTCCAGAGCCTTCTCGTCACGGCCGCCGGCGACATCGTGCTTCTCACGCGCTCCGCCGACCTGCGGCAGGCGGAGCTGACGTCGAACATCGAAGACATCCGGATCTGGAAGGACGGCCGGGGTGCCGAGCCGGCGGGCGAGCTCAGAGCCATCGCGGCCGAGAAGGGCCTGGGCGGCAAGCGCATCGGCGTCGAGTACGAATCCTACGGCCTCGTCGCCGCCAACGGGCGCAGGCTCGACGCCGCCTTCGCGGGCTTTGCGCAGCTCACGGACGCCTCGCTGGTCGTCACCCGGCTCCGGGCGGTGAAATCGCACGAAGAGCTCGCCTATGTGCGCCGGGCGGCGGAGCTCGCGGACGAGGCCGACCGGGCGGCCATCGCCCTGACGCGGGCCGGGGCCGACGAGGGCGAGATCCTCGCCGCCCAGCACGCGGCGATCTTCCGCGGCGGTGGCGACTATCCCGCCAACGAGTTCATTATCGGCTCCGGACGCGAGGCCCTGCTGTGCCGCTACAAGAGCGGCCGGCGCGTGCTCGATGCGCGTGACCAGCTGACGCTCGAATTCGCCGGCGTCTACCGGCACTACCATGTCGCCGCCATGCGCACGCTCGTCATCGGCGATCCGCGGCCCGAGCATCTCGTTTACCACCGGGCGGCGCAGGAGGCGTTGCTCGCGTGCGAGGCGGCCATGCGGCCGGGCGGGACGGCGGGGGACGTCTTCGCCGCCCATGCGCAGGCGCTGGACGCGGCGGGGCTCGCCAGCCACCGTCTCAATGCCTGCGGCTATTCGCTGGGCGCCAAGTTCACCCCGTCGTGGATGGACTGGCCGATGTTCTACGAGGACAACGACTGGCCGCTCGTGCCCGGCATGGTGATGTTCGCGCACATGATCCTGATGGATTCGCAGGGCGGCACCGCCATGTGTCTCGGCCGCACCTATCTCGTGACGGAGGGCGCGCCCGAGGCGCTGAACCTGCCCTCGCTCGACCTCGTGCTGCGCTGAGGGCAGGTGTTGCTCCATCTGCTGGAGCGATCGCGTATGACGCGAGCGGCGGTGATCCCTCCCCCCGAGGGGAGGGTGGATCGGTCCGAAGGACCGAGACGGGTGGGGTCAGGGCCGAACGACGCGCACAATGCGGTTGCGTGTCCCCCTCCGTCGCTGCTTCGCAGCGCCACCTCCCCCTCGAGGGGGAGGATCACGGCAGCTCTCCTGTCTAATGTGGGCGCCTCCCGCACGCGGGGAGAGATAGTTGCCGTGGTCCATGTCCCGCCGGCCTCGCCATCCATGGATAGCCCCGCGCGTGCGGAGCATGGCGGCCATCCAGATGCCGCGCCGCAGCACAAGTGCTATTGTTCACCCGCGCCATCGCTGATAAGAGCCGCGCAGTCCAATATGTCCGGGTTGTGACAGCGCGACCCGCGGCAGACGGCCAGGATCTAGTTCCACAGCTCCGCTCAACATACGGGAACGCGCTGGATGAAACCCTCGATCAAGCTCGTCGCGGGCAACTCGAACCGTCCGCTCGCCGAGGCCATCTCGAACTATCTCGAGGTGCCGCTCGCGACCTGCCAGGTCAAGCGCTTCGCCGACATGGAGGTGTTCGTCGAGATTCAGGAGAACGTGCGCGGCGAGGATGTCTTCGTCATCCAGTCGACCTCGTTCCCGGCCAACGACCACCTGATGGAGCTGCTCATCATCATCGATGCGCTGCGTCGCTCCTCCGCCCGCCGCATCACGGCGGTGCTTCCCTATTTCGGCTACGCCCGGCAGGACCGCAAGCCCGGCCCGCGCACGCCGATCTCGGCCAAGCTCGTCGCCAACCTCATCACCCGTGCGGGCGCCGACCGCGTGCTGACGCTCGACCTGCACGCGGGCCAGATCCAGGGCTTCTTCGACATTCCGACCGACAACCTCTACGGCGCGCCGGTGATGGTGCGCGACATCCGCGAGCACATGGACCTCGCCAATGTCATGGTCGTCTCGCCGGACGTCGGCGGCGTGGTGCGCGCCCGTGCGCTCGCCAAGCGCATCGACGCGCCGCTCGCCATCGTCGACAAGCGCCGCGAGCGGCCGGGCGAGTCGGAGGTCATGAACATCATCGGTAATGTCGAGGGGCGTTCCTGCATCCTCGTCGACGACATCATCGATTCCGGTGGCACGCTGTGCAACGCCGCCGATGCGCTGCTCGCCAAGGGAGCGCGCGAGGTCTACGCCTATTGCACGCACGGCGTGCTCTCCGGCGGAGCCGTGTCGCGCATCTCGTCCTCGCGCCTCAAGCAGCTCGTCATCACCGATTCCATCCAGCCGACCGAGGCGGTGAAGGTGGCGCCGAACATCCGAGTCATCACCATCGCCCCACTCATCGGCGAGGCCATCGGCCGCACGGCGACGGAATCGAGCGTCTCCAGCCTGTTCGACTGATCGTTCGATGCCGGGGCTCGCCGACGACAAGGCCCTCGTCCTCTTCTCCGGCGGGCAGGATTCCACCGTCTGCCTCGGCTGGTCGCTTCAGCGCTTCGCCCATGTGGAAACGATCGGCTTCGACTACGGCCAGCGCCATGCGGTGGAGCTGACCTGTCGCGGGGTGATCCGTGAGCGCCTCACCCAGCCGGGCGCGATGGGGGAGGGGCGGCTCGGGCCCGACCATCTCGTGCCGCTTGCGGCGCTCGGCGCCATCTCCGACACCGCGATGACGCGGGAGGTCGCGATCGCCACGGGCGAGAACGGCCTGCCGACCACCTTCGTCCCCGGCCGCAACCTCATCTTCCTCACGTTCGCCGCGGCGCTCGCCTATCGGCGCGGGACGCGCCACATCGTGCTCGGCGTGTGCGAGACGGATTATTCCGGCTATCCCGACTGCCGTGACGACACCATCAAGGCGATGCAGGTCGCCATCAATCTCGGCACCGACAGCCGCTTCGTGCTGCACACGCCGCTGATGTGGCGCGACAAGGCCGAGACCTTCGCGCTCGCCGAGCAACTCGGCGGCGCGGGCTTCCTCGACCTCGTCGTCGAGGAAACGCACACGTGCTACCTTGGCGAGCGCTCGCGCCGCCACGACTGGGGCTACGGCTGCGGCACCTGCCCGGCCTGCGAGCTGCGCGCCGCCGGCTGGGCGAAATGGCGCGCCGGGCGCAATGCGGAAGACAACGACGAGCCATGAACCCGACGACCGACAGGACCCGCCAGAAGCAATTCGAGGGCATCCTCGCGCTCCTCGTCTTCGGCCTCACCATCCCCGCCGCCAACTGGCTCATCGGCAATGCCGGCACCGTCTGCGTGCCGGAGGGGCCGTGCCTCATCCCGGTTGCGCCCGGCATCATGGCGCCGAGCGGGGTGCTGATGATCGGCCTCGCGCTCGTCGCTCGCGACATCGTGCAGCGCCGCCTCGGCGCCAAGGCGGCGCTCGGGGCGATCGTTGTGGGCACCGCGCTCTCGGCGCTGCTCGCGCCGCAGGCGATCGTCATGGCCTCGGCCGCCGCCTTCCTCCTGTCGGAGCTGGCCGATTTCGCCGTCTACACGCCGCTGCAGCGCAAGCGCTTCGTCACGGCGGTCGTGCTGTCGAGCATCGTCGGTCTCGTCGTCGACAGCGCCGTCTTCCTGCAGCTCGCCTTCGGCAGCCTCGACTTCTTCGCCGGCCAGGTCATCGGCAAGGTGTGGATGGTGCTTCTCGCCGTTCCCTTCATCCACTGGCTGCGCCAGCGCGACGCCCGCATCGGCCTCGCGCCGGCGTGACACTGCATCCCGCGCCCGCCTCTTGACCTTCCGCCCGCGCGGCGTCACCTCAATCGCTATGACGGCGGACGACTCGAAGAGTGGAAGGGGGCCCGCGCCGCAGGACGAGGCTGTCCGGGCGGAAGCGGGCGAGAATGGAGGCGAGCTCCGCGAGATCGAACATCTCGTCGCCGACGCGCCGGCCTCCGTGCGCGCCGGCGCCGAGGTCATCCGCGACTTCTGGAAGACATTGCCCAACAGCCCCGGCGTCTATCGCATGATCGACGCCGCCGGCGACGTGCTCTACGTCGGCAAGGCGCGCAGCCTCAAGAAGCGTGTCGCCAACTACATGCGCGGCATCGGCCACGGCGGCCATCGCACCATGCGGATGATCGCCGAGACGGCGGCCATGGAATTCGTCACCACGCAGACGGAGACCGAGGCGCTGCTGCTCGAGGCCAACCTGATCAAGCAGTTGCGGCCGCGTTACAACGTGCTGCTGCGCGACGACAAGTCCTTCCCCTACATCCTCATCACCGGCGACCATGCGGCGCCGCAGCTCGTCAAGCACCGGGGCGCGCGCACGCGCAGGGGCAACTACTACGGCCCCTTCGCCAATGCCGGGGCGGTGACGCGCACCGTCAATGCCCTGCAACGCGCCTTCCTCCTGCGCACCTGCACCGACAGCTATTACGAGAACCGCACGCGCCCCTGCCTGCTGTTCCAGATCAAGCGCTGCGCGGCGCCGTGCACCGGGGAGATCTCGCTCGCCGATTACGGCCATCTCGTCGAGGAGGCGCGCGGCTTCCTCTCCGGTCGATCCAGCGCGGTGAAGGAGATGCTGGCGGGCGAGATGCAGGCGGCCTCCGAGGCGCTCGAATTCGAGCGGGCGGCGCGCTACCGCGACCGCCTCGCGGCACTGTCGGCCGTGCAGACGAGCCAGGACATCAACCCGCAGGGCGTCGAGGAGGCGGACGTCTTCGCGCTCGACGAGCAGGCCGGGCAGTTCTGCGTGCAGGTCTTCTTCTTCCGCAACCACCAGAACTGGGGCAACCGGGCCTATTTCCCCAAGGCCGACAAGAGCCTGCCTCCGGAGGAGGTGCTGACCTCCTTCATCGCCCAGTTCTACGACGACAAGCCGTGCCCGCGGCTCGTGCTCGTCTCGCACGAGCCGGCCGAGCGCGACCTCCTCGTGGACGCCCTGTCGGCTCGCGCCGGCCAACGCGTCGAGATCGCGGCGCCGAAGCGCGGTGAGAAGCGCGACCTTGTGGCGCATGCGGCGCAGAACGCGCGCGAGGCCCTCGGCCGGCGCCTCGCCGACACGAGCTCGCAGCGCAAGCTGCTCGCCGCGGTGGGCGAGGCGCTCGGCCTTGCCGAGGCGCCGCGGCGCATCGAGGTCTACGACAACTCGCACATCTCCGGCACCAACGCCGTCGGCGCCATGATCGTCGCGGGTGCGGACGGGTTCATGAAGAGCCACTACCGCACCTTCAACATCCGCTCGCAGGACCTCACGCCCGGCGACGACTACGGCATGATGCGCGAGGTGATGCAGCGGCGGTTCGCGCGCCTGCTGAAGGAGGCGCCGCGGGAGGAGGCGGGGCAGACGGGCGACGTGTCGCCGGCGGGTGCGGCACCCGATTTTTCCTCTTCAGGTGAGGACCAGGCCGCGCACGGCCTTCCGGATGTTCCACCGGAGACGGGTGGGGACGAAGACGAAGCCTTTCCCGCCTGGCCGGACCTCGTACTCATCGACGGCGGCAAGGGCCAGCTCGAGGCCGCGCGCCAGGTGCTCGCCGAGCTCGGCATCACGGACGTGCCGCTCGTCGGCGTCGCCAAGGGGGCGGACCGCGATGCCGGGCGCGAGACGTTCGTCATCCCCGGCCGCGAGCCCTTCCGCCTGCCGCCGCGCGATCCGGCGCTCTATTTCATCCAGCGCCTGCGCGACGAGGCGCACCGCTTCGCCATCGGCACCCACCGGGCCAAGCGCAAGCGCGACATCGGCCGCAATCCGCTCGACGAGATCGTGGGTGTCGGGCCGGCGCGCAAGCGGGCCCTGCTGCATCACTTCGGCACGGCGAAGGCCGTCTCGCGCGCGTCGCTCGACGATCTGCAGCGGGTGCCCGGGATCAATGCCGCCACCGCGCGACTCGTCTATGATTTTTTCCACGAGACGGATGGGCGATAAGCTGCCCGAGGTTGACGCACCGCAACAGAAAAGGTTTGCTCGCCCCCGATGAGTGAGACCACCACCACGCGCCGCAACGGCGCGCTGAGCCTGCCGAATATGCTGACCTATGGCCGCATCGCGGCTGTGCCGGCGGTGGTGATCTGCCTCTTCTGGCCGGAGGATGTGTGGACGCGCTGGATCGCGCTCGGCCTCTATATCGCCGCGGCGGTCACGGATTATCTCGACGGCTGGCTGGCGCGCGCCTGGTCGCAGCAATCGGCGCTCGGGCGCATGCTCGACCCCATCGCCGACAAGCTCCTCGTGGCGGCGTGCCTCCTCATGCTCGCTTCCGACGGGACGATCCGCGGCTGGAGCATGTGGGCGGCCATCATCATCCTGTGCCGCGAGATCCTCGTCTCGGGCCTGCGCGAGTTCCTGGCGGAGCTGCGCGTCAGCGTGCCGGTGACGCGCGTCGCCAAGTGGAAGACGGCTTTCCAGCTTCTCGCCATCGGCTTTCTCGTCGCCGGCCCGGCCGGCGAGCGGGTGCTGCCCGGCACGGTCACGGTCGGCATCGTGCTCCTTTGGCTCGCCGCGGTGCTGACGCTCTACACCGGGTGGGACTATATGAAGGCCGGGATCAAGCATCTCCTCGAGGAGGACGCGCGGCGGTCATGAAAATCGTCTATTTCGCCTGGGTGCGCGAGCGGGTCGGCAAGACCGAGGAAATCGTGACGCCGCCGGACGAGGTGCGCACCGTGGCCGACCTGGCCGGCTGGCTCAAGGGCAGGGGCGAGGAATACGCCCACGCCTTCGCCGAGCCGGGCATCGTGCGCGCGGCCATCGACCGGCGCCACGTGAAGCCCGATGCACCGATCGCGGGGGCGGGCGAGATCGCCTTCTTCCCGCCGATGACGGGCGGCTGACGCCATGGCCGATGTCCGCGTCCAGTCGGCCGATTTCGATGTCGCGGCGGAAGTGGCGGCGGTGCAGGCCGGCGGGGATGCCGGCGCCGGGAAGACCGGCCCTCATGACATTGGCGCCATCGTCACCTTCACCGGCGTGTGCCGGAACGACGACGGACGGCTCGCTGCGCTCGAGCTCGAGCACTATCCCGGCATGGCGGAGGACGAGATCGCGCGCGTGGCCGCGGAGGCGGAGAAGCGCTGGCCGCTCAAGGGCCTTTGCGTCATTCACCGCTACGGCCTCATCCGCCCGGGCGAGAGCATCGTGCTCGTCGTGACGGCTTCGGCCCACCGGCAGGCGGCCTTCGAGGCGGCCTCTTTCCTGATGGATTACCTGAAGACCCGCGCGCCCTTCTGGAAGAAGGAGCATCTCGCCGACGGCACCAGCGGCGGCTGGGTCGCGCCGCGGCAGGAGGACGACGAGGCGACGACGCGCTGGGAGTGAGGGGACCGCGTATCCCGCTCGTCATGCCGGCGCCCGTCGCGGGTACCCACGCCTTCAAAAGGCTGTACCGGGCTGAAGACGTAGATGGCCGGGACAAGCCCGGCCATGAGCTGGCTATCGTTCATCGCGGAGGCGGGCGGGCGTCCGGAGGCGCCCGCTGCAATCCCTCACGCCGCCTTGGCCTTCGGCTGCACCTCGGCCATGTAGTCCTCGAGCAGGGCCTTGGTGATCGCGCCCGGGGCGAAGTTGTAGGGGCCGATCTCGGCGACCGGCGTCACCTCGGCGGCCGTGCCGGTGATGAAGCACTCCGAGAAGCCTTCCAGCTCGCCCGGCAGGATGGCGCGCTCGACGACCTCGAAGCCGCGGCGCTTGGCGAGGTCGATGACCGTGCGGCGGGTGATGCCGTCGAGGAAGCAGTCCGGCGTCGGCGTGTGCAGCGCGCCGTCCTTCACGAAGAAGACGTTGGCGCCCGTGCACTCGGCCACCTGGCCGCGCCAGTCGAGCATCAGGGCGTCGGCATAGCCCTTGCGCTCGGCCTTGTGCTTGGAGATCGTGCAGATCATGTAGAGGCCGGCGGCCTTGGACTTGCACGGGATCGTCGCCGGATCCGGGCGGCGGAACTCGGCCATGTCGAGCCGGATGCCCTTGAGGCGCTGGGCCGGGTCGAAATAGCTCGGCCATTCCCAGGTGGCGATGGCGAGGTGGATCTTGTTGTGCTGGGCCGAGACGCCCATCATCTCCGAGCCGCGCCAGGCGACCGGGCGCACATAGGCGTCGATCTGGCCGTTCTTCTCCAGCACGAGGCGCTTGGCCGCGTCGATCTCCTCGACCGAGAAGGGGATCTCGAAATCGAGGTATTCCGCCGACTTCTTCAGGCGCTGCGAGTGCTCGGTGGACTTGAAGATTTCGCCGCCATAGGCGCGCTCGCCCTCGAACACGCAGGAGGCATAGTGCAGGCCGTGGGAGAGTACGTGCAGCGTCGCGTCCTGCCAGGGGACGAGCTTGCCATCGAACCAGATGACACCTTCACGCTGATCGAACGGAATGACTGACATTGGGAGATTCTCCTCACGACCTCGTCCGCTTTCGGTGCCGGAGGGTCAGAATGCTACCCAAAAAAGCCCGGCAAAGTTCATTCGTTTCGCGGATCGCGCTTGACGAGTAACAATCAGCTTGAGATATGTCAATAAGGCTGACGTAACGGAGTGACGCATTGTCTGGAGCCCTTGCCGAGGCGCCGCCCGCGGCTGCGACCGACCCCGCCGAGACGCAGTCGTGTTTCGACGTCATCGAGCTTCTGTTCTTCGCCTACCGGGACTTCGTCAGCGATCCCGACCGCATCCTGACGGACTACGGCTTCGGCCGGGCCCATCACCGGGTGCTACATTTCGTCAACCGCCAGCCGGGGCTGACCATCGCCGAACTGCTCGACATCCTGCGCATCACCAAGCAGAGCCTCAACCGCGTGCTCAAGGAGCTGGTCGAGAAGGGCTTCGTCGAGCAGCGCACCGGCGTGCAGGACCGGCGCCAGCGCCTCCTGTTCCCCACCGTCAAGGGCCGCGACCTGGCGCTCGCCCTCTCCCGGATGCAGGGCGAACGCATCCGCCGGGCGATCGACCGCTGCAGCGAGGACGACAGGCAGGCGGCGCTGCGCTTTCTTTTCGCCATGATCGACGAAAACGATCGCGACCACGTGGCGCGCCTCGTGTACGGTGCGGGCGAACGGAAGGGGCAGTGACGGGCGGGCGCCGCCTGTCGGGGATTGACGGATGCGAAGGGCGATCTCGCTGGCGGACGATGCGCCGCATATTCTCGTGGTCGACGATGACAGGCGCCTGCGCGATCTTCTCTCACGCTTCCTCAGCGAAAACGGCTATCGCGTAACGCCGGCCGCCAATGCGGCCGAGGCGGAGACGCGGCTCGGCCACATGGTGTTCGACCTGATGGTGCTCGACATCATGATGCCGGGGGAGAACGGCTTCGACTTCGCCAAGCGCCTGCGGCTCCTGTCGGGCATGCCGATCCTGATGCTGACGGCGCGGGCGGATGCGGGCGACCGGGTGAAGGGGCTCGAGATCGGCGCGGACGACTACCTGTCGAAGCCGTTCGAGCCGCGCGAGCTCCTGCTGCGCGTCGGCAACATCCTCAAGCGGGCGGGCAACGGCGACGGTGCCCAGGCACCTGCCGATGCCATCCGCTTCGGCGAGTTCACCTTCCGCCTCGACCGCGGCGAGTTGCGCCGGGGCGACGAGATCATGCGCATCACGGACCGGGAGCGCGAGATCCTGAGCATCCTCGGCTCGCGGCCGGGCCAGCAGGTCCCGCGCGAGGCGCTCGCCGGGCTCGGGGCCGGTGCCAGCGAACGCACCGTGGACGTGCAGATCAACCGGCTGCGCCGCAAGATCGAGCGCGACCCTGCCAACCCGGTGCATCTGCAGACGGTCCGCGGCATCGGTTACCGGCTGCTCGTGGACGAATGACGTGACCCCATGAGCCTGATCAGTGCGATGGGCCGCCCGTCGGCCTTCTTACACCGGGCCATGCGCTGGGTCGGGTCGATGATGCCCAAGGGCCTCTATGCCCGCTCGCTCATCATCATCATCGCACCGGTCGTCATCCTGCAGTCGGTCGTCGCCTATGTCTTCATGGAGCGGCACTGGCAGCTCGTCACGCGGCGGCTGTCGTCCGCCGTCTCCGGCGACGTCGCGGCCCTCATCCACGTCTACGAGAGCTATCCGCAGGATGCGGAGGCGACGGTTCTCACACGCATCGCGGCTCAGGATCTCGGGCTCGATGTCGACATCCTGCCGGGCGAGGACCTGCCGCCGCCGGGCCCGAAGCCCTTCTTCTCCATCCTCGACAGCGTCCTTTCCGACGAAATCCGCAAGCAGGTGGCGCGCCCGTTCTGGATCGACACCGTCGGGCGCTCCAATCTCATCGAGATCCGCATCAAGCTCGACAACGTGGTGATGCGCATCATCGCGCGGCGCAGCCTCGCCTATGCGTCGAACTCCCACATCTTCCTCGTGTGGATGGTGACGGCATCGCTCGTGCTGCTCGCCGTCGCCATCCTCTTCCTGCGCAACCAGATCAAGCCCATCCTGCGCCTCGCCGACGCCTCGGAAGCCTTCGGCAAGGGGCGGGAGATCGAGTTCCACCCGCGCGGCGCGCGCGAGGTGCGCCGGGCCGGGCAGGCCTTCCTCGAGATGAAGCAGCGCGTCGAGCGGGCCATCGACCAGCGCACGACCATGCTGAACGGCGTCAGCCACGACCTGCGCACCATCCTGACGCGGTTCAAGCTGTCGCTCGCCATGCTGGAGGACACGCCCGACGTCGAGGCCCTGCGCAAGGACGTCGACGAGATGACGCGCATGCTCGAGGCCTATCTCGCCTTCGCACGCGGCGACGCCGGCGAGCAGCCGGCGCCGACCGACATGCGAGCCCTGCTCGAGGATCTGCAGGCGGATCTCGAGCGCCACGGCCATGCGACAAGCGTAACCGTGGCCGACGACCTCGTGGTTACCGTGCGGCCGGACGCCTTCCGGCGCCTCCTCGTCAACCTCGTCGCCAATGCGGCGCGGCACGGCGAGAACATCGCCATCAATGCCCTGCGCGACCTGCGCTGGCTCATCATCACCGTCGACGACGATGGTCCCGGCGTGCCGAGGGAGATGCGCGAGGAGGTGTTCAAGCCCTTCGTGCGCCTCGACGAAGCGCGCAATGTCGACGACGGCGGCACCGGCCTTGGCCTCGCCATCGCGCGCGACATCGCCCGCTCGCACGGCGGCGACGTGACGCTCATGGACAGCCCGCTGGGCGGCCTGAGGGCGATGGTGCGGGTGCCGGTGTAGGCGTTAGTAGAGCCGTCCGCCGTTCGGCACGGGACGGTCGGGGCCGATGAGCATGACGTTGCCGGCGGCATCGGGGAGGCCGAGCGTCAGCACCTCGGACATGAAGGGGCCGATCTGGCGCGGCGGGAAGTTGACGACCGCCAGCACCTGCCGGCCGACGAGGTCCTCGGGCCCATGATTCTGGGTGATCTGGGCCGAGGATTTCCTGCGGCCGATCTCGCCACCGAAGTCGATGACGAGCTTGAACGCAGGCTTTCGCGCCTCCGGGAACGGGGCGACCTCGACGATGGTGCCGACGCGGATGTCGACCTTGAGGAAATCGTCGAAGGTAATGCGTTCGCTTGCGAGGTCCGTCGTCGACATGGGCAGGAATTCTCCATCGGTTGCAGGCGCCGCCGCATGTGCCGGCTGCGGCGCTCCATTGCAAGAGCATCGCGCAACGCGCGCAAAGGGCGGCGTGGAGAAACGGCCGATGACGACAGAAAATGCCGCTCCCGGGCGTGCCGCAGCAGATCCTGCCGTGCCCGGGAGCGATGCGGTCAGATGGCGGGGGCGAAGGATTCGTTGTCGTCGCCGTCAATGTCGCGGCGGCTGCGTGTCCGCTCACGCCAGTAGCGGCGATTGCGGGCCCGCCCCTCGCAGAAGACGCGCGCCGCGGCCCGGAAGGGGGCGGCGAGGCGATAGGCGTCCTCGGCGCAGCGCAGCATGCGCTCCCCGCGCGTCAGCTCCCGGTCGAGGCGCGCCATGGTCGCGGCGAGCGCCGGATCGTCGTCGTCGTACCAGGTGTCGAGCACGCGCGCGTAGACGAGGACGGCGCCCTGCAGGCGCACCTGCCCCATGGAGCCTTCCGTGTCGATGCCTGCGGCCTCCAGCATGAAGCGCTGGGAGTTGAGTGTCAGCCGCGCCAGTTCCGGCAGGGCCGTCAGTTCGCGCCGGAGACTGCGGGACAGACGCTTGAGGGCGGCCCGGTAGGGGGTCAGCGCATCGAGCCGGCGCATCATGACGTCGAAGACGCGCTCGCGCGCCGGCTGGTCGGCCATGCTGTCCGGCGCATCAGGCGCCGGCATGGCCTCGAGCACGGCCTTGTCGATGCGGCGGCTGAACTCGGCGAGGACTGCGCCCTTGGAGCCGAAGGCGCCACGGAACTCGGCGAGCGTGACGCCGGCCTCGGCGGCGATGTCAGAGAGGCGGATCGCGTCCCAGTCCCGCTCGGCGGCGAGGCGCATGAGGGCCTCGACGATGTCACCGCGGATGTCGCGCGCCTGTTCGGTGGCCTTGGCTGCCATGTCGTCCTCCTCGATGCACGGTCTATCTTCAAGATAGGCATTGCTGCCGGCATCGGAAGGGGAATCGTGCCGGCGGGGCGCGATTGCGTGCCTTGCCAGCCCGTCGACACGGGAGCCGTGCTGCCGGCGACTGCGGCCGGCAGCGTTTCTCAGCCTCGCTGTCAGCCCGACAGTTCGCCGGCGCGCCGCTTCGCCGCCGCGACGGCCTTCGTGAGAAGCGGCTGCAGCCCGTCCTTGGCCATCAGCACGTCGAGGGCGGCGGCCGTGGTGCCGCCGGGGGAGGTGACGTTCTGGCGCAGCTTGGCCGGGGCGAGCTCCGTCTGGCGCAGCATCTCGCCGGCGCCGACCACCGTCGCGCGGGCGAGCCGGGCGGCGAGGTCCGGCGGCAGGCCGGCGGCGGCGCCCGCCTCGGCGAGACATTCGGCCAGATGGAAGACATAGGCCGGGCCGGAGCCGGACACGGCCGTGACCGCGTCGATCAAGCTCTCGTCGTCGAGCCATTCGACGGCGCCGACACCCTTGAGCAGGCTGTCGGCAATGGCGCGCCGCTCGCGGCTGGTCTCGCGGCTGGTAACGGCTGCGGTGACGCCGCGGCGCACGGCCGCCGGCAGGTTCGGCATGGCGCGCACGATGGCGCCGGCCTGGGGCAGGCGCGCGCGCAGGTTGGCGATGGTCTTGCCAGCGAGGATGGAGACGACGAGCGTCCCGGCACCGGCGAGCCGCGCGATGGTGTCGGCGCTCGCATCGAGCGACTGCGGCTTGATGGCGAGGACGAGGGCGGCCGGCGGCGCGACCTCCGCGAGCGGCGGGTTGAGGCTGAGGCCCTTCTCGCGCGCAAGCGTCGCGATCTCCGGCGAAGGGTGCGGGTCGAGAATGGTCACGGCCTCCGGCGCAAGGCCGTTGGCGAGCCAGCCGTCGAGCATGGCGCCACCCATCTTGCCGGCGCCGACGAGAACCAGGGTTTCGGGAAATACGAGAGACATCGGGCCCCTATCCGAAGAAGATCGACCTGCGCCAGAGGCGCAGCCCATGCCCGCTGTTGTAGGCCGCGGCAGCGCAACTTGCCACCGCGACCTGCCGGGCTGCGGCGTCAGGCCTCGCCTTCGGTCTCGAACAGGACGCTCTCCAGCGCCTCGCGGGCGCTCTTGCCGGCCCAGAGCACGAACTGGAAGGCCTGGTAGTGGCGCTCGCAGGCGTCGAGGGCGGTGCGCAGCATGCTCTCGCACTGGCTGCGCGTCGGCTCCGCACCGCCGCTGAGCAGCAGGGCGTGGCGGAACATGACGACGTTCTGCGCGCTCCACAGGTCGAAATGGCCGACCCAGAGCTGCTCGTTGATGAGCGAGACGAGCTGCAGGAGCTCCGCCTTCCGCCGCTCGGGCACCTTCAGATCGAAGGCGCAGGCCACGTGCACCGCCTCGACGTCCTCGATCCAGGTGAAGGCGACGTGATACTCGGCCCAGACGCCCGCCACCGAGATCGACATCTCGTCGTCCTCGGCGCGGTCGAAGGTCCAGTCGTTGATATTGGCAAGCCGCTCGACGACATCGAGCGGGTGTTCGCTGCGTTCGTAATCAAACTCGACGTGGGTCATTGCCGATACCTCGGCTCGCTCGGACGGTTCGGGCAACCGGCCATGAGCCCGGCTGCCGTGAAGCAACGCAGTACACGGGCGACGCGACCACGCCGTTGCCGCTATATTTCGAAGAGATATCGCGCCAACGACGTATTCGTTACAGGCACTGATCCGAATAGACCGAACGCCTGCGACGAATCACCTTTCTCTTCGACTATAGCGCGCCGGAGTCTCGACGCACAGAACACGTTTGAACGCTCGGAGATTCGTGCCCCGGCCACAACCGGTGCGGCCGGCCTGTCCACAACGGATGAAGGGCAATCGGGCGGTGGTATGCACGCCTTCAGGAGCTAGATGCAGCGCGGCATGAATGGTGCGGCGCAAAGGGGGGCGGCCTTCACCCCTGTGCGGCTCCTGTCCCGGACGCGCCGCTGAGTCGGGGCTTCTTCACGTAAAGGTTACCTTCAAGAAGCAGGCCGGGACGTGACGCCTAGCCTGGTTCCGCGACCTTGATGATAACGGCTTCATCCGGACCGATCGGGCGCCCGTCCTCGGTGCGGATGTCGAGCCGCACCGCCTGGCCGGTGGCGCGCTCGACGAGCTGCGAGTGCTTTTCGCCCGGCGCGAAGAGGTGCCGCTCGCCGAACTGTCGCAAGGCGACCATGACGGGGAAGAGATCGCGCCCCCTATCGGTCAGCCGGTATTCCTGGCGAGTCCCCTCGGCGGCGGGCACGGTCTCGAGAATGCCCCGCTCCGTGAGGGTGCGCAGGCGGGTCGCCAGAATATTCCTGGCGATGCCGAGGCTCCTCTGGAATTCGCTGAAGCGTGTCAGCCCATCGAAAGCATCACGGACGATCAGCAACGACCACCAGTCGCCGATCACATCCAGCGAGCGGGCGCTGGGACAATAATCTCCCTTGTGACTCTTGCGCTTGACCATGGCGCTCTGCGGGCTCCCGTGACTGTCGCCGTCATGTCGGTTGCATAATAAAACCGACTTTGCTATCGATCAATCGGTTTCATATTGAAACTCATTCCGCACGGAGCTCGACATGCAACCGGATCACACGGCTGCGCCCGCCGGCGCAGCCGGCGCCTGTGCGCGCCTCGACGGAACCGCAACAGGCGCGTTTGTCGGCGCGCCGCTCTCCCGCGCCCTCGCCCTGCTCTTTGCGGCGGCGAGCGGGCTCGCCGTCGCCAACGCCTATTTCGCCCATCCGCTTCTCGACGTGATGGCCGACGACCTCGACCTGCCGCGCGCGACCGTCGGCCTCGTCGTGGGTGCGACGCAGGTCGGCTACGGGCTTGGACTGATCCTCCTCGTGCCGGTCGGCGATCTCGTCGATCGCCGCAAGCTGGTGATCACCCAGTCCCTCCTGATGGTCCTCGCGCTACTTTCGGTCGGCTTCGCCCCGACGGGGGCCGCGCTGCTCGCCGCGATGGCGGCCATGGGCTTCTTCGCCGTGATCACGCAGGCTTTCGTCGCCTATGCGGCGAGCCTCGCCCGGCCGGACGAGCGCGGCGCGGTGGTCGGCACGGTGACGAGCGGCATCGTCATCGGCATCCTGCTTGCCCGCACCGTCGCAGGCGCTCTCGCCGACGTCTCCGGATGGCGCACCGTCTATCTCCTGTCGGCGGCCCTTACGCTCGTCATCACCGCAATCCTCGTCCGCGTCCTCCCCGCACAGCCGAAGCAGGGCGCCCATGTCTCGTATCCACGGCTCATCGCCTCGCTCGCCACAATCTTCCGCGAGGAACCGGTGCTACGCGTCCGCGCTATCCTCGCCATGTTGATCTTCGCGGATATCACGACGCTGCTGACGCCCTTGGTTCTGCCGCTGAGCGCGCCGCCCTATTCGCTTTCCCACACGATGATCGGCCTCTTTGGCCTTGCCGGGGTCGCGGGCGCGCTCGGCGCCGCACGGGCCGGGTGCTGGACGGACCGTGGGCTCGGACAGCGCGTCACCGGGATCGCGCTCGCGCTCATGCTCGTGTCATGGCTGCCGATAGCGCTTCTCCCTTATTCCATCCTGTGGCTGGTCCTCGGCGTCGTCGTCCTCGACTTCGGTCTGCAGGCGGTGCACGTGACCAATCAGGGCCTCATCTATCGTGTGCGGCCGGAGGCGCAGAGCCGGCTCACCGCCGCCTACATGGTCTTCTATTCGATAGGGAGCGCTTTGGGCTCCTCGTCCTCTACGGCCATATACGCCTATGCGGGCTGGACCGGCGTCTGCCTGCTAGGAGCGGGCATCGCGGCGGTGGCCCTCCTCTTCTGGGCCTTCACGCTGCACCGGTGACGAAAGCGGCAGTGTCTCGCCAGTCCACTGCCTGCTTGACGCGCCCCTTGCCAGAGCTCCTTGCCAGGACGGCCCCCACCGGCGCAAGCGGTCTGATCAGGGCGTGTCGTCCGCCTTCGTCCAGGTGCACCCTCGTGTCCCGGATGCACTGCAGCATGAAATGCTGCGGTGCTGATCCGGGGCCCATTCATAGGGGCCTTCCGGTAGATTCTTGTGCTGGGTCCCGGGTCGCATTCCGCTTGCGCTGCATGCGCCCGGGAAACGAGGTTGCGCGCAAGGGCAACGGCGTGCGATCGGCTCGACTGCCTATTCCAGCTCCGCCGCGTCCTGCTCGTCGCGGGCGAGGCGCGCCTCGAGCTCGGCGATCCGGGCGGCGAGGCGCTCGTTTTCGTCGCGGGCGGCGGCGGCCATGTCGCGCACGGCGTCGAATTCCTCGCGGCTGACCACGTCCATGCTGCGCAGCATGCGCTCCATCTGGGCGCGGATGATGGTTTCCACCTCGCGGCGGGCCCCCTCGGCCATGCCGGCGGCATCGGTGACGAGGCGGGCGATGTCGTCGAAAATCCGGCCGGTGGTCTGGGTCATGGCTGCCTCCTCGCGCAGTTCGGCTTGGCTATAGCACAAGTACGGGACCGCGAACGGCCCGTTCCCAAGAAAAGATTGTCGCAGTCAGGCCCTGTTTCCCGTGCTATGGCCTGTGATGTCGTCGTGCGCCGCGCAGGGCGGGGTTGACGCCACGTTCGCGGTCGGGAAAGTCGCGCGAAGACCGCCCGGACGATCCGCTGACGAGATCGAGATGCCGACCTTCGCAATCGCCTTCCCCATGATCGATCCGGTGGCCATCAGCATCGGCCCGCTCGCCATCCGCTGGTATGCGCTCGCCTATATCGCGGGACTCCTGGGTGGCTGGTGGTATGCGCGCGCGCTGGTGCGCACGCCGGGACTGTGGAGCGGGGCCGGGCGCCGGCCGACGCAGGCCGATCTCGACGACCTGCTCGTCTATGCGGCTGTCGGCGTCGTTCTCGGCGGCCGCCTGGGCTATGTCCTCTTCTACAACCTGCCGCACTATCTCGCGCAGCCGGCGGAGATCCTCGCGGTGTGGAAGGGGGGCATGTCCTTCCACGGCGGCCTTCTCGGGGCGGCGCTCGGCGTCGTCGTGCTGGCGCGCCGGCGCGGGCTTTCGGTCCTGACGATGTTCGACCTTGCCGCCACCGTCGCGCCCATCGGCCTCTTCTTCGGCCGCATCGCCAACTTCATCAATGCGGAACTGTGGGGGCGGCCGGCACCGGACTTTCCCTATGCCGTGGTGTTCCCGGGCGGCGGGCCCGTGCCGCGCCATCCGAGCCAGCTCTACGAAGCCTTCTCGGAGGGGCTGCTCCTGTTCGCGCTGCTGGCGCTCGTCGTGCGCGTCGCCGGTTTTCGGCGGCCTGGTCTCGTCGCCGGCGTCTTCGCCGCCGGCTACGCGGTGGCGCGCAGCGTCTGCGAGTTCTTCCGCGAGCCGGATCCGCAGCTCGGCTTCCTCTTCGGCCGCGAGGTCTCGGCGCTCGAGGGCGGGGTGACCATGGGCATGCTGCTCAGCCTGCCACTGCTTGCCGCCGGGCTCTTCCTCATCTGGCGGGCCCTGCGGCGTGAGCCGTTGCCCGCCGGCGAGCCGGGGGCGGCGGCATGAGCCAGCTCAAGAGCGAGATCGCCGCCATCATCGCCGCCGAGGGGCCGATCTCGGTCGAACGCTTCATGGCGCTCGCCCTCGGCCATCCGCGCCACGGCTATTACATGACGCGCGATCCCTTCGGCCGGGCGGGGGATTTCATCACGGCGCCCGAAGTCTCGCAGATGTTCGGCGAACTCGTCGGCCTGTGGGCGGCATCCGTCTGGCAGACGATGGGCGCCCCCGGCAAGCTCCGCCTCGTCGAGCTCGGCCCCGGCCGGGGCACGCTGATGGCGGATCTCCTGCGCGCCGGCCGCGTGCTGCCCGGTTTCGCCGAGGCCGTGGACGTGCATCTCGTCGAGACGAGCCCAGTGCTGCGCGCAGCGCAGAAAGCGTCCCTCGCCGGGCGCGTCGCGGCGCTCCACTGGCACGACCGGGTCGAGGACCTTCCGCCCGGGCCGGCCGTCATCGTCGCCAACGAGTTCTTCGATGCGCTGCCGGTGCGCCAGTTCGTACGCCAGGGGGGCGTCTGGCGCGAGCGGCTCGTCGGCCTCGATGCGGAGGGGAGCCTCGTCTTCGGCCTTGCGGCGGAGCCCGAGCCGCGCCTCACGCAGCAGGCGGGGGAGGGGGCGGTGCTGGAGGTGCCGCTCGTCGGCCACGGCATCATGCGGGCCCTTGCCCAGCGGCTCGCGACCGACGGCGGGGCGCTGCTCGCCATCGACTACGGCCATCTCGCGACGGCGCCGGGCGACACGCTGCAGGCGATGAAGAATCACAAGCCGGTCGATCCGCTGGCCGAGCCGGGCGAGGCGGATCTGACGGCGCATGTGGATTTCGCCGCCCTCGGGCGGGCGGCGCTCGCCGCCGGCGCCGTGCTGCAGGGGCCGGTNACGCAGCGGGTGTTCCTCGAGGCGCTCGGCCTCGGCACGCGGGCGGAGCGNCTGCAGCGCTCGGGGAGCCCNGATCAGGCCCGGGCCATCGCCGGCCAGCGTGAGCGGCTGGTGGAGGGNGGGCGNACCGGGATGGGGGAATTGTTCAAGGTGATGGCGGTGACGCATCCGGCCCTGCCGATGCTGCCGGGCTTCGACCGCCTGACGACACCGGCCGAGGCGAGCGGGGGAGAGCCATGAACGCACCGGACAGGGCCTTTGCTGACAGCGCGGCGGCGGAGGCGATCGAGGCGGAGGCGCTCGCCGCGTTCGGCGGCATCCGCCACGCGTTCTTCACCCGCCGCGGAGGCGTTTCGGGCGGTATCTATGCGTCGCTCAACGGTGGCACCGGTTCGCGCGACGAACCGGCCGCCGTGGGCGAGAACCGCCGCCGCATGGCGGTACGGCTCC
>Ga0065721_10004310_pt1 | contig 33124 bp, 28 predicted proteins | sample Mesricmetagenome_FD_59108 | JGI IMG/M metagenome (GOLD analysis project Ga0065721, IMG submission 59108) | Mesophilic microbial community from rice straw/compost enrichment Sample: eDNA_1 v2 (version 2) | ecosystem: Engineered > Solid waste > Grass > Composting > Bioreactor | place: USA: Davis... | reverse complement strand
TCCAGCAAGGATGAGGCGACGGGCCGTCGCCCGGTTCCGCCAGGCGTGACGATCATGAACCCCGCCACTGGAAAGCCGCAGCAAAGCTGGAGCGAGCAGGACCCGTGCGTTGCCGAAGGCGCCGCAAAGGATGCGACCTGCGTGGACGACAATCTGATTTTCGGCGGCGCATTCCCGTGGGAGGCAGGTCTGTTGTCTTTCTCCGCGATGGCAGCGGCAGAAAGCTGGTCAACCTATCCCTCGCTGGCGGACATTCAGGCGGTCGCCAGGGAAATTGGCGACCCGCGCCGGGTGATCCTCAGCATCTATTTCCGGCAGCCTTATGTGCTGGATGAAGCCAGCGGTATGCGGAAAGCCGGTGCGATCGTGGCGAGCTTCGGCGCAAGCGATGCCGCCCAGATCGACGTGCTCACGGGCAGGCAGGCTCCAATGGGACGCTTGCCTTTCGCGCTGCCGTCCTCTCTCCACGCTGTCGAACAGCAGCACTCGGATGCACCGGGCTATGCCGAGACACCGGGCGGCACGCTTTATCCCTTCGGCTTTGGCCTCAGTTATTGAGGCTGGATAGGGTGCGCAGAGGCGGTGACTCCCACGGCCTCAAGCAATGGCCTTTTCATAGCGGGCGCGGCGTGAGGCGGAAGCCTTGCGAGCCTGCTCGATCACCATTTCTTCGGTTGCGAAAAGCAGGCTGTCCAGCACGGCGGTCAGGTGGGCGCGCATGGCTGCGCGTGCCGTTGACGGATCACGGGTGCGCAGCGCGTCGAGAATGACTCGGTGCTCATCGACAACCGGCTTGATATTGGCCGACCGCGCTTTCGCATAAAGCAGGGCGGTTTCGGGCGATTTGGCGCGGAGCGACCAGAGATTATCGATCAGATTAACCAGTGCGGAATTGCGCGTGGCTCGCGCAATCGTCATGTGGAACTGGTGATCGGCAATCTCGGTGCCGGCATTACGTTCGTTCTCCCGCGCAATTTCCTCGATAAGCTGCTCAAGCGTCGCCAGTTCTTCATCTGTGATCTGGGGCGCGGCAAGTGCGGCCGCTTCGCCTTCGAGCAGCAGGCGGGCTTCGGTCAGTTCGAAGGCGCTGACATCGAAATCAGCAGGAGCGTTGTTGTCCGGCAGGCCCTTGAGATATGCGCCCGATCCGACCCGCACTTCGACAAAGCCCTGAACCTCCAGAGCAATGATCGCCTCGCGGATCGTCGGGCGGCTGACATTGTACTGAATGGCGAGTTCCCGCTCGGTCGGGAGGCGGTCCCCAGGCTTGTAACGGCCACTGACAAACACCTCTAGCAGCTGGCGTGCAATTGTCTGGTAGAGGCGATCTTTCGCGTTGGTCGGTTCGCTGGCCATAGTGTCCGTTCTGTTTTCGCTACCCTCTTCCGGTAGAAAGTTCGAGCTATCACAGAATTGAGAGATTGGCCAGACGTCCTTGCGCCTCTCCTTCCATGGCGCATGCCTTCAACTGTGCCAAAATGCAGCCATTCGACCGGAAAAAACTGTGTTTCCGCAAGGGAAGCCTTTTAGTTATCGCTACGCTGTGGTATGACCAATTCGTCTTGGTGCTCTGACCACGAAAATCGTCGGGGCGGGTTTTGGTAAGGGGATGTTGAAAGATGAAGTCTTCCGTTTGGATCAATTCGGCTGCGCACATCGCGTTGGCTGTGGGTTGCGCTGGAATGGCCGCGCCCGCACTGGCGCAGAATACCGCGCCACAGGCAGCTTCGCCGGAGCCGGAAACGATCATCGTCACCGCTCAGAAGCGGGATCAGGACATCCTTGAGGTGCCCACCGCAGTGACCGTCATCAGCCCGACGACCATTGAGGCTGCCCAGGTCACCAATTTTACGGACATCACGCGGGTGTCGCCCTCGCTGACGGTAAACGAGCAGGGTAACTCTGCGTCTTCCTCCGTGTCTATTCGCGGTATCGGGACTTTCTCTTTCTCGACAAGTACGGAGCCTGCCGTTTCGATCGTCGTCGACGGCGTGGCGCTGCTTCAGCAGGGGCAGGCGTTTGGGGGTGGGCTAAACGATATCGCCCAGATCGAGGTTTTGCGCGGCCCACAGGATTCGCTGTTCGGTAAAAACGCGTCGGCCGGTGTTGTCAGCATCACAACAAAGAGTCCGACCGCAGATCTGAGCGGCTATGTGGAAGGCGTTCTGACCAATGATGATGAGACGCGCGTTTCCGCGATGCTCTCCGGACCTGTCGGGGCAAATGCCGGCTTCCGGATCAACGGCTTCTATTCGGACCGCGAAGGCTACATCAACAATCTGACCAATGGTAATCGTCTCAACGGCGCGGAGAGCTATGGGGTTGGCGGCAAGTTCGTCTACGGCTCGGGTATTCTCGATCTCACCTTGTCCGGTAACTACAGCAACACCAAGTCCAACGGCAACGCGCCGACCTATTACTACGTCCAGCCGGGCACGACGCAGAATGGTAGCCCTGTGGACCTGACCGGCATCGAGCCGGGCGCGGGCAACAATAACGTTCGGTTCAGCGATGATCCGATTGCTGACAGCTTCCAATATCTCTTGTCTGCCAAGGCCGATCTCGACCTCGGCTTTGCTACGCTCACCTCGGTGACAGCGTACCAGCGCTGGAAGCTTGATACGGGCTCGGATCTCGATTTCTCGGCTGCGCCGACGCTGTACCAGGGCGGTCCCTACAACACGACCCAGCTGAGCCAGGAACTGCGGCTCACATCGGCATCATCCGGTCCGTTCGAATATTTGGTCGGGCTTTTCTATGCCGATGGTAACACGGATCGCCAGTTCATTCGCACGGCGCCTTCGTTCCTGACTTTCCTGCGTCAGAACTGGGATTCAACTGCTTCGACGGAAAGCTACGCTGCCTTCGGCCAGCTCGGTTACAACTTCTCTCCGGCGACCAAGCTTACGCTCGGCGGCCGCATCAACAACGAAACAGTCGGCGTGTTCTACCGCGACAACCGGCCTGCCACGCCAATCGTTTATGAGGACGAACGCAGCGATACGGCTGTCACGGGCAAGGCTTCGCTGCAGCACTTCATTACGAACGACGTGATGGTTTATGCGTCGATCGCCAAGGGCTACAAGGGGCAGGCATACGACATTTCGTCCGGCTTCAATCAGTCGCGGATCGACAACCTCGTGAAGCCTGAGAATTCGATTTCCTACGAAACAGGCGTGAAGGGTCGTTTCTGGGACAATCGTGGGTCTTTCTCGGTCACTGGTTTCTGGACCGACTATGACGATTTTCAGGCGCAGAGCGCGGAATTTGTGGCTGGTGCGCCGCAATTCATTCTGAAGAACGTCGGCAAGCTTCGCACGAAGGGTATTGAATTCGAGGGATCGATCCGCCCGGTCGCCGGTCTCAATCTTTACGGCTCGGCGGCGTATATCGATGCGAAGATCCAGGAGTTCCCCGGGGCAAGCTGCTATCCGGGCCAGACTGTTGCGCAGGGCTGTGTGGCTATTCCTGGCACCACGACCTTCGTTCAGGACCTCGCCGGTGCGGATCTTGGCAATTCGCCGGACTTCAAGTTCAATGTTGGCGGTATCTACGAGGCCCCGATTCAGGGCAGCGAGATCAATGCCTATATGAGCATGAACTATACGTGGCAGGATGAGGTCAACTTCTCGCTCGATCGCAACCCGCTCACCAAGTTCGATGCTTATGGCATCGCCAACGCCAGCGTTGGGTTCCGCAACACCGGCGCCGTAAATTGGGATTTGTCCTTCTTCGTCAACAACCTTTTCAACAAGGCTTATCTGACGTCGATCACGGACTATACCGGCAATGGCTATTCAGCGCCTACGCTGATCCAGCAGGTCCCGCGTAACTATAAGCGTTATGTCGGCGTTCGTCTGCGGGTCGGCTTCGGCGCCAGCAACTAAGAAGGTCTTCCTTCAACGGAAGAGGAATGACTTGATAAAATGGAGAGGCTTGAAACATGGGTATTGCGCGACTGACAAATCTTGTTCGGCAATTCACAGGATCAAGCCTCCTCATTATTGGTGGATTATCAGCAGCCTCCTCAGCAATAGCTGGGGAGGCCGTTCGTCCTTCCGAGGCGCATGTGACGATCACGAAGGGGGATGTCGAAGGTCGGGCTCTGCCGTCCGGCGTGAATGCCTATCTGGGTGTGCCTTACGCTGCACCGCCCGTGAGGGATCTTCGCTGGCGCGCGCCCCAGCCGGTCCAGCCGTGGGAGGGTACCTATCATGCTGACCGTTTCGGCCCGCAATGCATGCAGCCCCAACGCGGCATCCTGACGAACCAATATTCCGGCGCGGAAGTGACGAGCGAGGACTGCCTCTATCTGAATGTCTGGGCGAAGCCCGGGCTGAAGAAGGCGCCGGTCGTCGTCTTCCTGCACGGTGGCGGCTTCTTTATCGGCGCAGGCAGTATGCCGCTTTACAGCGGCGAGAATGTCGCCACGCGCAATGTTGTGTTCGTCAACCTGAACTACCGTGTCGGACCGCTTGGCTTCCTTGCTCATCCAGAACTTACGGCGGAATCCGAGCATGGTGCATCGGGCAATTACGGTTTTCTGGACCAGATTGCCGCCTTGCGCTGGGTGCGGGACAATATTGCGCAATTCGGCGGTGATCCGGCCAATGTGACGATTGCCGGCCAGTCAGCTGGCTCCATGTCTGTCCTTGCGCTTCAGGCCAGCCCGCTTGCCAAAGGGCTTTTCCACCGTGCAGTCGGCATGAGCGGTGCGCTGATCGGATCGGCTGGTCCCGGCGCGATGCGTCCTCTGGCGCAGGCCGAGCAGGACGGTGTCCGCTTGCAGGAAATCTGGAAGGGCGCCAGCCTCGCCGATCTGCGCGCCATGCCGGCAGACCGGCTGGTCGTGCCGCGCGTTCCGGGATCGCCTCCGGTTGGGCCGATCGAGGATGGCTATGTGTTGCCCTATTCGATCGATGAAGCCTTCAATCGCAGCGCGCAGAGCGATGTGCCGCTGATGCTAGGCTTCACCCGTGACGAAGCGCTGGGCGGGCTCGGGCCAGTCAAGACGCTTGCCGACTATCGCGCGCGCGCCGCGGCGCGGTTTGGCGATCGGGCCGAGGCCTTCCTGAAGCTTTACCCCGCCACGACCGATGCCGAAGCGATAGCGCAGGCGCGTGCTGCAGACCGCGATGGGACCATGGCAGCGGCGATGGATGCCTGGGCTCGTGCCCAGACCGCCAGGGGCAAGGCGTCGGTCTACAGCTACATGTTCTCCCGCCCGCATAGCTATCCGGACGGGGTGCGAATTCCTGATCTCGATCCGGCAACGGCGGGCGCCTATCACACATCCGAAGTACCGTTCTGGCTCTACACGATCGATAGCTTCAACCGCTTCCGGCAAACTCGCGACTGGTCGTCTGAGGACCGCGCATTCAGCAACGCCATGGCAGATTCGCTGGTCGCCTTTGCGCGGTCTGGCAAGCCGAATACCGCGCAGTTGCAGTGGGTGGCTTTCGACCCCGCGCGGCCACGGCTGCTCGAACTGGGAGCGGAGGCGCGCATCAGCGCCTGGCCGGATCAGCGCAAGCTGGTCTTCTTCCGCGCCGAACCTGCAGCGCGTCCTGCCGGTGGTGCCGTCAGGGACTGAACAGCCGGACCACACCCCAATGCAGAACAGAAAAAAGCTGACTAAGAGGACGATATGAAAAAGCGGTTGCTGACATCGATGGCGCTGGCTTTGGCGCTTGCCGTACAGGGCTATGCTGCTCCGGCCGAGGCGAGCGAGGCGGCTGGCGCCCCCGTCCCGGCCAGTGACGGCACCCGCACGAGGGTTCCTCTGGCTGAAGGCTGGCAGTTCAATCTGGTGGGTGAAGCTGGTCCGGAGGCGCACAATCCGAAGCCGGAGAACTGGACGCCGGTCTCCGTGCCGCACACCTGGAACCGGGTGGGCTATTATCTTTCCGATCCCGAGACGCATCTGAACTCGGCGGAGACCATCAACAAGACGCAGGGCGTGGGCTGGTACCAGCTCAATTTCACGCCCTCTGCCGGAGATGCTGGCAAGCGCGCGTTTCTGGAGTTCGACGCAGCGAGCCGGACCGCCGAAGTCTGGCTGAATGGCGTGAAGATCGGCGAGCACCGCAATCCCTTTGGCCGCTTCCGGCTGGACGCGAGCGAGACGATCCGTTTTGGCGAGCCCAATTCGCTCTATGTAAAGGTAGACAACACCCAGCCGCGCTTCGGCAACAGCACAGCAGACGTGCTACCCATGACCGGTGACTTCTTCGTGCGAGGCGGGCTCTATCGTCCGGTCAGCCTCATCACGACCAACCCGGTGCATATCGACATGCTCGATCATGGCGGGCCGGGCGTTTATGCCGCGACGCGCAGTGTTGATGCCGCAGGGGCAGCGATCGACCTGATCGCGCGCTTGCGCAATGACAGCGGGACGGATCAGCCTGTTACCATTCAGGCCCAATTGCTCGATCATCAGGGTCAGGCCGTCGCGACCTGGCGTGAGACAGCCCAGCTTGCTGCCGGTGCAGTCAGGGAGGTGAGGGGCGCGCTGGCGGTGACCAATCCGCGGCTCTGGAACGGCACGGTCGATCCGTATCTTCACACGCTGCGCTTCGAGATGCGGTCTGCCGGCGGTGAATTGCTCGATGCGCTGGACCAGCCCTTCGGCATCCGGACGCTGCGGCTGGATGCGAATGAGGGCTTTATCCTCAATGGCAAGAGGTTGCCGCTGGTCGGTGTCGGGCTTCATCAGGACAATGAGGCGTCCGACTGGGCCATGAGCCGTGAGGAGATTGCCGAGACGGTCGATATCCTTCGAGACATGGGCGTAAATTCCATTCGGCTTGCGCATTATCAGCACGGCCAGCCGATCCACGAATTGGCGGACCGGTACGGGCTGATCCTGTGGGATGAAATCGGGCTGGTGACTGCCTGGACCAATGCGCGAGACCAGACCGAAACGCCCGAAGGCATTCGCGCAAACGCGCGCCTGCAACTCCAGGACCTCATCAAGCAGAATTACAATCATGCCTCGGTGGCGGTCTGGGGCATTGCCAATGAAGTGGACTTCGGTCCGGGCCGACCGGACTTTCTGGGGCGTCCGCCGGAAGTGGTCGCTGATCCGCTGCCGCTGCTCAACGAACTTCGCGCCCTGGCCAAGGATGTCGATCCGTTGCGCCCGGTCGTGCTGGCTCAATGCTGTGAAAATCGCGGCATGGTCGACGTGCCTCCGGTTGCCGAGACGGTCGATGCGGTGGGCGCCAACCGCTATTATGGCTGGTATTACGGGGAGCCGCATGAGCTCGGCTCCCATCTGGACGGACTCCGCAAGAAGCGCCCCAACCAGCCAATCTCGATCAGCGAAATCGGTGCGGGCGGAGCAGCCAACATGTACTCAGACAATCCGCTGGGCGGGCCAATTGAATCCGCCGGGCGAACCCAGCCGGAAGCCTTCTTTTCCTGGTATCATGAGGAGAGCTGGAAGGTGATGAAGGACCGGCGCGATCTCTGGGGCATCTGGCTTTGGAACGGTTTTGATTTCGGCACGACCGTCCGCCGCGAGGGCGATGCGCAGGATATCAATACCAAAGGGATCGTCACCTATGATCGCAAGATCAGGAAGGACATCTTCTACTTCTATCGGGCGAACTGGTCCGACAAGCCGACCGTGCACATCAATGGCCGCCGTTATGTGGATCGAGCCTATCCGGTGACGGACGTGCGGGTTTACAGCAATGCGCCGGAAACGGCGCTTACGGTGAATGGGCGCGAAATCGGGAGCCTGACGGATTGCCCGGATGCCGTGTGCGTCTGGCCTGCCGTTCGGTTGAAAGAGGGCAATAACGAGATCATGGCGCGCGGGGCGTTCCAATCCGGTCCGGTCGTAGATCGCATCGCCTGGACCGTTGATCCCAACCAGGCCTTCAGTTTCCGCATCGATAGCGGCGCGCTGATTGCGGCCAAGACCGATGTCCAGTTTGGCTCGGACGATTTCTTCGTGGGCGGCTCGGCGGGGAGCACAGATCAGCCGGGCGGTCGCGGGCGCAAGGCGGTGCTTGCCGAGATCAGCGGGACGGATCGTCGGGATGTCGTCGCCAGCTTCCGGCGCGGGAGCGACTTCAAATATCGCATTCCTGCAGCCAATGGCCGTTACCGCGTGACGCTCAGTTTCGTCGAGCCTGACAAGACCGTGGGTGAACGGGTGTTCGACGTGTCCGCTAATGGCGCGCCTGTTCTGAAGGGCTATGATGTCCATGCGCGCGCCGGTGGCTTGCGCACTGCGGTGCGCGAGCAGTTCGAAGCGGACGTCACTGGGCAGATGCTGGAGCTGCACTTCAGGGCATCCGCTGGCGAGGCGCTTGTCTCAGCCATTGAGGTTGAGCCGCTTGGCAACTGACGCGCCCTTGCGCCTGCCCTCGGGAGGGCTTTCGCGCCGCGCATTTGTCGCCGGCGCGGCCTCTCTGGGGGTCGCGGGGTGCATGCGCCCGCGCGGGCAGGCTACGCCTGATCAGAAGCCGCTCGGTCTCGCCAATATTACGGTCGCTGCAGCGTTGCGCCACGATTATGCCGGAACGCTGCGACAGGCGAAGGCGATGGGCTATACCCATTTCGGCTTTCCGCTTGCCGCCGCCTCGCCACGCAGCCCGCCGGTGCCTGATCCTGTCGAGGCCGCTGCGATGGTGCGGGATGCCGGCTTATCCGTCGGGGTCGTGAGACTTGGCTACGGCAGTGCGATTGCCGAGCAGATGGCCATGGCCCGAAAGATCGGCGCATCGATCGTGGCGCAATCAGCCGCACCTGTCTTCTTTGAAGGGCCGGTGCAGGGGCAAACGACGCGCGCGGCTTTTGAGGCATGGCTACCGCGGCTCGGCGACCTCTCGGCAGCGGCGCGCGCTGAAGGACTGCGGCTGGTGTTCCACAACCATGGCTGGGACCATGTGCCGCTCGAGGGCAAGACGCCGCTGGCGCTGATTGTCGAGCGCTTCGCGCCCGGCGAGGTTGATTTCGAGATCGATCTTGCATGGGCGGCCTTGGGCGGGGCGGACCCGCTGTCGCTCATCAAGGCGCTTGGTCCCCGCGTCCTCGCCATGCATTTCAAGGATGTCGATCCATCGCGCGGACCTGCCGAACATGACCAGCTTGTTGCGCCGGGAGACGGGACGCTGGGCTATGACCGGCTGATCCCGCATCTGGATCGTATGACGAACGCGATTGGCTATGTGGAAGTCGACAAGCCTGACGATGAACTCGTTGCCGCGCAACGAGGCGCAGCATTTGTGCAGGAGACAAGGCGCGGTTCGTCCTCGATCCTTTGAGGAACTGCGCGCAGGGGAGGCATATTCATGACCATTCGACTTCGTGTCGTTCTGGCATTTTCGGCAGCCTGGGCTGCCGTCAGCCCGGCGGGTGCGCAGCAGGCCGGCTGGCGGGCCGGCGCGGCAAAAGTCGACATTACGCCGGACGCCGCCAGCCTCGCTCCGGGCGACATCATCCGCGATCCCCTGTTCGTTCGTGCGATTGTGATTGGCGGGGACGAGGCCTGCGCAGTGCTTGCGGGGGCCGACTTGGGGGGGCTGACGGAGCAGGTGGCGCGTCAGGCCATAGCAGATGTCTCGGCGGTGACCGGGTGCCCGCAGGAGAATATCATCCTCTCGGCCACGCACACCCATAGCGCAGCAGGATCCGCGCGTTTACGGGCAGGCCCCGGGGCAGGACTGGGCGATGCGATCGTTAAGGCTGTGACGATGGCAAAGGCGGCCATGAAGCCCGCGACAATCGGCTATGGAACTACGCAGGTCGATCTCAATATCAACCGTGACCTGTTCAGTGGCAATCGCTGGATGCAGGGGCCCAATCCAGATGGTCCGTCCGACAAGACTCTGGCGGTTCTGGAGGTGCTGGGGAAAGATGGCCTGCCGATCGGCGTCTATCTCAACTACGCTATTCACCCGATCAATTTCTACATGTCCGGCGTGGTCAGCGGCGATGTGCCCGGCGAGGCCTCCCGCTACATCGAGCGGCGCTACGGACCGGCAATGGTGGCAATCTTTGCACAGGGCGCAGCGGGCGACCAAAATCCGAAGCTGACGCGCCCACAGAACAAGCTCGCGCGGATTCGCACCGGCGTTGCCGGCGCGGCTGACATGCGCGTTATCGTGCCCGCGACCGCGTCCGCCGGGGACGAATCGGAATCGATGGCGCGGCGGATGGCAGCGCTAGCCAGCACCGTGCCGGAAGAGAGGAAGGCCGAATATCTTGCCGCGGTCGAGGAGGTTGGCGAAGTAGTTTCGGCAAGCGGCGTTTTGCTGGGTGAAAGTGCGATCAGTCTGATGCATCGAGGTGCGATGGCGCGCGTCGGCAGCGGTCCGATCAAGGCAGCGACGCGAACCCTCCAATGTCCCGGCCGCGACCGGATGGATCGTGAAAACCCGGTGCGCGAGGGCGCGCTGCCGCCTTATGCAGATGGCGCGCTGGTGACGATCCGGGCCGGGATGCTGCGCATTGGGGACATCTACATCAGTTCGATTGATGGCGAGGTTTACAGTGACATCGCGAGTCGCCTGAAGCAGGCGGCGCCGGTCTCACGCCTGATGATGACATCGCTGGCGAACGGCGCCGCAAATTCGGGCTACATCTATTCCGATCAGGCAAGCGGTAATCTGACGTTCCAGGTCATCGGATCGCGTCTGCATCCCGGCTGTGCCGAGAATGCCATTGTTACATCCGCGCTGGAGATGATCGGCACGCTTCGGTGAGGGTGGTGAGGCAGCGGTCACGATTTTAGTAGGCTTTCAATCTTGTCTAAACTGGCATAATTGGTCAGGCCAAATACAGACGCATTCGGTTTGTCGCAAAACTTTGTCCGTCCCTGAAGCTACCCCGTTCGCGCAACCCGTCTATGCGTCGCCGCAATCAATTGATTTTCGCAGGCCGGAATGCTGCGCTTAAGGAGTCTATGGATCGTCTGACCATAACAGGCACCGGCCTTGTGAAACAGATGACCATCATCGAGTATAAGGTTAGGCAAAATGCCGTTGCAATCATGCAGACAACGTGCAAACTGGTAAAACCAAAAGGTGCAACAGGGAGAGGGATGATGCACGTAAAATCGTGGATGCTTGCCAGTGCAAGTGCGATGATATTCGCACTGCCGATGGCCGCTCAGGCGCAGAATTCGACAATGAACGGGCAGGCGAACAGCGAGGTTGCGCCAGCGAACGCTGCAACGGCCGCGCCGCAAGACGATGTTGAACAGGTTATCGTCAGCGCGTCGCGAATCGATCGGGCCGGCTTCGTGGCCCCAAGCCCGACGGTCGTCATTGGCGCTGAGCTTTTGCAAGACCGTGCGGCCGTCAACGTGGCTGACGTCATCAACGAGGTTCCGTCTTTCCGGCGCTCGCAGGCACCCGAGAGCGGTGGCATCGCCAACCCCGGCGCAAACAATGCGGACCTTCGCGGTCTAGGCGCTGTGCGCACTTTGGTGTTGCTCGATCGGCTTCGGCTGCCTGCAGTCAATATTCCTGGCTCGACAGTCGCCGGCGCAACGGATCTCAATCTCATTCCGTCGGCATTGATTCAACGCATCGACGTGGTGACCGGAGGCGCTTCGGCGGCTTATGGTTCAGGTGCCGTTGCCGGCGTTCTGAACCTTCAGCTGAATACCCGTCTGGATGGCATCAAGGCGAATGTGCAGTGGGGTCAAACGAAGTATGGTGACGCTGATGACATGTTCGCGTCGCTTGCGTTCGGAACGCCGTTTGCGGATGGACGCGGCCGTTTCGTCATTGGCGGCGAGTATGGCAGTAACGATGGCACCGGTCTGTTTAATGACAAGCGCCCGTGGGGCCGCCGTAATGTGGCAAATGTAAATCTTGGCGCGGGTCGCGCTGCGGGTCTGCCTGCTGTCCTGATCGCGGAAGATGTTACTTTTGGTATGTTGACGCCGGGTGGCTTGATCAGTCCAACGGCTGCGAACAATCCAGCGGCACTTCGCAATCTGCAATTCGTGGTTGGGGCTGACGGCACGGTCACGACGGCGCCATTTGACGCAGGTCTTTATCAGGGGCAGGTGGGCACCAATATGGTGGGAGGAACCGGCACGCCTCCTTATCAGGTTCTGCGTGCTAACACCCAGCGCTACAATCTGGCTGCCCATGCAGAATATGATTTGAGCGACGGCCTGACGCTCTGGGCGCGTGGTCTGTATTCAAATACTGAGGCGCAGAACATCAGCGCACAGATCCGAGCTGCGACTGGCGGTACCACAAGCTTTTTGTCGCTCAGCCGTAACAATCCTTATCTCCAGCAAGCGTTGACGCCGGCGCAGCTCGCGCTCATTCCCGCTGGTGGTTCCCTAACGATCGGCTACCTTGGCAACGATTTTGGTCCGCCGATCCTTCGTAACACAAGCAAAACCTATACCGTGGCTGGCGGTTTGCGGGGTGAACTCGGGGGCTCATGGCGTTGGGATGCGGCAGTGCAATACGGCCGCAATAGAAGTTCTCTGGAGCAGTCAAACACCGCGATAACCGCGAACTTCCGGAACGCGATCGACGCTATCACGCTGAACGGGCAGATTGTCTGCGCGAACGCGGCGGCGCGGGCTGCGGGATGCGAGCCGATCAATATCCTTGGTCGGGCAAGTTACACGCCGGGTGCCTACAATTATGCTTTTGGCACGACCTTCGCTCTTGCAGAGTCTACCTTGTTCGAGGCCGTAGCCAACATCAACGGCGAACTTGGCTCGCTTTGGGCCGGACCTGTGTCCGCCGGCGCCGGTGTGGAATACCGGCGGGAAACATTCGTGACGGACGTGGATCCGCTGAGCCAGGCCGGCGCCTTCATGGCCCGCGCACCGCGGAATTTCCCGGAGGTCGGTCAGTCAGCGAAAGAGGCCTATGTCGAAACAATCGTGCCGCTGCTAAGCGAAGATTGGGGCGTTGGATCTCTCGATTTCAACGGTGCCGTCCGTCTCACGGACTACAGCGTTTCCGGCGAAGTCACGACCTGGAAGGCGGGTCTGGTCTGGAAGCCCATTCCGGACATCCTCTTCCGCGGAACTCTGTCGCGCGATATCCGCGCCGCCAGTTTGACCGAACTCTACACAGCGGCCGTCCCGACGGTTCCACGCCCGATCTATGCAGATCCCCGGGCAGCATTTGCCGGTCAACCTGCCTATGCTTATGACGTGATAACGGGCGGTAATGCTGCTTTGACGCCGGAGATTGCAAAGACTTTTAGCGTTGGAGCGGTTCTTAATCCAAGCTTCCTGTCTCGCTTGAATGTTTCGGTCGATTATTTCCAGATCAAGATACAGGATGCCATTGGAGCCAATGGGGCGGGAACATCACTCACCAATTGTCTTGGCACCGGTGTGGCAGACCTCAGCAGTCCATATTGTTCGCTGATTACATTTGCCAACAACGATCCGGTTTCAGGAGCGGTCCTTGGCGTCGTAGCGCAGAACGCGAACTTCGCTGAGTTTAAGACGCGCGGCATCGACATGGCTTTGTCATACGTGCAGCCGCTCGACGAAATCATCGCCAACGCTTCGGGCCGGATCACCCTGAATGCGCAGGCTACACGCGCTCTCGAATACCGCTCAACCTTTGACGTGTCGCTCGCCTTTCCCAACGGTGTAAACCGCGCGGGACAGACAGGTGCCACGTTCGGAGGCACTCCCGGCTTACCGAAGTGGGCGGTCAATACGAACCTAGCCTATCGTGGGGCGCGGTTCGAAACGAGTGTGAACTTCCGCTGGATCAGCCAGAGCAAGTTCAACACTGCTAATATCGGCCCGGATGATCCCAACTATAGCCCAACACTGACCAACAGTATCAGCAACAACATCATCCCCGCGCGGGGTTATGTGAACCTGAGCATGAGCTACAATGTCGGGACAGAGGATCGGAAGGTCCAAATCTACGGGACAATTAACAACCTGCTTAACCAGGAGCCGCCATTGCCGGCAGCGAATAACACCGCCTGGTATGACCTACTCGGCCAGAGCTTCCGGGTTGGTGTCCGCTTCGACCTTTAGAATTCTCTGACGGAACATGAATAAGGGGCGAAAGATGCAGGCTTCAGCTTTGATCAACGGCCTAAGTAACGGCCTGAAAATTCTCTGTCTGGGGCTTGCATCTTCAGCGCCGCTTTCCGCCCAGGGCCCAGACCCGACAAGCCCCCGCGTAGCAACGGCGCAGGGTCTGGTGCAGGGCATCCCAACTGAAACCGGAACAGCCTACCTGGGCCTGTCCTATGCTGCCGCGCCCGTGGGCGATCTACGCTGGCGTTCCCCACAAACGCCTACTGCGTGGGACGGTATCCGGCGAGCAGACGCCTTCGGTCCGCCCTGCGCCCAGCCGCCGCTGCGCGGTCAGACCGCAATATCCGACATCAGCCGTGAAGACTGCCTGACGCTGAACATCTGGGTGCCGCGCAAGTCGAGCGGCGACAAGCTGCCCGTCATGCTGTGGATCCATGGTGGTGGGTTCCAGAACGGTATGGGCAGCAGCCCCACCTATGACGGGGTTGCCTTGTCCCGGCACGGCGTCATCGTCGTAACGCTCAATTATCGCCTCGGCGTCTTCGGTTTTCTTGCTCATCGACAGCTCACAGCCGAGTCCGCCCATAACTCCTCGGGCAATTTTGGCCTCGAAGACCAGATCGCTGCCCTGCGATGGGTTTCGGCCAACATCGGGGCATTTGGGGGTGATCCCGCCAATGTCACCTTGTTCGGCCAGTCGGCCGGCGGTGCAAGCGTTCTCAATCTCATGACCTCCGACCAGACTGCCGGACTTTTTGCGCGGGCGATCATCCAGAGCGGTGCCGCCCGCAGCAGCATCGCGCCGGTGGCGCTGGCGGATGCGGAAGGTCAGGGCGAGACCTTTGCCAAGGGGCAGTCACTCGCGGCGTTGCGTGGGATGGATACCGCGGCCATCCTGGCGATGGCTGATGAGGCCGCACGATCGGGCGCTCGCTTTTCACCCGTGCAGGACGGCTATGTCATTCGCCGGGCCGCTGCGACAGCGATTGCCGATCCCGATCGCCCAGCGACACCGCTCCTGATCGGCAGCAATGCTCGCGAGGGCCTTGGCGCCCTACCGGCTGACAAGCTCGAAGGTGCGATCCGCGCGGAGTTTGGCAAGAATGCGGCGGCCGCTTTAGCTGCATATGGTTTGGCCGGTCCAAATCCCGCTACGCCGGATCGGCTAATGGGGACGCCTGCCGAGCAGTTTTCTACGGATAGCACGTTCCGGTGCGGCGCGGTAAACATTGCAAGGGTTTCTGCTGCTGCCGGTGCGCCCGTCTGGCAGTATGAGTTCGAGCAGTTTGTCCCCGGGCGGGAGGCACGCGGCGCGGCCCATTCCTTTGAAGTCCCCTATGTATTCGGCAATCTTTTGACGACGGGATTCTCGGCTGCACCTTACGCGGCGGCCGACCGGTCACTTTCCGACTTGATGGTCCGATATTGGACCAACTTCGCGAAGCGCGGAAACCCCAATGAGCCAGGTTTGCCGGTCTGGCAAGCCTATGACAGCAGCGGGCAAGCGTATCTTCGCTTGTCGTCCGAGCGTCGCGGCAATGCTGAACTCGGGCACGATCTGCGCGGCGAAATCTGCCGGCTGTTTCCCCAAGACTGAACTCAATCGACCAATAACACACCTATCACCGGATCGAAGGTGAGTAGACAAGCCAGGAGTAAGGATATCATGAAATCTGTTTTCAGGCCTGCAACGCGTGTTCTCCCTCTTGCCGGCGTGGCGGCGCTGCTGCTTTCGAGCGGCGCGCCTGCGCTTGCCGAGCAGCAGAGCCGGGCGACTGCGCAGGAAGTTTCGGCCAAGCCGGTGCCCAAGATGCGTTCACGCATGATGCCCACGTTGACCGGCTGGGAAGTCGAGGAATATCTTAAGCGGAACGACGTCATTTTTGTGCCGGTAGGTCCGGTCGAGCAGAATGGCGGCAGTCCGACCGACGTCGAATATGTCATTCCGCTCGCTTATGCGCAGGAACTCGCCGAGAAGAGTGACGGGCTGGTTCTGCCATATCTCGCCTATTTCTATCCGGGTGGGACGACGACCAGCCGCAGCACAGTCTACGTTTCCACCTCGGATAGCCTGCCATACCTCAAAGCACTGACGCGCTCGCTCATTCGCCAGGGCTTCCGCCGGATCATTTTCTTGACCTCGCACGGCCCCTCGCAGCAGACGATGCTGCCGCTGGTCCGCGAAATCTTTGATGAAGAGCACGTACCGGTTCTCTGGATGGGCACGGACATGGTGCGCAAGGTCGAGCCCGGCCAGCCACGTCCCGGTTTCGGCGACGGGCCCCCCAATGCGCGCAATCTGGTTAGCTATGGCGCCTATGCGCTTGTCGGCCGGCTCAACGACATGCCGGTCGGACTGAGCCAGCCGAAGCATGAGATCGAGCGGGATCCCAGCAATGTCTCGCGTTATGTTCCGCCTTATAGCGGTACGCCAGCCGGCAGTTTCTATTCAGATCCGGTGCTGCACGGCGGCTTTGTCGAGCCAGTGACCGAAGAACAGCGCGCGCAATGGGGCCGCGAAGGCGCTGAGATGATCCGCGCTCAGGTCGCATCCTTCGACGTCAATGGCCTGCTGACCGAACTACGCAAGCGCGACGAGTTTACGAAGAAACTTGAGGAAAAGTACGGCGATCTCCTGCCGGGTAAGGGGAGATAGACGCTCCACCATTACTCGGTAAATTGAGATATCGATGCTTCGGCTTTCTTGCTGAAGACGAAGCATCGATACAGGTCGCGCTTGAGGACGCGTTGGAAGTTGGTGGCGATCAGCTCGTCACGGCCGAGGTGGCGCTGAACGGCGTGCGTTTCCTAGACGCTGGACAGCCAAATATCCGGGTTTGATACCGGCCTCCGCTGAAGAAGGGCTCGATTTGGGTGGGATGCGGCCGTCACGACTGCTTTAGGCCTCAGGTCCACAGTGGTTGCTGAGGCCTTGGGCCTGAACGAAGGGCGGCTTTCGAGACTGAGCAAGGCGCGTCTCAACGACCGTTTTGTCGGCGCGTCCGGTCACATCGAAAATCAGCCCTAACACTCACCGCTGGCTGCTTGATCCGGACATTCGACGAGGTTGAATTCGTCAACGACACCCGGACAGCGCTTTTCAAAAATCGAGCTGATCAGGGGCTTGAGGTATCCGTGCAATGACCTTGATCTCGAAGTCGAAACCAGCGAGCCAGTTCACACCTACGGCTGTCCAGTTCGGATAGGGCGCCTCGCGGAAATAGCGGCGCTTGACGTTCATGATCGTATCGAACTGGCGCTCAGGATCGGTGTGGAAGGTCGTTACATCGACGATATCGGTGAGCTCGCACCCGGCGGCGGCAACGACCGAAATCAGATTGGTGAACGCTCGCTCGACTTGCGCTTCGAAGTCAGGCTCCGGGGTGCCATCGTCCCGGCTGCCGACCTGCCCCGAAACGAAAAGAAGACTGTCGGAGCGGATCGCGGCGGAATAGCCGTGCTTCTCGTACAATGCGTGCCGATTGGCAGGGAAGACAGGTTGACTGGTGCTCATGGGAAAATCCTGGGTTCTTGAGAACAATGTTCTGCGGTCGGGGCCGCCAGTGTCGTCGATCAATTCGTCGACGCCGCTTTCCCGATCGCCTTGGGTTGATGGAGAACGTCCTGAAGTTCAGGATTCCGGTCGATCTGCGCCTTTGCAAAGGGGCAAAGCGGAATGATCGTGAACCCTTCGCTCCGTGCATCATCGACGGCCTGCCGAACCATTTTTTCGCCGACCCTGCGCCCGCGCAAGGCGTCGGGCACTTCGGTGTGATCGATGATCACGAGCGTTTCGCCGGCGCGGCTGTAGATCATTTCGGCTTCCGCTTGGTCGACGAGCATATGATAGCGCCCCTTGGAGGGCCCGTCCTCACATTGTACCGGCTCGTCAGGCAATGGTGCTTTACGGTGTTGCGAGGATACCGGATCCGATGGCCGCACTGTCGCAGGTCGTCCAATGCCGCATTCAAGCATGTCGCGATCCCAGCGTCCGAGATCGGCTGCGGCTTCATAGGTCGTCTTGAGAAAGGCCAGCAGTGCAGCATCGCCATCTTGCGACGTTTGGACGGCATCATAGGGCAGAATGAATTCAGACAGTTGCTCTTGCCAGAACGCGGCGTCGGGCTGAACGGGCGCAGCGTGGTAGCCGTTTGGCGAAGGATAGGCGTAAGCATAGAAGGCGGGATAGTCGATGCCACCGCCGCCTGGCCAGAAGCCTGCTGACGAGACCTCGCGGTCATAAGCCTCCTGCGCCACATCGTCTGGCAAGGCGGGAATACCTCCGGGATGGAGCGGCGCGCGCCGTCCCGAAAAGCGGGTGACCGCCAGGTCGAAGCTGCCCCAGAAAAGATGAACAGGGCTGGATTTTCCGAGAAAAGATGTGCGGAACCGTTTGAAGACCTCATCGACCGACACGAGCGCCTGATGGAAGCGCTGAACGGCGTCGCCATCATAGGGTCGGTCGCGGTGATCGTCCTTGAAGGGCACCGGATCGGGCACTTCGTTCGGTTGTCCGTTGAAGGTCGGCGTGCCGCCGAGTTCGGAAATCAGCTTGATGAAACGGGCATGAAACGTCGCAACCGTCATCGGTTCGAGCATGAATGACGACTTTCGGCCATCTCCGCAGACACCGACGATCATGTGCTCGCAAAAGTCGAAGAATATCTCGATGCCCGGGCCGTCCGGAATTGGCGAGGACGCCAGACCGGTGGGCGTAACGTAGAACGTCGCGTTCCAGGAATGATTGAGCCAGGGCGAATGCGCCAACCGGTATTTGCCCGCAATCTGCAGGTAAAGATGCAGCGCGGAACAGGTTTCTCGCCAGCTAAGATAATCGAGGTGGGGCCACTTGTTCATTGTGCGTTCCTCCATTCACTATTTGCCGACTGTTGTCCTGTCGTGTGACCGGAATGCATCCATCCGAGCGGCTGCGTAGTCTTGCACGCCTCGGGCTGTCCGCACAGATCAGGATGCCGCAACGAGCGGCGGCACAAACGTCTCTGCCTCGCCGGAGACATCGATTACGACCTTCCCGCGCAGCCCGCGACGCGAGCCCTTCTCCAGAATCTCGTGCCCCTCCGCGAGCCGTTCGAGCGGGAGGACGGCACCGATCACCGGCCGCACGAGCCCGCGTTCGACAAGGTTCGTCAGCTCGTCGAGCTTGCCGCGGTTCTGGCGGGTGAAGACGAAATGATAGGAAGCGTTTCGCCCCCAGGCCTCAATGAGGTTTTGCGGCGTCGCGATATCGACAATTGAGACGACGCGCCCGAATGGCGCAAGCACGAGCGGGCTCATTGTCAGAGCGTCGCCACCGATCGTGTCGAAGACAACATCGACTCCACGTCCGCCGGTGAGGACGCCCACGGCATCGACATAGTCGGTGGAGGCGTAGTCGACCACATCGTCGGCGCCGAGCGCACGGACGAAGTCATGATTGTCGGCGCGTGCAGTCGTAATTACCCGCGCTCCGATGGCCTTGGCGATCTGGATCGCGATCGTTCCGACGCCACCGGCACCGCCATGGATGAGGATCGTCTCGCCCACTCGAAGGCCGGCGCGGCTGACGAAGGCCTCCCAGACCGTCCCGCCCACGAGCGTCAGGCTCGCTGCTTCGACGTGTGACAGGTTGCGCGGCTTGCGGCCGATGAGGTCGACATCGGCGACATGGACCTCGGCGTACGACCCAGCGCTGCTGAAGATTTTCGGGGTGTAGTACACCTCGTCGCCGGGGGCGAACTCGGTGACATCCCCACCGACCGCCTCGACGACGCCGGAGATGTCGTGACCGATCACGGCCGGCAACGGCACGTCATTGGCGTAATCGCCGCGACGGATCTGAACGTCGAGCGGGTTGATCGCTGTGGCGTGGACGCGAACGCGAACCTGCCGCGCGCCGACCGAAGGGACGGGAAGCGTCTGAATTTCGAATGCGTCGGGACCGCCGAAGCGGGTCAGAACCACGGCCTTCATTGTATCGGACATGATGTCTTCCTTTCGTCCTATCGGAACGCCCCGAACGTTAATGCCGAAACGGGCTGGTGATCCGACCAGCTGCCTCTGCTGTTCCGAGTGTCGACTGCCGAGGATTGCCAGGTGGTTGTGATCGCGATGTCGCCCTCAATTTAGCGACACACCGAAACAATGCGGTGCGGGGGCTGCTGCGCAGTTGCCGAAATTGCGCTCTTCAGAAACGGGCCGCCCAATCGCCAAAGTCGAACGAGAGTTCTGTGTCTCGTGGAGCTCGAGGCCGTCCGCTTCGATTGAAGCACGCGGTGTTCGGCAGGGCGGTCACCAGTGGCAGGTCATGCGAATGCCCTGAGAAGACGGCCCAGCGCTTGGCCCGCAAGATCGGCAACGAGGCCGCAGCTTCAGCGCCGCACCTTGTTCGATCCTTTGCTAGGCTCATTGAGTTGATGCCACCCACCGCTTTCGTTCCAAAAGGACTCCATCTGGAAATGACGGCACGGTCCCGGTGACAACGCCGCTCGCGACAGGCGCTATGGCGCCGTCCTCGTGCGGAATTTGCGCAAGCTCAAGCTGAAAGAAATCTGATCATGGCCATAATCACCACATCTGACGGCGCCGATCTCTTCTATAAGGACTGGGGACTGAAAGACGCGCAGCCAGTGATGTTTCATCACGGCTGGCCGCTCAGTTCTGACGATTGGGACAGCCAGATGCTGTTTTTCCTGTCGAAAGGCTATCGCGTGATCGCACATGACAGGCGCGGCCATGGCCGATCGGACCAGACTGACACGGGCAACGACATGGACACCTATGCCGCCGATGTTGCGGCAATCGTGAAGGCGCTGGACCTTCATGATGTCATCCATATCGGCCATTCGACCGGCGGGGGCGAAGTCGCTCGCTATGCCGCCCGGGCCGAGCCTGGTCGTATTGCCAAGGCGGTGCTGATCGGCGCTGTCCCCCCCGTGATGGTCAAGTCGGACAGGAACCCGGACGGTATTCCCATGGAGGTCTTCGACGGATTTCGCGCGGCACTCTCCCGGAATCGCGCGGAGTTCTACAAGGGCATTCCGAATGGCCCGTTCTACGGCTTCAACCGTGAGGGTGCCGAGGTCAGCCCGGGCCTGATCGACAACTGGTGGCGTCAGGGCATGGCCGGCGGCGCGAAGGCCCATTACGATTGCATCAAGGCTTTTTCCGAGACTGATTTTACTGACGATCTGGATGCAATCACCGTTCCAATCCTCTTTCTGCATGGCGAAGATGACCAGATCGTTCCGATCGAAAACTCGGCACACAAGGCAGTCAGGCTGGTGCGGGACGGGACGCTGAAGACCTATCCGGGGCTTTCGCACGGCCTGTTCGCCACGCACCCCGAGGTCGTGAACCCGGATCTCCTCGCCTTCGTCCGCGCCTGACACGCTAAGCGTTGGCATTTGGCTTAACCGTCGAGGAAGATTGAAATGTCTGTGACCTACAGAACGCAACAGGTCGGGCCCGTAAAGCTTTTCTACAGAGAGGCGGGCGCAAAGAACGCTCCTGTCCTCTTGCTGCTCCACGGCTTCCCCTCATCGAGCCACATGTTTCGCGAGCTCATTCCACTGCTCGCCGATCGATATCGCGTGATTGCTCCGGATCTGCCGGGCTTCGGCCAGACAGAAGCGCCGGAACGTGGCGTTTTCGACTATACGTTCGACAATCTCGCCGACGTCATCGATGGATTCACGCAGGCTCTGCGCCTCGAGCGCTATGCCCTCTATGTCTTCGATTATGGAGCCCCGGTCGGTTTCCGGCTGGCGACCCGGCATCCCGAACGCGTAACAGCCCTGATCAGCCAGAACGGCAACGCTTATCTTGATGGTTTCAGTGACGAGTGGGGGCCTTGGCAAGCCTATTGGCGCGACCCCAGTCCCGAAAACCGGGAAGCCTGCCGCGCGTCCCTTTCGGCCGAGGTGATCGAGCACTGGCAGTATCGCACCGGCGCCGACCCCAAGCTGCTCGCTCCCGACGGTTACCTGCTTGACATTGCCTTGATGTCTCGCCCCGGCGCAGAAGAGATTCAGCTGGACCTGATCCTGGACTATCGCAGCAATCTGGAGCGCTATCCGGAATTCCAAGCTTACTTCCGCAATCATCAGCCGCCATTGCTCGCGGTCTGGGGGCGTCACGATCCAGCATTCATCCCTGCAGGTGCGGAGGCTTACAAGCGCGACCTTCCCAATGCCCAGGTTCATCTGCTTGATACAGGGCATTTCGCTCTTGAAACACACGCAAGCGAAATTGCTCAATTTATCCGCAGTTTCCTTGGTCAGCATCTTTAGAGCGGGTCAGGCAATTTGGCCGCTCGATGGTACGGACGGCTGATCACCTGCCCCGCGCCCTGCCGGCACCAGTCCCCGTCCTGAAAGAGCGAGGTCACTTCCCCAGTACCGGCCCGATCACCCCAAGATGAGTGAACCTGAAGCCACAGCTTGACTTGAGGCCGTAGCCAAGAAGGCGGTCAAAACCCGAATGGGCCAGCCAGAGCGCGCCCAGTTGGGCGAATGTTACGGATTCGACGGCTATTCCAAGGGCGAGGACGACTGCCCCGAACCCATAGATATGCAGGAGATTGTAGCCAAAAGCGCCAATCCTCGGTCCGAATGCATAGGCCGCGAAGATGATATCGGGGGCAAGGAACGCGGCGAGGGTCACCCACCAGACGAAACCGCCATCCTGCAGGAAGAACATCGTGCCGGCAGCACCAAAGACGAGCGCGCCCTCGACGCGCTGCCAGATCACGGTTCCACCCATCGGCTGTCTCCTGCTGTTCGCTGTCCCTTGGCCGAGTTGCCAGCAGCCTCACAAGGCGCTGCGCCTGAATATTGTTGTTCCTGCAATGGCGCTCGCTGTCACGTACCTGCTTCGCGCGCGAGGACCTTCTGCACTGCCGGATCAGTGGCAATCCTGTCATGCAGCGCCTGCACATTGGAATAGTCCTTGAGGCCGCCCGTCAAGAGCATTGTCGCCCAACGGATCATCGGAAAGGCGTATGCATCAATCACGGAGCGCCCCCCTTCGAGGATATAGTCCCTGTCCTCAAGATGGCGGTTCAGCATGTCGAACTGCTTAGCGACCAGCTTGTGCCCTGCCGCGACCACGGCGCGGCGGGCAGCTTCGTTGTCGTCAGTCGTGTAGCGCTTGGGCATGAAGATCGGCCAGAAGGAGGCGTGCATGTCCGAGGTCAAGAAGGCTGACCACCGATGGACATCAGCCTTGGCGCGTATGCCATCGCCGCCGGCAAGCCCGGCCTCGGGGTGCTTGGACGCCAGATAGTCGAGGATCGCGCCGCACTGTGTCAGCAGCCAGCCATCGTCTTCCTGAAGCGTTGGCACGGCGCCGGCAGGATTGACCGCCAGAAGGTCATCAGAGCCGTACTGAACCTTGACGGCCTCATAGGGTGCGCCGATCCATTCAAGCACGACATGTGGCGCCAGCGAGCAGGCGCCAACGGCATAATATAATGTGGTCATGTCTTCTTAAGTCCTTTCAGTTCAACATTTGGCAGGAGGTCCGGACGTCCGGCGTGCTGACGTTTGGCGGCGTGCTCGCCTCATCGCTTCGTTTCTTTCGGCCCACGGGCATAAAGGGCCTCGCTACGTCGCTCAGACGGAGCAAACGCGAGTTCGGGTCACGCGGAACGTGAAGGTGAGTGAACTCTAGCGGGCGTTCTAGTGTCCTGCGGCGCTGAAGCTGCCGCGAACGTGCCGATCTTGCTGCCTTTCTGATCTGCACCAGAGAAACAGGACCGCGAAACCGGGTTGTTCCGGTCGAGCGATCTCGTGCGAGCCAGTCTGGTCACCACGAATGCGCTCACGTCATCAGGGCAGGCCGCACCGGGCATAATCGACATCATAGCAAGATCGGCACGTTCGCGGCAGCTTCCGCGCCGCGCTGCTCAGGCAGCTTCTCTAGGTTCAGCGACCAGAGCCCGGCTCCCCCTCAGATGCAAAGGATGACATCATGACCTTCCGCAACGGCCTCGACTCGCTTCTTCGTCCCGAAGATTCGGTCCTCGTCTTGATCGACCATCAGCCCTATCAGCTCGCCAACCTGAACAGCCATGACCCGCACATGGTGGTGAACAACACGACCGCGCTCGCCAAGGTGGCCAAGGTGTTCGGCGTGCCCACGATCCTGACGAGCGTGGTTGCCGCCCGCGGCGGCGTCATCTTCCCGCACGTCACCGAAGTCTTCCCCGACCAGGAGGTGATCGACCGGACGACAATCAACACCTGGGAGGATCCCAAGGTCGTGGACGCGGTCAAGGCGACGGGCCGCAAGCAGCTGATCATCGCCGGCCTGTGGACCGAGATCTGCGTGGCGATGCCCGCGATCCAGGCGGCGGGCGAAGGCTGGGACGTGACCGTGATCACTGATGCGTCGGGCGGCACGTCGCTCGAGGGCCACGAGGTCGCGATACAGCGCATGATTGCAGCCGGCATCAACATGATGACATGGCTGGCCTTGGCGTCCGAATGGCAGCGCGACTGGGCCCGGGCCGAAACCGCGACCGCATTGAACGACGCCCTCAGGAACCATCTCGGTGGCAGCGCCATCGCTTATCTCTGGGAGCAACAATTGCTCCACACGCCGGTGCCGAGCGGTTCGGACTGATCTGAGCGCGGATAACGAGGCGTGTGCGAGGCATGACCGGAACGGCTCCAGCCTCGCCATCCGCAGGTCTATCCCAAGCTGCCACAAGGGAGTCAGCGATGGATTTCGCAACAATCATGCAGGCTAATCTCGATCTGGTTTTCGGCGAACGTGATCCCGCGCGGCGTATGTCGGCGATCCGGAAGGTCTACGACGAGAACGCGGAGTTTCACGAAGCTGAGCGTTCAGCGCGAGGGCATGACGCAATCTCGCAAGCCGTGGCAGACGTCCTTGAGCATCTGCCTCAGGATTTCGTTTTCACCGCGATAAGGCCGGCATCGGGACATAACGGCGTCGGCCGCTTGCAGTGGCGGGTCGGCGCGCCTGGAGGTCCCATCGCAGGCACGGGCACCGATGTCGCTCACGTCGAAGGCGGTCTCATACGGACCCTGCATGTTTTCCTCGATCAACCGGACAACTGAACCGCGATGAAAGGCTGAGCCCCCCGGTCGGGACCACCGCCACTTTAAAAGGAATTGCTGCAAATGGCCGAATATGGCTTTCCTGTCGGACTGGAAATGGACGTCGCCTATCCGGCCTTCCAAGTCAGTCTCACGCTTCTCTCGACCACGCAATTGACCTTCGAGATCAAGGAAGGGCCTTTTGCCCGGACCGAGACCGTCGATATTCAGGTCGTGCCAATCGGCAACAGCATCTTTGCCGTGAGCTGGCAGGAGGCGAGCGGCGCGACGGTCACGAATGTTCAGGACTATGATCGCGGTCTGGTCTTCTCGTTCGCGACATTGCCCGATGGCCAGTTCCTGCGCATGCGGGGGGCAATGGCAATCACCCGGCCCGCGGATCGCACTTCCGACGATCGTCCTGAGCGCAACAAGAGATTGGTCCTCGACGCGATGACGTCACTGTTCCAGCGCCATGATTCATCGGCCGTGGAACGGCTCTACGCCCCGGATTACATCCAGCACAATCCTGACATTCCGCAGGGCCGCGATGCGTTGCAGGCGCTGGTCGCCGGGCTGCCGGAACACGTGTTCTACGAGCCCGGCCTGATGATCTCCGAAGGCGATCTTGTCGCCATCCACGGACGCATTTGCGGCTGGGCAGACGAACCCCAGATCGTCGTCGACATCTTCCGGATCGAGAACGGCAGGCTCGCCGAGCACTGGGACGTCTTGCAGCAGGAAGTGCCCGCTGCGTCCGGGGCGTCCGGTCGCGCGATGTTTGATCCAACCGAAGCGCTCACCGAAACCTGACAAATGGAAACCCCATTCATGAAAAAGCTGCAAACTCTCCTGATCTACAGTGCCATGGCTGTTGGCCTCGTCACCGCGCAGTCAGGCGTGGCGCTCGCCAATGTGAAGAACATCGTTCTTGTACATGGGGCGAACGTTGACGGCAGCACCTGGCGCGGCGTCTATGACCGCCTGACCGCAGAAGACTACAAGGTCACGGTCGTGCAGATGCCGCTAACGTCCACCGTAGATGACATTGCCGCCGTCCAGCGGATCGTCGACGTTCAGGATGGTCCGATGCTGCTGGTCGGGCATTCCTATGGCGGCGTGGTGATCAGCGAAGTTGGTATGGACCCGGACGTCAAGGGACTCGTCTACATCGCTGCCTTCCAACCCGATGTCGGGGAAAGTGGCGGGGCCCTGTTGGCCTCCGTTCCTACCGGGTTCACGTCCGACAAGCTCACGGTCTTTGAAGATGGCCACTACCTGATCCATGAGGAGGCCTTCCTCTCGGTCGTTGGCAATGGTTTGTCCGAGGAAGACGCCATCTTCGTCGCACGGTCGCAGGCCGCATCCAATTCGTCGATCCTCGAATATCAGGCACAATCGGCGGCATGGAACGAAAAACCGAGCTGGGCGGTCATCGCGACCCTCGACCGGACCATCGCGCCCGACCTGCAGCGCCAGATGTCGCAGCGAGCGGGTTCGACGGTGGAAGATGTCGAGAATGGTCACATGTTGCCAATGACAAACCCCGATGAAGTGGCCGATGTGATCCGACAGGCGGCCGAGGCGGTGGAATAATCGACCTCTCTTTATGGTCCCTGCAGCGCAACAGACCGGACGGGATCGCGGACCGCGCGCCGATAGTCGGACGGGCTCACGCGCATGTGTTTGTGGAAGACCCGGGCAAGGACCTGGTTTGACGAGTAGCCGACCTCCAGCGCGATCTGCGTGATCGGAAGATCGGTACGTTCGAGGAGTTCGCACGCCTTCTCCATCCTCAGTCGCGTCAGGTAGACCCGTGGCGGCACACCGAGGCTATGCTTGAACATGCGTGCGAAATGATAAGGTGAGAGCCGCGCCTCGGCCGCCAATTCGTCGAGGCTGATATCCTCCGAGAGCCGCGCGTGCATCAGTTCCAGGCAGCGCCGCTCTGCCCAGAGGGCAAGGCCGCCCCTCGCCTCCACCAGGGGCGAGCCTGCCAGCCGGTGGAGCTCAGCCAATATCTCGCAACCGGCTGCTTGCGCCAGGAGTCGCGATGGCGTGCCCTCTTCGTCGCAAAGGCACCAAAGCTGGCGCTGCGCGGATCGGATTGCGGGCGAAGTGAATGTTCCGCGGTGCAAGGCGCCGAACTCAAGCGAGGGCACCCGATCCGCTGTGCCATCGAAAAACTGGCCCCAATACGCAGTCGGAAACGCGAAAGAGCGAATTTGGTGGTAGCTGTCGACTCTGACCGAGTTGGTGAAGTTCGGCGCGGTCAGCAAGAAGTCGCCTGGCCGGCTTGTCGCACTAAACCGTCCCGCGCCAAGATCGGCATTGATGCCAAAGCCGCCGCTCAGATCGTAATGCAGGACAAGTTCAGGCACCGCAGGGTCCGACATGTCGACCGCGGGCATGGCGGTCTCCATCAAATTGAGAAAACCACCGGGGGATTTCATCGTGCGGACATAGGTCGCAAAAGGGCCTTCACGGAACCACTGGGTGAAGGAGGAATAGGCAGGCACGGCTATGGCCATCTTTCCAGAGCCGGACGCGCGCGAAGCGGGATCGATGCGCCAGCCGGATCGCGAACGGAGCGCCGATAGTCGGACGGGCTCACGCGCATTTGCTTGTGGAAGACCCGGGCGAGGACCTGGTTTGACGAGTAGCCGACCTCCAGCGCGATCTGCGTGATCGGAAGGTCGGTACGTTCGAGCAGGTCGCAGGCCTTTTCCACCCTCATGCGCGTCAGGTAGACCCGTGGCGGCACGCCCAAGCTCTGCTTGAACATGCGGGCGAAGTGGAACGGCGACAGCCGCGCCTCGGCTGCCAGATCGTCAAGGCTGATGTCTTCCGACAGCCGCGCCCACATCAGTTCCAGACAGCGTCGCTCGGCCCACGGTGCGAGGCCGCCTTTGACCGGCGCGAACGGGGCCCCACCCAACCGGCAGAGTTCAGCAAGAATCTCGCAGCCGGCAGCCCGCGCCAGCAGCCGCGACGGCGCCCCCTCTTCCTCACAGAGCGCCCACAGGCTCCGGAGCGCCGACCGGATCGCCGATGAGTCGAACACCCGGCCGTAAATGCAGGAGGTGTCGAGCGAGAACCGGCCCTCGGCGGCTTCGTCAAGCACGCCCTGCCACTGCGCCAAAGGAAACGCCAGGCTGCGAAGCCGGTGTCTTTCGTCATTGATCACCGTGGTCGCGAAGTTCGGCGCAGCGAGGGCGAGGGTGCCTCTCCGGGTTGACACATCGAAGCGACCGCCTCCCAGGTCTCCCCTGACCCGACTGCAGCCAAGCACGTCCTCCACCAGGACGATGTCCGGCAGGGCCGGGCGGGACATATCCCCGGCTGGTCGCTGAACCTCAAGAAGGTCGAGAATTGCGCCTGGCGATTTCATCGTGCGCAAGTACGACGCATGTCGGCCTTTGCTGTGCCACAGGGCGAATGATGACTGGGCTTGAAAGGTCATGGTCGTCCTTCCAGGACTGGACGCGTGCGAATCGAAATCGACGCGCACGGACCCGCCACATCGAAGCGTCCCGCTCCCAGGTCGCGGCCTCCCGGCCCAAGCTCTGGCATTTCGCTCTGTGAGTTCAGCAATAATATAGCAATTGGTCGGCGCTCGTGGAACCCGCCTCGGTGCTATCGCCGCAAGATCGGCACACCGGGAGTCGGTCCTGCACGAACAAGACCTTGGCGTTACCTCGGGAATGAATCCACGAAGGAGTCCGATGCGGCCTCACAATGAGCGCGAGTCTGTCGTCAGCCATAATCGCGATCGTCCGGAAAGGGCGTGAACTCCTTGCCGTCGGCATCGGGTAGTTTCATCCGTCCCTGCTTCCAGTCTTCCCTGGCTTGTTCGATCCGCTCCTTCGATGAACTCACAAAGTTCCAGAGCATGAAGCGCTCGCCAATAGGATCGCCTCCAAGGGCCATGACGGTGGCCGCTTCGGTTGCGGAAACAGGAATGTCCTTGCCCGGCTCCAGCACCGCCATCTGTCCCGTACGCAGGATCTGTCCCGCGATTTCCGCAGTCCCGGCGGCGACGTAGACAGCGCGCTCCTCGTAATGGGCCGGGAGAGTGCGGCTTGCGCCTGCGTCCATGTCCCAGTGCATGTAGAATTGCGGACTGTGGACCTTCACCGCCGATCGCATTCCTTCTGCGCTGCCGGCGATCAACCGGCCGCGCAGACCCTTCTCTTTCCAGGTCGGCAGATCGGCAGGTCCTGCGTGGTGATAGAAGGCCGGGTCGGCTTCTTCGTGCTCGACGGGCAGAGCGACCCAGGCCTGAATCCCGTGCATATGCGCGCCATGTTCGCGAGCGTGATCGAAGCGCTCGGAATGGGTCATGCCGCTGCCGGTGACCATCCAGTTGACTTCACCCGGGAGGATATCCTGCGTCACGCCAAGGCTGTCGCGGTGGGTCAAGGCGCCGTCGTAGAGATAAGTCACGGTGGAGATGCCGATATGCGGATGCGGCCGCACGTCCATCTCGCGCGGAAAGCCCGGAGCGAGGTCCGCGGGGCCCATATGGTCGAAGAAGATATAGGGCCCGACCGTGCGACGCGCGTGAAAAGGCAACACGCGGCCCACTTCGAATCCGCCGCCAAGGTCATGCGTCCGTTTGTCGATGATGCGTTCAATCATTTGATATCCTCCTCCGTGCGGGTTGAGCGAGCATATGCGTATGGCGGCCGTCTGCAAAATGTGCCCGGATGGATTGCTCCATCCGGGCACGAATGATCAGGCCGGGGCCAGCGCGCCGAACTTGCCCGCATTGAACTCGGCAATCGCTTCACGGATTTCAGCCTCGGTGTTCATCACGAACGGGCCATAGCCGAACACCGGTTCGTCGATCGGCTCGCCAGTCATCACCAGCAGCATCGCATCTCCGTCCGCCTTGATGGCGACGCCTTCGCCTTCGCTGGAGAGACGGGCGATCTCGGCCTCGCCAACACCCTTGCCGTCAATGGTAACGTGGCCCGAGAGCACCGCAACCATTGTCGTATGGCCATCGGGCAGGGGCAGCGTGACGTCGGCATCGGCATCGAGCCGAACGTCCCATAGATTGATCGGCGTAAAGGTACTGGCCGGGCCCTTTGTCCCCTCGACGCTGCCCGCAACAATCCGCAAGCGACCGCCCTCGAAGCTGACGTCTGGGATCATGTCCCGCGTGATGGCCTGATATTTGGCCGGGGTGCGCTTGTCCTTCGCGGGCAGATTGACCCACAGCTGCACCATGCGGAAGGGGCCGCCGGTCTTCGAATAGCCGGGCGAGTGAAACTCCTCATGGAGCACGCCGGAGCCGGCGGTCATCCACTGCACCTCACCGGCTCCGATGGTGCCGCCCCCGCCTGTTGAATCGCGGTGGCTGACCTCACCGTCATAGACGATGGTCACGGTTTCGAAGCCCTTGTGCGGATGTTCGCCAACGCCACGCGGATGACCCTTCACCGGCTCGAAGGTCCACGGTCCGGCATAGTCGAACAGCAGGAACGGACTGATAGCGGCAGTATCGCCATGGTAGCTGAACAGCGAGCGCACGGGAAAGCCGTCGCCCACCCAGTGCGGCGTATCGTTGCGCAGGATCGTATCGAGAGTTTTCATCGCTTTGCCTTTCGAGGGGCGTACTCATTCCCCGCCCGGGGGCATTGTTTTCATGTTGGTCCAAACATATGTTTGTGCTGACATGTCAGCAAGTACGATCCAGAAGGATACCGCGTTGAAGCAATCCGCAAGCCCGGAAGAAGGCTGGCATTGCCCGGCAGAACGAACGCTTGATTTCCTGGCGGGCAAATGGCGGCCCATGATCATCTTCTGGCTTCTGGAAGGCCCGCTGCGCTTCAATGAGCTGCAAAGACGGCTGGGTGCGGTCACCCACCGCACATTATCGAAAACGCTCAAGGAGATGGAGGCCGAGGGGCTGGTCGCGCGCAATGACTATGGGGAAATGCCACCCCGGGTCGATTACGCGCTCACCGTTCGCGGGCATAGTCTCAAGCCGGTCCTGCAGGCGATGGAGGCGTGGGCACAAGTCCATGCAGGCGAGGAGCGCGGAGATCAGAGATAACCGATATTAACGGAAAGCGGTCTACCCGTGCACTTTGAAGAGAAGCGATTATCTGGTCTGTTCAACTTCTCGAAACGAGCAGGCTCGGGAGTGAAGCGTCCTGCGCGCGTAATTTCGTTCATCAAACCAATCGACTGCAGCAGCCCGTGAATGGAGCGAACCAGTTCGCGTTGAGCGCAGGTCAAGGGAAGTGAACGAATGGCAGGTACGGAGAGTTGGTCCAGAACGGTCGAATGACCGCTTTTGTTGGCGTTAATCATCTACATTGGCCAACCAAGCCGGCATATCCCGTTTGGCATGAAGCACGCGCCAGACATCCACATAGGTCTCGAATTCAAGATAGAAAACGATCCACGGGAACCCTTTCAGCCCTATGGTCCTCAACCCCGGTAAGTTCAGCTCATGAGACCACCTCGGGGATCCTGCCGCTGGCATTTTCCCGATGAAGGTATAGGCCTGTTCAAGAGCATCAATGAAGCCGAAGGCCACATCCGCGCCAGCTTCGTGCGTGTAATGCTCGACCGCAAGGTCGACATCCTCCCGCGCTTTGGCGCGCGGTATGACCCGTTTGGCAGTCACGCCCCCGCGCGTTGCGTCACACGGTTACGAAGGCCTTGGAAATATCCGGCATCGACCGGCGCGGTGGCTGCAGAACTGGCGCCGTTCAGAAGCATTTCGCGAAGGCGCTGAATGTCCTGATCCTTGCGGATCAACTCCCGCACATACTCGCTGCTCGTGCCATAACCACGCACGTTGACCTGCTGGTCTACAAACGCTTTGAGGGCATCCGGAAGCGAGATGTTCATCGTCGACATGGACCCTGACATAGTGGTTTGACAAAATTTGGCAAGATGTCGCGAGGCTCAAATCGCCGAACACAGCGACGTTCCGATATCTTCCGGTCGACCAATTTTGGTCATCGGAGAACTATCATGGGATATTCAGATCTCGACCCAGCCATGCATGATCGGCGCCCTTGGAATGCAGGGCAGAATGTTGGGCCAAAGCGTCCACTCAAGCCGCGCGATATCTGGGCAATTCGGTTCTATCTGGACGAACACCGGCGACTACGTGACCGCGCATTGTTCGATCTTGCTATCGACAGCAAATTGCGTGGCTGCGATCTGGTCAAGATCAGGATCGGCGACCTGATGAGTGCAGGATCATTTCGTGATCGCGCGACTGTCGTCCAGCAAAAGACTGGCCGTCCGGTGCAATTCGAGATCATGTCTGAGGCACGCAAGAGCCTGAAGACATGGCTTGACCGGCGCGGCGGGACGATCCGCGACTTCGTATTCCCAAGCAGGATCGATTACCTCGGTCATTTGAGCACACGGCAAAATGCGCGCCTCGTCGACGAATGGGTCTCGATGGTCGGCCTCGACAGGCGGGAGTATGGCACACACTCGATGCGAAGAACGAAGGCTTCGCTGATCTACAAAGCCACAGGCAACCTTCGGGCAGTGCAAATCCTGCTCGGCCATACCAACATCGAGAACACCGTCAGATACCTTGGCGTAGATACCGATGATGCTTTGACGCTGTCTGAACGGACCGAAATCTGAAAATGCCGGCTTCCTGACATCCTTGGGAAGCCGGTTCATTCATATGAATGATCGGCAGGTATCAGCGAGTGCCTGCGGCCGCGCGAGCGTCCGCTATGTTGGCGGTTCCGGCCTTAACTCCTCTGGCGCGCGCATTGGCTGCTTATCGCAATTATGGCAAGCGAGCGGCTTTCCGGACACGACAACTTTCCAGCCATCTACGACGATCACTGGCGCGTCTGAAACCGGTCGATCGGTCGGGCTGAGCCGACTGGGACATTCAGGAAGCAGTTTCAGGTCGGCCCGCGGCAGCTTTGTTGGCGATGTTGAGTTGCGGGATGCCTAGTTAGGGTCAGGACTCACTGATCAGAGCCAGAAGATGACGGTTGCGGCGAGAGCGATGGCGGAGAAGAAGGCGGTTGGGCACCTGTCGTAGCGGGTCGCG
>Ga0065721_10049488_pt1 | contig 33128 bp, 24 predicted proteins | sample Mesricmetagenome_FD_59108 | JGI IMG/M metagenome (GOLD analysis project Ga0065721, IMG submission 59108) | Mesophilic microbial community from rice straw/compost enrichment Sample: eDNA_1 v2 (version 2) | ecosystem: Engineered > Solid waste > Grass > Composting > Bioreactor | place: USA: Davis... | reverse complement strand
CGCCCGCGAGCCGTTCGGCGAGCTCCGCCTTCGCCTGGGCGAGCAGCTCGGGATCGAGCAGAGCCTCGATCCCGGCGCAGGCCATGACCTTGCCCGCCAGCAGCATAGCCTTGTGGGCGTAGCCGCTCTTCCCCTGCGCGACGGTCTGCCACGCATGAAACGGGGTGGCGTACGCCCACGTCGCGGTGACGCATTGGGCGGTCGGAACGTTCCAGCTGACGTCGGAGACGTCGGTCGATCCCGACATCAAGCCGAGCTTCTCCGAGTATGGAGCGACGAAGCCGGCGAGCGGCTTCCGCGACAGCATCGCATCCGCCTGGGCTCCGACTATCTGCGCCGCGCTCCGCTTGTCTTCCTCCGGCAGCGACTCGTAAATCGCCTTGGCCAATGCCATCTCCTCTTCCGTGTAAGAAGGAAGCTCGAGCTCTTCCTTCATGTACCGGTGCATCACGCGTTCCAGAGCCGCATTCGGCACCAGGTTCGAGGCGCCGCCGCCCTGCCGGAACGTCATCGTCGTTCCGGTCATAAGCGCCGCTCCCCGGGCGATGTCCTGAACCCGCTCGTACAGCGAGAGCACTTGGGCGGACCTGGGCGCGCGGATGGAGTAGACGACTTCGGCTTCGGACTGCACCACATTCGGAGCGAATCCTCCCGAATTCGTCACCGCGTAATGAACGCGCGCCTCGGGGATCATATGCTCCCGTAGATAATTCACGCCCACGTTCATGAGTTCGACCGCATCGAGCGCGCTTCGGCCGAGGTGCGGCGCCGCCGCGGCGTGGGCGCTTCGGCCCGCGAACTTGAAGTTCACGAGCACGTTCGCCAAGGAAGAGACGTGCATGACCGCGTTCATCGGAGCCGGATGCCAGCAGAAGGCGGCGTCGACGTCCGCGAACAGGCCGGCCCGCGTCATGTACGTCTTGCCCGAGCCGCTCTCTTCCGCCGGGCAGCCGTAGTAGCGCACCGTTCCGGACAAGCCGTGCTCCCGCATGTATTCCTTCGCCGCAACCGCGGCCGCGAACGAGCCCGCGCCGAGCAGGTTATGCCCGCAGCCATGCCCGTTCGCGCCGGGGATGACGGGCGAATACGCCGCTTCTCCCGCCTTCTGGCTTAAGCCCGCGAGCGCGTCGAATTCGCCGAGGAACGCGACCACCGGATGACCCGTGCCCGATACGAAGCTGCCGACAAAACCGGTGGCCAGTCCGGCAGCCCCTCTCTCCACGGCGAAGCCTTCTTCCTCCAATGCTTCGCATAGAAGATCCGCCGAACGGAACTCCGCGAACCGAGTCTCGGCAAATTCCCAGATGCGATCGCTGACCTCGATGATGCGCTCCCTTCGCTTATCGACCGCCTCCGTGACGAACTTCGCGATATCGTTCCCCATAACTGCCATGTCACACCGGTACCGCAGTTGGAGCCCCAGCCGCGGCTTTCTTCATTAGAGACAGCTTCGGAGGCTTGACCTCCTCGGGGAACGGGCACACATATGTCTCGCCGCCGAGACGCTCGGCGAGCTCCGCCTTCGCCCGCTCGACGAGCGAAGGATCGAGCAGCGCCGCGATCGCGGTGCACGCCATCGCCTTGCCCGCGAGCAGCATGCCCTTGTGGGCATAGCTGCTCTTGCCTTGCGCGACCGTCTGCCAAGCATGGACCGGCGTCGCGTAAGCCCAAGTCGCCGTGCCGCATTGCGCAGTCGGCACGTTCCAGCTGACGTCTCCGACATCCGTCGACGCCGGCATGACGACCATCTTCTCCATCAGCGGAGCGACGAAGCCCGCCAGCGGCCGCGCCGACAACAGCTCGTGCGCCTGCTTGCCCGTCTGCATCGAAGCGCTCATCTTATCCTCCTCCGGAATCGTAGCGAAGATCTCCCTGGCGAAGGCCAATTCCTCCTCCGTATAAACGGGGAGCTCAAGCCCTTTCATGAACTCGTGCATCTTGCTCTCCAACGTGGCGTTCGGGATCAGGTTGGATGCTCCGCCCTCGTAGTGATAGGACATCTTCGTTCCCGTCATCAGGGCGGCTCCGCGGGCAATGTCGAGCACGCGCTCGAACAGAGGCAGCACTTGGGACGCCTTCGGAGCCCGAATCAGGTAGTTCACCTCCGCCTCGGCCTGCACGACGTTCGGCGCGAAGCCGCCCGTGTTCGTCACCGCGTAATGAACTCGCGCTTCCGGAATCATGTGCTCGCGCAGGTAGTTGACGCCCACGTTCATCAGCTCGACCGCGTCGAGCGCGCTTCGGCCGAGATGCGGCGCGGCTGCGGCATGGGCGCTTTTGCCAGCGAATTTGAAGTGGACGTGAACGTTGGCCAGGGAGGACATATGCATGACCACGTTCGCCGTGGCGGGATGCCAGCAGAAGGCGGCGTCGACATCGTTGAACAGGCCCGCTCTCGCCATATACGCCTTGCCGGAGCCGCTCTCTTCCGCCGGGCAGCCGTAGTAACGGACCGTGCCGGCCAATCCATGCTCCTTCAAGTAATCCTTTACCGCGACCGCCGCGGCAAGAGACCCCGCTCCAAGCAGATTATGGCCGCAGCCGTGTCCGTTCGCGCCCGGCACGATCGGATGGAACGCCGCTTCGCCTGCCCGTTGGCTAAGGCTCGCCAGAGCGTCGAACTCTCCGAGAATCGCGACGACGGGGGACCCGCTTCCGAAGCTTCCGACGAAGCCGGTCTCGAGCTCCGCGACTCCCTTTTCCACCGTGAACCCTTCCTGCTCCAGCGCCGTACAAAGCAATTCGGCCGATCGGAACTCTTGGAATCTCGTCTCCGCGAAGCCCCAGATCCGATCGCTGACATCGATAAACAAATCCCTCTTCCCTTCAATCGCCGCGGTAACCTCTTGAATGATCTTCTCGTTCATGCCGGACACCTCTCTTAATGGTTGAATAGGAATCTATCTGCCCAAAAGCGAAGGCCGCAGCAAGCGCTGCGAGCCTAGGCTTCCCGTCAATCGAAGGCGAAGCAGGCGACGGGATGGTCGTGGCCCTTGAGCTCCGGCTCGTATTCGCGGCAGATCGCTTTGGCGATCGGACAGCGCGTATGGAACCGGCAGCCGGAGGGCGGCCGAACCGGGCTCGGCACATCGCCCTGAATGATGATCCGGCTCTTCGAACGAAGCCTCGGGTCCGGTACCGGATTCGCGCTCAGCAGCGCGTTCGTGTACGGATGCTTCGGAGCCTTGAACAGCTTCTCCCGGCTCGCGATCTCGACGATCTTGCCCAGGTACATGACGGCGATCCGGTCGCTGATGTAGCGCACGGCGCCGAGCCCGTGACCGATGAACAGATACGCGAGGCCGAGCTCCTGCTGCAGTTCTTTAAGCAAGTTCAGGATTTGCGCTTGAATGGAGACGTCGAGAGCGGAGACCGGCTCGTCGCAGACGATCAGCCGCGGATTCATGGCGAGAGCCCTCGCGATGCCGATGCGCTGCCGCTGTCCTCCCGAGAACTCATGAGGGTATCGTCCTCGATCCTGCTTCGGAATTCCGACGGTCTCCAGCAGCCGATCCACCCGATCCCGCACGGTCGCCCGGTCTTCCAGCCGGTGAGCAAGCAGCGGTTCCGCCAGGATGTCGCCGATCCTCATCCGGGGGTTGAGCGAGGAATACGGATCCTGGAAAATCATCTGCATGCTAGCCCGCGTTCGCCGAAGCTCCCGCTTGCTCAGGTCCGACAGCTCCCGGCCCGAGTAGAGCACCCTGCCCTCATGAGGCGCCTCCAGCTGCAGCAGGGTGCGTCCGACCGTCGACTTGCCGCAGCCCGATTCGCCGACGAGCCCGAGGGTCTCTCCTTCGCGAATCGAGAAGCTGACGCCGTCTACCGCCCTTACATAATCGACGACCCGCGAGAAAATTCCTTGCCGGATCGGATAGTACGTCTTGAGTCCCTCTACTCTTAATAGCGGAGGCGACTTCTCCTTCTCCTTCTCCGCACCTCTCATCCGCAGCCCTCCCTCGTTGCTTCCGAAATGAAGTCGGAGGTCGAACGGCCCCTTTCTCAGAAAATCACGGGGTGAACGTCCACTTGGATACGTTGTTCGTCAGGCCGACCGCGCTCGTCTCCAAGCCCTTGCGGAGGTCGAGGTTCTTCGCCTTCGCATACATTTGCTTATCCGCATATAAGGCGATGATCGGCACTTCGTCATGCAGGATCTGCTGCACTTGCTTATAGGTCTCGAAGCGCTTCGACGGATCCAGCTCCTGAGCTCCCGCGGCGATCAGCTTGTCGACCTCCGGGTTCGAATAGTCGGGGATGTTGAAGCCGACTCCCGTCAAGAACATGCCGAAGACCGAGCCCGGATCGAGAATGAAGCCAAGGTTCACGACCGTCAGGTCGTAATCGTGCTTAAGCGCCCTTTGCAGCGTCGTCGGGAAGTCGAGCTTCGTCACCTGCACCTTCAGGCCGACCGCCTTCAGGTTCTCGGCAACGATGTCGGACGCTTGCTCGCGGATCTTGTTGCCGGTCGGGACGAGGAACTCGATCGTCTGGCCGAAGTCCCAGTCCGCTTCCTTAAGCAATTGCTTCGCTTTCTCCGGATCGTAGGAGTACAGCGGGATGTCATTGTTGTAATAAGGGTGATTCCGACCGAGCATTCCATCCACGAGATCGCCTTGGCCCTTGAGCAGTTGGTCGACGAGCAGCTGGCGGTTCATCGCGTAAGCGATCGCTTGGCGTACCTTCGGATCCGGGAACTTCTTCGTATTGAGGAACAGGATGTTCGGATTGTTGGCATCGCCGTAGCCCGTCGTCACGTTGGCCATATTGGCTACCTTATCGAAGTCTTGTACCGGAATCAGGCCGACGCCGGGAGACGTCAGTTGGATGTCGCCCGTCTGCAGCTGCGCCGCAAGGTTCGTCGCCGGCATCATCTTGATGTAGACGTCCTTGATCGCGGGCGCGCCTTCGTAATAAAGCTCGTTGGCGGCAAGCTGCACATATTGGTCCTTCGCGAATTTAACGAACTTGTAAGCTCCGTTCGTGACGGTCGGGTTCATCATGAATTCGTTCTTGTTCAGGTCTGCCGGAGCGACGTCCTTCAACACATGCTCGGGAAGGTAACGGAAGTACGTGCCGAATTGGCTCTTGAATTGATCGGTTTCCATCGGATTCTTCGTCTTGATGACGAAGGTGTAGTCGTCGACCTTCTGGAAGAACGGAAGCTCGGTCTGCCCTTCGTCTCTTTTGCCGGCTTCGTTAAGACCGGCGAGGAACGTGATGGTGGTAAGCGTCTTGACGCTCGCGTCCGTGAACATGCGGAGCGTGAATTCGACGTCGTCCGCCGTGAACGGCTCGCCGTCGCTCCACTTGGCGCTCTTGTTAAGCTTGATCGTGAAGTTCTGGTTGTCCGCCGTCTCGATCGATTCGGCGAGCTTAGGGTCGAAGCCGTAGCTGCTGTTCAGGGCAATCAGCGTGTCGCTCATGAACGAATTGACGTAGATGCCTGCGTTATCGAGATTAAACACGTCGAACGTCGTTACGGGGTTGACCAAGCCGATATAGAGGGGCTGATCCGCTCCTCCGGAAGCGGCCGTTCCCGACGCGGCATCCGAGGAGGATGGGCTCGACGCTGCCGAACCCGACGGCGAAGCCTCATTGTTCCCGTTATTCGAACCGCAAGCCGCAACCAGAACCATTAATAATGCCAATACTCCGCTTACCCATGCTTTGCGCACCCTTCTCATTGGATCTCCTCCGCTTTTTCTTTGTTTGATTTGCCATATGAGGCGTGTCATTGTGGCCTGCTATTCGGATTGAATCTATTGCTTCGGATCGAGAGCGTCGCGAAGGCCGTCGCCGACGAAGTTGATGGCGAGAACCGTCACCAGGATCATGATCCCGGGAGGCAGCCACAGCCAGGGCTGGTCGGTCATGACGCTGATCGATTGCGCGTCCGTCAGCATGTTGCCCCAGCTGGCGGTCGGCGGCTGCACGCCCATTCCGAGGAAGCTGAGGCCCGACTCGGCCATGATCGCCGCCGCAACGCCGAAGGTCGCATTGACGATGATCGGGGCGAGCGCGTTCGGCAGAATATGGCGGAAGACGATGCGGGGAGTGCTTAGTCCCAAGGCGATGCCCGCTTTGACGTAATCCATCTGCTTAAGAGTCAGCACGCTGCCTCGCACGAGACGGGCGATCGACGGCCAGGAGAACAGGGCCAGCACGAGAACGAGGGTCCCGAGCGTCGGGCCGAGCACGCTGACGACGACGAGAATGACCATCATGTAAGGGAACGCCATGAACATGTCGGTAACCCTCATGACGATCAGGTCTACCCAGCCTCCGAGGTAGGCGGAGAGCAATCCGACGACCGTGCCGAACGTCACGTAGATGGCGACCGTTCCGAAGCCGACGATGACGGCGACCCTTGTCGCGTAGAGCAAGCGGGCCAGCACGTCCCGGCCGACCTGATCGGTTCCAAGCCAGTGGGACGCCGACGGGGCGGCCGAGAATTCGGCGGTTACCGCATAGGGGCTGTGCGGCGACAGCCATGGAGCGAAGATCGCGATAAAGATAAGAAGCAAAGTGACGACAAACCCGACGACGGCCAGCTTATGCTTCACGAAGCGTCGGGCCATTTGGCGGAAGGCGCCTTCGGATCGCTCCGGCTGGGCGGGAATCGCGACTCCCCCGGCAACGGGGACAGGGGCTTCAACAGCAGACATCGAGTCCGCCTCCTCTCATTCGTTTGCGTTTGTTCGGCCGAACGGCCGTTAGTGGTACTTGATGCGAGGATCGGCCACCGAGTAGAAAATGTCCGTCAGAAGGTTGGCGCCGAGAACGACGATCGCGGCGACCAGATTAAGACCCATGATGGTGGAATAGTCGCGCGACAGGATCGATTGGATCGTGAGCTGCCCGATTCCGGGCCACTGGAACAGCTGCTCGACGATGACCGCTCCTCCGAACAGCATCGGAATCTCCATGCCGACGACGGTAATGACCGGGATAAGGGCGTTGCGGAGAGCATGCTTGTTCGTGACGATGAACTCCTTCAGCCCTTTGGCGCGCGCCGTTCGAAGGTAGTCCTGCTTGAGCACGTCCAGCATACTGGCTCGAATGTACCGCACCTTCCGTCCGGCGATGCCGACGGCCAGCGCGATCGACGGAAGCACCATGTGCCAGAGGCGATCCCCGAGTCCGCCGCCGCCGCCGAGCGTCTCCGTTCCTCCGACGGGCAGCCAGCCTAATTGGACGGCGAAGATATAGATGCAGAGCAGCCCGAGGAAAAACTGGGGAATCGACGTTCCGACGAACGAGAGTCCTGTCATCAGGTAGTCGAACTTTGAATTCTGTTTGACGGCGCTCATGATGCCGATCGGCAGGGCGATCAGGAGACCGAGGATGAGCGCCGCGATCCCGAGCAGCATCGTCTGGCCGAGACGCTCGCCGATCAGGGAGCCGACCGATTCGCTCGTGCTGAAGGAATAGCCGAGGTTGCCCGACAGCAGTTGGCCGAGCCATTTGAAGTACTGAACGATGATCGGGTCGTTCAAGCCGAGCTGCTCCTTGCGAAGCTCGAGCAGCTCCGGCGGCGTGTCCGGAGTCATGTACATGTCGACCGGGTTGCCGGGCGCCAGGTTGATGATGACGAAATTCATGATCGTAATGCCGAAGAGAACGGGAATCGCGATCAGAACGCGGCGGATAACATACGTTAGCATGGTTTCTCTCCTCTCTCGCGGTTTACAAGGCGGCTAGCGGGAAGTGGCAAGCCGCCGCGTGATCGCCGCCCCGAAGGATCGGCTCCTGCTCCTTGCACTTCGCCTGGGCGAACGGGCATCGGGTATGAAAGCGGCAGCCGGCCGGCGGATTGGCGGGACTCGGCACGTCCCCTTGCAGGACGATGCGCTCCTGCCCGCGCTCGCGGGGATCCGGTACCGGGTAGGCGTTAAGCAGCGCTTGGGTGTAGGGATGGCGCGGATTCGCGAAGATCTCCTCCTTTGTGCCGATCTCCACGACCTTGCCGAGGTACATGACCGCGATTCGGGTGCTGATATACTTGACCGCTCCGAGTCCGTGGGCGATGAATAGATAGGTAAGTCCGAGCTCCTTCTGAAGATCCTTCAATAGATTCAAGATTTGCGCCTGGATCGAGACGTCCAAGGCGGATACCGGCTCGTCGCACACGATGAGCTTCGGGTTCAGGGAGAGCGCGCGGGCGATGCCGATGCGCTGCCGCTGGCCGCCCGAGAATTCGTGGGGGAACCGCTGCTTGTAGCTTCGAGGGATGCCCACCGTATCCAGGAGCTTGTCGATCTTCGCCTCCAGCTCGGCTCCTCCGGCAACGCCGTGAACCCTCATCGGTTCGGCTAGCAGCTCCTGTACCCGCATCCGGGGGTTCAAGGAGGAGTAGGGGTCTTGGAAAATCATCTGCATCTTCATCCGTGCCCCGCGCAAGTCCGACATCGAACGGTTCGTGATGTCTTCCCCGTCGAACCAGATCCTGCCGTCCGTCGGGTTCTCCAGCCGAACGATGCTTCGTCCGATCGTCGACTTGCCGCAGCCGGATTCGCCGACGAGTCCCAGCGTCTCTCCTTGGTACAGGTTCAGCGTTATATCGTCCACCGCTTTGACGTTCCCGACCGTTCGGGAGAGCAGGCCCCGTTTAATGGGATAGTAGGTTTTCAAGCCTTCAATCCGGAGCAGAGGCTCCGCGGCAGGGATTCGTTCCGCAGTCGTCATACGGCTTCCTCCTCTTGCGTCTTCCAGGCTTCCGGCTCTTGAGCCATCCAGCAGCGCACTTGATGTCCTTCTTGAACCGTCAGCAGCTTGGGAGCGGCGGACAAGCACTTCTCGCTCGCGAAAGCGCAACGGGTATGGAACCGGCAGCCCTTCGGCATGTTCGTCAGAGGAGGCACCGCTCCCGGTATGGAAGCCAGCGTCTCGTCGGCATCGGACCCGATGTGGGGAATGGACTTCATCAGCCCTTGCGTGTAAGGGTGCAGCGGCTTCTCGAACAGGGTGAACACATCCGTCTCCTCGACCACTTGGCCGGCATACATGACGACGACCTTGTCCGCCATCTCCGCAACGACTCCGAGATCGTGGGTGATCAGCAGGATCGAAGCGCCCGTCTCTTCGCGGAGCTCCTTCATCAGATTCAGGATCTGCGCCTGAATCGTCACGTCGAGCGCGGTCGTCGGCTCGTCGGCGATGAGCAGCTTCGGATTGCAGGAGAGAGCCATCGCGATCATCACGCGCTGTCTCATTCCGCCGGACAGGGAGTGAGGGTAGCTCTTCATAATCGCCTCGGGGCGGGGAATGCCGACCTTCTTCAGCATCTCGACCGCGTAATCGCCCGCGGCCTTGCCCTTCATGTCGGTGTGCAGCCGTATCGCCTCCGTCAATTGGTTCCCGATGGTGAACACCGGATTGAGCGAGGTCATCGGCTCTTGGAAGATCATCGCGATGTCGCCGCCGCGAATCCCGCGCAGCTGAGCTTCCGGCAGCTTCGCGAGATCCTTGTCCATGAACCGGATTTCACCCTCCTTGATGCTCCCGTTCTTGCCGAGCAGCCTCATGATCGAGAGCGAGGTTACGCTCTTGCCGCAGCCGGATTCGCCGACGATGCCGATCGTCTCCCCCTTCCCGAGCTTGAGGCTGACCCCGTCCACCGAAGTAACCTCCCCTTTCTCCGTCTTGAAGACGGTCTTGACGTCCTTAAGCTCCAGCAGCATTCGCAGCCCCTCCTTTGCCTGTTGGCGGTCCGCCTTAATCATTTTCGTGTTATGTTTCCTAACGCAAATTAGACTGTTCATCTGGATTTCGACCGATTTTCCTGTGGGAATCCACATTTGAGCTCTAACCGAAATGTAGGTTTCTACCTACATTTCTGCGATGAAATATGGTATATTCGCGGTACGCCACGCTCTTTTGGCAGCCATCTCCTTACGTTCTGGCCTGAATGATTCGTGTAATATTATTTAACATCTATATGACGAAGGATAATAGGCCCTTCATTTGAGGATTAGGATTCATTTCTTGGCATCGATGGCCCATTCGGCCGTGAAAGGTATCAAATCTTAAGAATTGTCAGAAAAAGAGAGCGGGGGATCGACCGTGTACAACCTTCTGATTACCGACGACGAGAGCGAGATACGCAACGGTCTGAGCAATTACTTCCCATGGCACGAATTCGGCTACCAGGTCGTAGGACAGGCCTGCGACGGAGAAGAAGCGCTTGCCTTCATCTCCGAGAAACCGGTGGACGTGCTTCTCTGCGACATTCGCATGCCCTCCCTGTCGGGCATCGAAGTGGCCGAGAGGCTGTTCCGTCAACGTTCGGACGTTAAAGTCGTCCTCTTAAGCGGCTTTCGGGAGTTCGAATACGCTCAGTCGGCCGTTCAATACGGGGTCAAGAGGTATCTGACGAAGCCGACCAAGTACACGGAGATCGCGGAAGTGTTCGAGCAGCTCCGCAACGAACTGGACCGCACCAAAGCGTCCGCCCCCTCCCCGTCCGTCGCCCCCGCGGAATCCGGCGCGACGGATCAGACGATCGAGAGAGTAAAGGCCTACCTCCAAGACAATCTCTCGAGCGCCACTTTGGAGAGTGCCGCCAAGCACGTTTTTCTAAACCCCTTCTATCTAAGCAAGTACTTCAAAACCAAGACCGGAGAGAACTTCTCCGACTTCTTGACGAATGTCCGCATGCGCAAAGCGGCCGAGCTGTTGAAGTCGACCTCCGCCAAAACCTATGAGATCAGCGAAATCGTCGGATACAGCAACGCGAAGAACTTCACCCGGATGTTCCGAAGCTTCTTCGGAGTGACCCCTAGAGAATACAGAAACGAGGAATAGCCGAGCGTGATCACGACTACCGCCCGATTTTTCGCCAAGAATCTCGTTACCTTCCTGCTGCCGATGCTGATTCCGCTCGTCGTTCTCGGGGCGATGTCCGCCTTCCTGATCCAGCAGTACGTCGTTCACGAGATCGACAGCAACAACACGAACATGCTGAAGCAGACCAAGGAGAACATCGAGTTGCTGTTTAACGAGCAGAACTCCCTGAACCTGCATATTATTGCGAGCGCAACCCAGTTCATGAACCTGAAGGGCATGCTGAACAAGCCCCTGCCGTCGGCGGAGGATTACGAACAGCTCGCCGCTCTGAAGAATTTTATCGATTCGCCCTCGATCGCGAGCCCTTATATCGATTCGATATACATCTATCTAAACAACGATAACCGCCGTTTTATCTCCTCCGCTTCCGGAGGCTTCATGGAGCTGGACGATTACCCGGACCGCACCTGGTATGACAGCTATCTCCATCACGAAGGCGACGAGGCTATCTGGACGGAGAGACGGGCGGTGCCGCGCTATAACGTCAGCAAAGAGCTCGAGTACAGCGACGTGATCACCATGTACCGCAACTTCAAGGTGATGGACGGCACGGGAGGCGTCATCGTCCTCAACATCAAGCGCGAGTATATCGAGCGCAGGCTGAACGACCTCGCTACCGTCAAGGGGCAGCTTCTCGCCGTCGTGGACGAGCAAGGCTCGATCATTCTCCGCAACAGCGAGCGGTACGACCCGGCTCCCGAGGAGATCGCCTCGATCATCGCGCGCAAGGGCAACTCCTTTTCTATTAAGGCAAGCGGAGAGAAAGCGCTGATCAACAAGATCCACTCCGATCCTTACGATTGGACGTTCCTCTCCGTGACGCCGGAGCAGTCCCTGTACACCGCGCTCAACCGCTTGCTTCGCATCGGCGCCGTGCTGCTGGCCCTGTCGCTTCTGGCCGCCTTCCTGCTGGCCTACCAGATGACGAAGAAAAACTACTGGGATCTGAAAGTGATCATGTCGATTCTTGACTCGGCAGAGAAGGGCAAGCCGCTCCCCGTCCACCGAACGAAGGGCAAGGGCGTCTACAGCCAAATCATCCGCAGTCTGCTGCAGAACTTCATCGAGCACAATTACATGAGGATCCAGCTCTCGGAGAGCCAGTACAAGACGCAGGCCGCCCAATTCGCCGCTCTGCAGTCGCAGCTGAACCCTCATTTTCTGTACAACACGTTGGAGACGATTCATTGGAAGGCCGCCAGCTACACGGACGGGCCGAACGAGCTGACGAATATCGTGGAGCACCTGTCCGACATCCTGCGCTACTCGCTGGACGGGCAGAACGGACTCGTCCCGCTTCACGTGGAGATTGCCAATACGAAGAGCTATATCGCGATTCAGAAAACAAGGCATGGCGAGCGGTTCGACTTCTGGTGGGAATACGATACGGAGCTGGAGAAGTATCATGTGCTCAAGCTGATCTTCCAGCCGCTGATCGAGAACAGCCTGCAGCATGGCTTAGGCCGTTCGGGACGGAAGCTGGCGATCAAGGTCAAAATTCAGCGGCTCGGCAATCGCCTGCGGCTGGCCGTCATCGACAACGGCAACGGCATCTCCGAGGAGCGGATGGTCGAGCTGCGGACGAGGCTGTTCAGCGAATCGCCCCCGACGAACCACATCGGCCTCATCAATACGCAGAGAAGGATCAAGCTTGCTTACGGCCATCGGAGCGAGCTGCGCGTCAAGAGCAAGCCCGGCGTCGGGACGCTGATCGCCATCGTTCTGCCGATCGACTAGGTTAGGCGTCGCTCAAGTGGCAGGCCAGGTAGATTTTGAGCCAGTCGTCCGGCTCGTTCAGGTCGACGTCCAGCAGCTCTTCGATCTTGCGCAGCCGATGGTAGAGCGTGTTGGGATGGATGTGCAGCCGTTCCGCCGCGAGCGCGGAAGCCCGGTTGGCCGCCATATAGGTCTTAAGCGTGCGCTCCAGTTCGCCCGATTGCCCTCGCGGCGAGCGGAGCGGAGCCAGCACGTCCCGAACGTACGAATCGATCTCCTCCGGGTCTTGGTTGATGAACAGGCGATTGATGCCGATGTCTCCATAGCGCATGATCCCGGCTCTCTCTCTGCCCAGCACGTAAGCGAGCGAACGGTTCGCTTCGTCGTTGCTCTTCGAGACGTTCTCCAGCCCTTTGTACAAGCCGCCTGCCCCGCCGAATAAAAGGGACCCCTTAGCTTCGGACCATCTGGCCGCGACGGCACTCAGCTTCTGGATGAAATGCTTCTGCTTGGCTTCGTCGTCCGCGGCGGCGAGGATCGTGATCTTGTCCTGGGCGCCGAACAACAGCAGGTTCGTTCTGCCGACCTCCTTCTCGATGCCGGAGATCAACCGACGCAAGTCGCTCTCCCTTCTCTTCATGTCCTTCGGCTCTTCCGTCAGCTGCAGAAGGCAGACGAACAGCCGGTCATGCTTGGACAGGCCGAAGCTCTTCAGCTTCGCCTCCAATTGCTTGGGCTCCCGGTAGAGGACAAGCTCGCCGAACAGCTCTTGATTCCTCCGGAAGTACATCTCCGTCAGCGAATACGTGTTCATCATCTCGAGGGCCGCGACGGCGCCCCCTTGCTCCAGCACGACCAGGTCAAGCCGTTGAAGGGGGCGCTCGAGCTCCACGACGAAGCTGCCAAGAAGAACCGAACCGTTCAAGATAGGGTAGAGATACAAGCCCTTCCCGCTCGGACCCTCGATCTCCCTCGCGGATAGGTCAACGCTAAACAGCGAATGGAGCTGCTCCCCCGACAGTTCATGCGTCCGACCGGACCGGGGATACCATTCGTCCTTGGCCGGATCGACGAAGAAGACCGGAAGCCGAAGCATTCGGCCCATCGTCCGCGTGACCGTCTCCAGATCGTTGCCTTCTACGGACAGCTTCGTGAACACGTCGTGAATCTCGTTTCGCTTCGTCAAATACCGGTTCTTCTCCTCCAGCTCGGAATACAGCCGGGCGTTGGAGATCGCGATCGCCGCTTGGTCCGCGAATCCCTGAAGCCGATGCAGATCGCGCTCGTCCATTCGCTTGTGCCTCTGCAGCTGATGGACGATCATGACGCCGATTTTGTCTTTGTTCATCGTGACCGGCACCGCCATGACGGCTTGCACGCTTTCCGGCGAATTCCCGAACGCCTGGGACAGATGGTTCATGTTGTCCATGTCCACGTTGTCCATCTCTTTAATAAAAGAAGGCGGCGAGACGAAGATTTGTCCCCGCTCCGCATTGAAAATTTTGCCGGTAATGCCCTCGCCGGGGAACACGCGGAACCGGTAGATCGACTCCCCGACCCCCACGCTCGCGCGAGGAACGAGCTTGCCCGATTCCGGATCGAACATCATGAAGAAGCCGCAGTCCGCCGAAGGAATGACCTTCAGGGCGCTGTGCATAATGCGAAGCAGCAGCTCGTTAATGTCGAGCGAGGACGTAAGCTCGCGAAGGCCGCGCAGCCACTGCTCATGCTCTTGCCGTTGCTGGACGACGAGAGCCTCCAGCCACTTCTCGCGGATGATCGAACGCAGCCGCTCCTGCCAATCGCCGCTCAGCTTCGCTTCGAGGGGATAGCGAAGAAGCGCTTCACGGTTCAACGGCTCTCCATATTCGAATCGCGCTTGTCCGATGCCGGAACCCGTACCGCTTCGCAGGTTATCGTCCAAGTCGGTGGGTTCTTTCTCTCCTGTCGTCTCCGATTCCGGTCTCCGCCAACGCCGCCAAGGATCGTCGGCTCCCGACCGCTCCCATACCCCGAACGGCGCCGACTCCACCCACGCTTCCAAGAAAGACCTGAGCTCGCGATCCGTCAATCGAACCCCTCGTTTCCGTGTCATCTTTTATGACTTCGTATCATGAACACCTTATTCCATAGTGTATTTAAACAATGAATCCTTGTAAACACCGTTCATTCAAACAATGAATTCTTCGATTTCGAGAGCTAGAATGTAACTATCTTTAACATCAACGATAGAAAGAGGGACCGCCCATGAGCAAGCAAGACATTCTCGTTTGGATCGATGACCACGCCGCTGCTTTTACCGATATGGCCAAGCAGATTTGGGACAACCCGGAAGTAGGCTACACGGAACGCTTCGCTTCGTCGCTTCAGGCGAGCGCGCTCGAGAAGGAAGGCTTCCGCATTACCCGGAACATCGGAGACGTGTCCACCGCATTCATCGCCGAGTACGGCAGCGGCAAGCCGATTATCGGCATCATGGGCGAGTTCGACGCGCTGCCGGGCTTGTCCCAGGAAGTCGGCTTCACGGAAAGCCCGATCGTGTCCGGCGGTCCCGGCCATGGCTGCGGCCATAACCTGCTCGGTACCGCCGGAGTCGAGGCGGCGTTCGCCTTAAAGCAGCGAATGGACGCCGAAGGGCTGGCAGGTACGATCCGTTACTACGGCTGCCCGGCGGAAGAACTGTTGTCCGGCAAAACGTACATGGCGAGGGCAGGCGCCTTCGACGACTTGGACAGCGTGCTCACCTGGCATCCCGGCACCTTCAACATGACGGCCAACATCAGCATGCAGGCGCTGACCGCGGTCGAGTTCTTCTTCTCCGGCCGAACGGCGCATGCCGCCGGAGCGCCCCATCTCGGACGAAGCGCGTTAGACGCGGTCGAATTGATGAACGTCGGCGCGAACTACTTGCGGGAACACGTGCCGGACGGCTCGCGCATCCACTACCAGATCACGAACGGAGGTCTCGCTCCGAACATCGTTCCGGACAAGGCGAGCGTCTACTACTTCCTGCGCGGCAAAAACCGCCCGGCGGTCGATCACCTGCTAGAGCGCCTGATCAAGGTTGCTCAAGGCGCGGCCATGATGACGGAGACGACCGTCGAATGGGCGATCCGCGCAGGCTGCTACGACACGCTGCCGAACATGGCGCTTAACGACTTGATGCACGCTCAAGCCGAGCTGGCCGGTCCGATGTCGTTCACGGAAGAGGAAGAGAAATTCGCCGAGCAGCTGCGCGGCAGCATCCATCCGAGCGTGCTTGAGGCCGGGAGCGCCATGGCTCCGACCAAAGAGAACCTCCCGACCGGCTTCTTCAACTTAAAGAAGACGTATGGCCTGTCGGTCGGCGGCTCCAGCGACATCGGCGACGCTTCTTGGATCGTGCCGATGGGCCAGATCATGACGACGTGCGCTCCGGCCGGCGTCCAGGTGCATACTTGGCAAGCGACCGCCGCGTTCGGCTCCTCCATCGGCATGAAAGGCATGCACTATGCCGCCAAGCTGATGGCTCTATCCGCGTATGATCTTCTGCTCAACGTCGACGGCATCATCGAGAAAGCCAAGGCGGAATTCGCCGCCAGCACGAAGGGAACAGCCTATAAGGCCGGCATCCCGATGGACGTGAAGCCTCCTCTCCATAAGGAAGCCGTTCCTGCGGGCTGAGCGTCGCATAACATCAGGGGTCACCTCGTAGTCGTCTATTAAACGACTTATGAGATGACCCCTGCTTTTTCGATATCCGCTATCCGATTATTCCGTCGCCAGCTCCAGAGCCAATCGGGACTCGATGTCCGGCGTATAGCCGCCGAGCGTATACGTGACGGCTTTCAGCGTGCCCTCGAAGCGGAACGGAGCGGCATAGCTCTCGCTGACCGGAGTCGGTCCGTTCTCTCCGACGAAGAAAGCGTCCTGCGTAAAGCCGAGCAGGCCCGTATGCCCGATCGTCCCTTCCCCGATCTTCCTGCCGTTCGCGTAGAGAGTCCCGACTCCCTCCAGCTCTCCCGTCTTGGCGAACCGGAAACCGACGACCAGCGGTCCGGCCGGAAGCTCGGAATCCGAGACGATCGAATGGCGAATACGGTAAGAATGATTAAAGTAGAACTGCAGCCTGTTGTCCTGGATGAACAGCGCATAGCCTCCGAATCGTCCGCCATGCGCGACGATGACCCCTTCGTCCGAAGCGTCGCCGCGAGAGAGTTCCGCCTTGATCTCGAACGGCTTGTTGCGCACGTCCGGCGCTTGAGCGAACGGCAGCCCGAACGACGTCGGATAGAAGACGCGGGTCTTCACTTCCTGCGGAATCGGATGGGCTCCCCGGACGCTTCGCACCTTATTGAGCATGGATCGGCCGTCGAGAGGCAGCGCGCCGTTGCGTCCCGCTTCGGCCCACCACAGGTCGACGAGCTCCCTCAGCTTCTCCGGCTGCTCCGCCGCGAGGTCGTTCGCTTCCGTGAAGTCCTCGTCGGCATGATATAGCTCCCATTGGTCTTGGGAGAACGGAGTGTCCGGCTTGTGAACGGCGACGGCCTTCCAGCCCCGATGCCAAATTCCCCGATTGCCGATCATCTCGAAGTACTGGGTTCGCTTGCGTGAAGGTCCTTTCTTCTCCTCGAACGTGTAAGCGAGACTCGTACCGTGAACCGGCTGCTGAGGAACTCCCTTATACGTCTCCGGCGCTTCGATTCCGAGCAGTTCCAGCACCGTTGGCACGATATCCGTCACGTAATGGAACTGGCCGCGCACCTCTCCGGCGTCCTTGATCCGGTTCGGATAATGAATGATAAGCGGATCGCGTACCCCGCCCGCGTGCACGAACGACTTGTACCACTTCAGCGGCGTATTGCCCGCTTGGGCCCAACCGCTCGCGTAGTGGTTGTTCGCCAGCGGAGTACCGATCTCGTCGATACGGGCCAGCTTCTCCTCGAACGTCTCCTTCGGGCCGAAGCCCTCCGCCCAGCTCTGGGCGGTGCCTTCTTGGCCGCCCATCGCGCACGCTCCGTTGTCGGACAGGAGCACGAGAAGCGTGTTGTCGAGTTGGCCGATCCCTCGCAGGAAGTTCACGAGGCGGCCGATATGATAGTCGGTATGCTCCAGGAAGCCGGCGAACGCTTCCTGCTGGCGAGCGAATAGACGACGCTCGTCTTCGGATAAGTCGCCCCAAGCCTTAACGCCCGGATTGCGCGGAGGCAGCACCGCATCCGCCGGGATGATGCCGAGCTCCTTCTGGCGGGCGAACCATTCCTCGCGAATCACATCCCATCCCTTGTCGTACTTGCCTTTATAACGGTCGATGTATTCCTTCGGCGCATGATGCGGAGCGTGCGTCGCGCCGTAGGCCACGTATGCGAAGAACGGTTTATCAGGAGCGGCGGACTTCTGGTCGCGAATGTATTGGATCGCTTTGTCGGTCAGATCCTCCGTCAGATGATAACCGTCCTCCGCCGACTTGGGCTGCGGAACCGGGCGGTTATCCTCGACGAGATCGGGGTTCCATTGGTTGGTCGCTCCTTCCAAGAAGCCGTAGTATCTCTCGAAGCCTCGACCGAGCGGCCAGTTGTCGAAAGGCCCTGCGGCAGAGTGCTCCGACGCTGGCGTGAGATGCCACTTGCCGATTCCAAGCGTATTGTAGCCGTTATCGACGAGAATCTCGCTAAGCAGCGCCGTCTCTTTCGACACTTTGCCTCTGGTGTGAGGGTAGCCGATGTCGAAGCCGGATACGAACGAGACGCCCGCCGCGTGAGGATTGCGGCCGCTTAGCAGCGCCGCACGGGTCGGCGAACAGACCGCCGTCGTATGGAAGTTGTTGTAGCGCAGCCCTCCGGACGCCAGCGCGTCGATGTTCGGCGTCGCGATGTCGGAGCCGTAGCAGCCGAGCTGCGCGAAGCCGAGATCGTCCAGCAGGATGATGACGACGTTAGGCGAGCCCTCCTTCGGTTGTTCCGGCTTCGGCCAGAACGGAATCGAATCCTCTACCGTCGCTCCTATCGTGCCTTGAAACGATTCTTTAGCCCACTTTCCCATAGGAATTCCCTCCGGTTGCGTTGGTTGGTTGCATTGCCTTGCGAGGCTTGCGCGCCCTTTGTCCCGCAGCGCCCGAATGAACGACGCCGTAGCGGCCGAGCAGCTTCCGCCCGACGTAGCCGAGCAAGCGATCCGTCGTGAAGCCCATGATGCCGAGCGCGAACAGGCCGACGAAGATCCAGTCCGTCTTGAAATAAAGTCTGGCGTTCCAGATCAGGAAGCCGACTCCTTCGTTCGCCGCGACCATCTCCGCCCCGAGAATCGCCAGATAAGACATGCTCATCGCGATTCGGACCCCGGTGAAGATGAACGGCACCGTCGCCGGGACGATAACGTGCAGCATGATCTGCCACTCGGAAGCCCCCATGCTGCGCGCCGAGCGGATCTTGTCCTCCTCGACCGAGAGCACGCCGGTCATCGTGTTCATGATGACGGTGAACACCGTGCCGTACATGATCAGGATGACTTTCGATTCCTCTCCGATTCCGAACCAGAGCATGAACAGCGTGACGAACGCGAGCGCCGGAATGAAGCGGATAAAGTTCAGGATCGGATCCGTGATCGCGCGGATGAACTTGAAGCGCCCCATGACGAGGCCGATCGGAATGGCGATCAAGCTGCCGAGCAGCCAACCGCTGAGCACGCGGGCGAAGCTATAGCCAATGTAAGTGAAGAGCGAGCCGTCCTCGGACAGCTCGATCGCTCCTTTGAGCGTAAGGTACGGACCGGGAAAAAATTGCGGGTCGGACGCCAGAGCGACTAGCTGCCAAACGGCCAAAACTCCGAGCCAAGGCAGGACTCCGTGCAGCAGCCAATACTTCCATCGATTCATCGTTTTTCAACTCCTGTTCCTGTCCCTGTCTACTCGTCGAAGTGAGACTGAATCGTATCGAGAAGCTCGATCAGCTTCGGTTCCGTCACGTTCCTAGGGTAAGGGAGCGGATTGTCGTAAAGATCGGTAATCTGCGAGGACGGGCCGACCGACATGATGCCGATCCGCTGGCCGAGCAGCAGAGCCTCCTGAATATCGTGCGTGACGAAAATAACCGTCTTGTTCGTCTCCTGCCAGATGCGGATGAGCTCCTTCTGCATCGTCCTTCTCGTCATGGCGTCGAGCGCGCCGAACGGTTCGTCCATGAGCAGAATGGCGGGATCGTTCGCCAGCACCCGGGCGAGCTGCACCCTCTGCTTCATGCCGCCGGACAGCTCCTTCGGGAATTTGTCCTCGTGCCCGGCCAAGCCGACGAGACGGATGTAATGATCAGAAGCCTGCCGCCTCTCCCCCTTCGGCACCTTCCGCATCCGAAGTCCGAACTCCACGTTCTCTCGAACCGTGAGCCAAGGGAACAAAGAAGAGTCTGCCTGTTGGAAAACCATCGCTCTCTCGCTGCCCGGTCGAACGATCTCCTTTTCCCCCAGGGCTACCTTGCCTTCGGTCTTGCCGATGAAGCCGGCGATGATGTTCAGGAGAGTCGACTTGCCGCAGCCGCTCGGGCCGAGCAGAATGAAGAATTCCCCGCCGCGGATGGTCACATTGATATCCTTGATGATGTAATGCGGCTCATGGCCCGGATGGGCGGCCGCGAACGACTTGCGCAGATTCTCGATCCGGATCGTTCCGGATTGCGGGAGAGCGTTGGCGTTTGCATTGGCATTGGAGTTCATTCGCGTACTCCTCTCTTCGTTTACGGTTGATAACTCACGAGATTCGGAAGCGCCTGTTTAGCCGGCTCGAGATCGAGCTTGGCGTTCAGGTCATAATCGTCCTTCAAAATTCCTTTATCCACGATGAACTGCTTCATGCTCTTCAGATGGTCGTAATCCTCTTGGGAGAAGCCGACCGCGTAACCCTGCTGGTCGATCGTCTTAAGCACGCCATCCTTAGGCAGCTTCAGCTCCTTGAACGCGATCTCGGCAAGCTCTTCCTCGTGGCCAGGGATGTAGGCGATGGCTTCGTCGAGCGCCTTCAGAATGCCTCCGACCGCGTCGGGATTCTTCTTAAGGAAATCGGAAGTGACCGCAAAATAAGCCGTGATGTCCGTCCCCGCATCCGCGAGATCCCCGATCTTCTTCGTTCCGTTAATGCCCAGGAACTTATCGATGAACACTCCGCTGCCGAGCACCGCGTCCATCTGCCCTTTCTGAAGGCCGACCATCGCTTCGTCCGGCGAGGAGTACGGCACGAACTTCACGTCCGACTCGGCTACGCCAATGCTCTCCAGGTACTTGGCCCAGACGTACTCGAAAACGGTCCCTTTGGCAACGCCGAGCTTCTTGCCCTTCAAGTCCTGCGGGGTTTTGATATCGTCGCCCTTGGCGATGACGACCGTGGAGGTCGCCGATTCCGGCGTCTCGCGGGACAGCGCGCTGGCTACCTTGAAGTCGCCCTTGTTCAGGGAGTTGAGCAGCGCGTAATCCGCAGCCGTTCCGGTATCGGCGCGTCCGACCAACAGCGCGTTAAGCGTGTCGATCCCGTACGGGAAGTTGGAGATCTCCGCATCGATTCCGTACTTGTCGAACAGCCCCTTTTCCTCCGCCAGACGGAATTGAAGCGAGCCGCCGGCCGCCGTATCCAGAGCGATACGGACCTTGACCTTCTCTTTAGGCGTCTCCGCAGCAGCCGGGGAAGCCGATTCGGATGCCGACGGGGAGGCTGCCCCTCCGTTCGAGCTGTCGTTATTGCTGGAGCCGCATCCGGCCAGAGCGAGCGCGAACACGCTCGTCAGGGCGAGGATGGATAAGGAATTGCGGATTTTAACGATTTTGGACATCATGGATGACCCCTCCGATTGTTCACTAATAGTTGCGAACCGATCGTTGCTCCCGGCGCTCTTCGGGGGACGGACGGCGAATTTACTTCTCCTCCGCTCCGCCTCCGGGAGACAACGCTTGCTCTATTTCCGCCATCAATGCTTCCGCGAAGCCGTCCAGCCTCTGCAGAATCTTGCTGCTTAAAGCGAGCAACTGCCTAAGTTCCTCTTCGTTTAATTCCGCGAATAAGTAGGGAGCCTTGTTCCTGTGCTTGCTTCGCGCTAACGTCCCCATGAACGTCCTGCCCTTGTCCGATATGGTCAGCAGAACCGTTCGCCGATCCTCCTCCGGTCTCGTTCGCTCGATGTACCCGGCGTCGACCAGCTTGTTGCACAAGGTCGTCAGCATGCTGGGCGAGAAGTCGGTCGCTTCCGACAGCTCCCCCGCTTTGCGGGGCCCGTGCTGCAGCAGCGTGCCGAGAATGACGAGCTGCGGCAGGCTGAGTTCCCCTGCGATGACTACTTTGTCTCGTTCGACCACGAACTTACGGATCATCTTTCGAAAGGTATCGTCAAGCTCCGTATAAAGGGAAATGTCGTCCCGCCTCCTTCCCACGGACGCAGAAAAGGCCCCCGAAGCAATCCGTCTCCAATGCGGAGGGGCTGCGAATCGGGAGCCGCCGGCGGTCCAGTAGGCTCGAATATTATTTTCTTAGAAAATATTTCTTTAGTGAAATAAAATTACCACATTAATTCCTACTTGTAAACTGTGATTTGTTGGATTTATAAAAAAAGAACCGATTTGCCAAGAAAGTTCCCTGGGATCGGAACCTTCATGGCATATCGGTTCTTGCTGTTTGCGCTCGGCTTAAACCTCCGAGAAGTAGAAAGCCAGGCTGCCGAAGTCGCCTTCGATCTTCGGAAGCGGCAGGCCGACGTGCATCAGCTCGTCGCCGCCATAGAAGCGGTCCGTTCCCTTCAGCGCGTAGTTCTTCTCCGGATCGAGCCCTTTCAGGCGCAGGCGGGCGAGCGGGCCGTTCGGCACCGCCAGCGTGCGGACGAAGATCGCGTACGTCTCGGAGCGGTCTTCGGAGACGAACTGCCAAGCCGTCTCGTTGCCTTCGAACGGGCTGAGCAGACGGTAGAAGTCGCCTTGCTGAACGAGGCCGCGCAGCTCCTTGTATTCTTGGACCTGGCGAGCGACCTCCGCCTTCTCTTCCGCGCTCATCTTGGACAGGTCGAGCTCGTAGCCGAAGTTGCCGGACATCGCGACATGTCCGCGCGTCGTCAGCGACGTGACGCGCTGCACCTGGTGGTTCGGCACCTCCGATACGTGGCTGCCCATCGTGCTGATCGGGTACACCATGCTCGTGCCGTATTGGATCTTCAGGCGCTCGATCGCGTCCGTGTCGTCGCTCGTCCACGTCTGCGGCATGTAGTAAAGCATGCCCGCGTCGAAGCGGCCGCCGCCGCCGGAGCAGCTCTCGAACAGGATGTTCGGGAATCTCGACGTGATCTTCTCCAGGACTTCATACAGGCCGAGCATGTAACGGTGAGCCGTCTCGCGCTGACGCTCCGGCGGCAGCTGGGCGGAGCCGATCTCCGTCATGTTGCGGTTCATGTCCCACTTGACGTAGGTCAGAGGCGCGCTGGAGAAAATCTCCGTCAGGCGCTCGACGATATAATCGCGCACGTCTTGGCGCGAGAAGTCGAGGATGAGCTGCGTGCGGGCCAGCGTGCGGCGATGGTCCGGCACGTGCAGGCACCAGTCCGGATGCGCGCGGTACAGGTCGCTGTCCGGGGAGATCATCTCCGGCTCGACCCACAGGCCGAAGGACAAGCCTTCCGCGTTCACGCGGGCGGCCAAGCCGTCGAGCCCTTCCGGCAGCTTGTCCGTGTTGACGAACCAGTCGCCGAGCGAACGCTTGTCGTCGTTGCGCTTGCCGAACCAGCCGTCGTCGAGCACGAACAGCTCGAGGCCCAGCTCCTTCGCCGCGGTGACGATCTTCATGATCTTGTCCGAATCGAAGTCGAAGTACGTCGCTTCCCAGTTGTTGATCAGGATCGGGCGTTCCTTGTCGCGGAACTCGCCGCGGCACAGGCGCGTGCGGTACAGCTTGTGGAACGTGCGGGACATGCCGCCGAGACCTTCGCCGGAATACACGAGAACCGCTTCCGGGGATTGGAACGACGCTCCGCCGTCCAATTGCCATTCGAAGTCGAACGGATTGAGGCCGATCGACAGGCGGGTCGAGCGGAATTGATCGACTTCCGCTTGCGCCAGGAAGTTGCCGCTATAGACCAGGTTCATGGCGTACACTTCGCCGTTATCTTCCGTCGTCTCCGGCGTGACAAGCGCCAAGAACGGATTGTGCATGTGGCTGCTGGAGCCGCGGCGGCTCTCGATCGCTTGCACGCCCGGCATCAAGGCGCGGCGCGCCACATGACGCTCGCGCGCCCAGGTTCCCCACAGGTGCAGAGCTTCGAATTCGGAATGCGGCAGGTCGACGCTTGCGCTCAGGAAACGCTGCACGCGTACCGCGGCTTCTCCGAGGTTCTCGATCCGGGCGTTGCGCGCGATCGCGTCGCTGTCCCGGAACACGGTATAGCTGACGATCAGGCGCAGCTTGGCCGCTTCGTCCTCCAGCACGATCTCCAGCGTCCGGGCTTCGTCGCCGGACTCGGCATAGACGGCCGGAAGTCCTTCCAGCGCGGGCTTGCCGGCGACGACCCGATGATCCTTCACTTTGAATTCCGTGATCGTCGTTCCGTTCGACAGGCGAACTTGATACGCCGGCGAGCGGAAGTCGCTCGTTCCGTAGCCCGGAAACTCTTGCGGAAGCGTATCGAGCGAGAACGTCTCGTCGTCCGGGAACGGATTCGGGTTGAAGGAAGGACGGTACGACTTCGGCATCATGTCGTGAATCGCCGTTCCGCGGATTTTGCGTCCCCAATAAAGATGAGCCAAATAATCGCCTTTGACGACTTGCATCACATAGCTGACGTTCTTGGATTGCAGATGGTATGTACGGGTGCTTTGATCATAATGGATGGTCACGGATTACACCTCATGCTATAGATTTTAATAGCCCCATTCAAAAATCCCGCTTCCGGGTAAGAAGCGGGACGAATCGTTAACGGTCCGCCGGCAGCCAGCTCTGCGACCAAACCGCCACTTCCGCGAAAATCTTCTCCAGCGCTCTTCCCTTGTCGGTAAGCGAATATTCGATCCGAACCGGAGTCTCCGGGTAGACGTCCCTGCGGACGATGCCCTCCTGCTCCAGGTCCTTCAGCCGCTCCGACAGCAGCCGTCCGCTGATGTTCGGAAGAGACGTCTCGAGCGTGCAGAACCGCTGCGGTCCCGGCATCAATTGGTAGATGATCAGCCCGGCCCAGCGCTTGCTGAGGAGTTGCATCGCTTTCTCAAACCTCGGGCAGATTGTCGGAATTTGCACTTGTTCCAATGCAGTCACCTCGCCATAGTTGCATTGTAGCACAGCGGGGCGAGTTAATACAGAATAATGGCGTTGCATGGCGGCCTTCAGAAATTCCTTAAATACAATTAATTTTATTTCGGATATAATTACCAGCATTAACGACATTAATCATTCAAGGAGGAATGACCGGACATGAAGCTCAGATGGATACTTGCCGGACTCGTTGCCGCATCCTTAGCGTTTCATTCAACCAGCCTTCAGGCAACTGCGGCTTCTCCCCCGTATTCTCTAACCGTTGACGGCCTAAAGCTAAACTCCCCGTTATCCCCCGAATTCCGAAACGGAGTTACCTTCGTCCCCATGCGGGCCATCTTCGAAACGCTCAGCGCCAAAGTCGCTTTTAACGGCAAATCCAAACAGGTCGTCGGGCAAAGAGGCGACAAGTCCATCACGCTAACTCTCGGATCCAAAACCGCATACGTCAATAAAACCGCGGTCTCCCTTCAGCTAGCGCCGTTGACTCTGAACAATAACGTTTACGTTCCGCTAAGATTCGTAAGCGAGTCGCTCGGAGCCGAGGTCGAGCTGAATGCCGCTTCCAAGACGATCAATATCCGCACCGTCGAGATGGATCTGACCGTCACGGACAAGCTGCCCCTATTGAACGATAAAGGGGAATCCATCTTGCTTAAGCATCAAGGAAACGTGAAGCTGAAGTGGTCGTTCCAGGATGAGAGTCCTTTTCAGAATTACGAGGGCTTCGTCGGAGATAATCATACGCTCGTCTTTATGGGTCATCGCGATTATTTCGTTACCGATTTTGAGGGGAATGAACTCACGACAGAGGTTTTCGAAGACGTATCATACGCCGAGATCGAAGCCGTAAAGAGATCCGACGGGTATGACATCAAGGCGAGCAAAGGGGACAACAACTACAGCTGGAGCCATATCCCGCTTTATACCAAGACCAATGTATCTCCGCAATTGATCATTGCCGGCGAGCCTTCCTATGACTACCTTGTCGTGAACGGCAACATCGATAGCGATGGCCATCTCATCCTTCTGACGAAGGATGGCCTTGCCGCTTATGACGACAAAGGCGAACGCCTCTGGGCAAAGCAGCAATTTCAAACCGAAACGGGAGTTTTGTCAGCCTTCGAGGAAGACATGCAATTGGTAACGGATTCCTCCAATAACATCTACCTTCAGAATGAAGCGGGATACGCGATTCTGAATGCGAAAGGCGAGACGCTTCTTGCCGATAACGGTTATTTTGTCCCAACCATTCTGAAGGACGGCACTTTATTGTTTAACGGTAGAGTATATAAGGTGGAGAATGGCAAGCTTACGGAAGCGGCCTCTCCTTACGGAGGCGGAGGAAGAGGAGCTTATTCGAGCCTTGACAGCGAGAATACTCTGAAAAAGTTGGACCCGGCTACCGGAGAAACCGTGTGGACCTACAAGCAATCGCAGATGGAGAAGCAGCGGGGCTACAGCTTGTTCGCATCCACTCTCGTCGCCGACGGCATGGGCAACGCCTACATCTCCACGACCGGCGGCACGATTCACAGCCTGGATTCGCAAGGCAATCTGCGCTTTATTCTCGTCATAGACAATCAAACGATCACCGGCACGCAGATCATTCCGCTATCCCCGACGACCTTCGTCGCGATCGACAACAACCTTGTGATGTGCTTCGAGATCGCGAACGGATAACCGAAACGAGAATAACCGCAACAAGAACCATGTCCGGCCCAGGGCCGAGCATGGTTCTTGTTTTCTAATAGTACCGAACGGATCCAATAGAACATCGAGCTTCGCCTTAGCTTTTTGAAACTTTTTTAACCGGGAGTTAATTCCTTCTTGACGCAATCCTTCATAGAATCTATCCGCCGTTTGCTAAGATTAATAGTGTCTATGTTCGATGCGAGGAGGAGCCTACGTGAACTTGCAGCAGCTAAACGTATTCGTGAAAGCCATCGAGCTTCAGAAGCTATACTTGGTGGCGCAGAAGCTGGACATTACCCAACCTACCGTCACGTTTCATCTGAACAAGCTCCAGGAGGAGCTGGGGGTCGCGCTTTTCCACACCAAATCGTACCACGTGATCAAGCTGACGGAAGCCGGCAAAGCCTTCTACCATTACGCCAGGAAGATCTGCGCGCTGTCGGCGGAGGCGGAGGCGATGATGGACGTTTACAGGGACGCCGAGAACGGCCGGTTGGCCATAGGCAGCACCCACACGCCGGCGACCTACCTGCTCCCGCCCCTGTTGGAACAGCTTAAGGGCCGTTCGCCCAAGCTGACGGTTCATCTGGATGTCAGACCCGCCTCCGTCATCATGGAGAAAATAAGGCAGTACGAGCTGGATCTGGGCGTCGTCTCTCAGACGAACATCGAGGATCCCCAATTGCTGGTCCAGCCGATCGTCCGCGACGATCTGGTGCTGATCTACGGCCCGCGGCACCCCTTCGCGGAATCCGGGGAGATCACGCTCGAGGAGCTGGCCCGGCATCCGTTCATCTCCCATGAAGAAGGCTCGATCAGCCGCCAATTGATCGATAACTGGGCGAAGACGAACGGCATCAAACCGAATATCACGATGGAAGTATCCGGATCCGAAGCTTTAAAAGCGGCGGTCCAGCGCCGAATCGGCTACGGCATGATCGCGGAAGCCTCCATCCGGGACGATCTTAGGGAAGGCAAGCTGCTGTCGAGTCCGATTCCGAACTGGGTTCCCGGGCGGTTTATCTATCTCGTCCAGCATCGCAACAAGCTGATCAGTCCGGCCATGCAATCGTTCCGCGAGCTGTTGGAGAACCATTTCCCCCTTGCTTGACGCTGCGCATGGTAACTTCTATCCCTCCGCTCCGCCTGTTCTCGTTCGCTTTTGCGAGCGATGGCAAGACCGGCAACAGAATAGCAGCAGTCAGGTCCATTCGTTCCTCCAAGAACCGCGGCAAAGCCGCTCGGCTCGGCGGCTAACGGACATGAGAGACACTTAACAGCTAAAAAAGGGGTCATTCGAAATCTAACGGACGTACGAGACGCTAAGCTTTCATTTTCGTGCTTGAAAAGGCGGTTTTTAAGTTATAAGAGTTTCTCGTGTCCGTTCGAAAACGCCGCGAAACAGAATAAGAACGCCCGAAGGCGTTCTTACGTTAACGCAGCCGCTTAATTCTCGAACAGATCCTTGAACCTTCCGTATCCTTCTTCCTCCAGCTTGCTGACCGGAACGAAGCGGAGAGCGGCGGAGTTGATGCAGTAGCGCAGGCCGTCGGGGCCCGGACCGTCCGGGAACACGTGTCCCAGATGGGAGTCCGCCTCGCGGCTGCGGACTTCGGTGCGAACCATGAAGTGGCTGTAATCTTCCTTCTCCTTGACGATGCCCGTCTGGATCGGCCTCGTGAAGCTCGGCCAGCCGCAGCCGGAGTCATACTTGTCGCGGGAGCTGAACAGCGGCTCTCCGGAAACGATGTCCACGTAGATGCCTTCTTCGTGGTGATCCCAGAATTCGTTGCGGAACGGCGGCTCGGTCCCGTTGTTCTGGGTAACCTCGAATTGGATCGGAGTCAGCTTCTCCTTCAGCTTGGCCTTGTCCTTCTCCGTATTCCAGTGGCCGGAGATGAACGCGTCGCGTCCCGAGCCTTTGCGATAGGCCTTGTAGCGCAGCGGGTTCTTCTTATGGTAGTCCTGGTGGTAATCCTCCGCCGGATAGAACTCGGTCGCCTTCGTGATCTCCGTCACGATCGGACGGTCAAAGCGGCCGCTCGCCTCAAGCTCGCTCTTGGACTTCTCCGCCTTCTCCCGCTGCTCCTCGGTCGTATAGAAGATCCCCGTGCGGTAAGATTCCCCGCGATCGAAGAACTGGCCCCCCGCATCGGTCGGGTCGATCTGCTGCCAGAAGATGTTAAGCAGCTTCTCGTACGGCATCAGCTCCGGATCGTACGTGATCTGTACCGCTTCCGCATGGCCGGTCGTCTCCGAGCACACCTGCTCGTACGTCGGATTCGGCACATGGCCTCCCGTATAGCCGGATTCGACCTTCAGGATGCCCGGCATCTCCTCGAAAGGCGTCACCATGCACCAGAAGCAGCCTCCCGCGAAAATCGCTTTTTCACTCATGTATGTTCAACCTCCTTAAGTTTAACTATCGTGTTTCTATACACAGTTTAGCAGAGTTTGCTTCCATTTTCATTCTTCCGGCGTTCGCCGTCCAAGCCGCCCGAGCTCCCCCACTTCTCGCCCCACTCGCGCATCTGCATCAGAACGGCCCTATACTCCTTGCCCTTCTCCGTCAGCGAATACTCCACGCCTACCGGAGTCGTCGGGATAACCTCGCGGCGAACGATGCCGAGACTCTCCAACTGCCGCACAATGTCCGTCAACGACTTGACCGTAATGCCGCCTAAGCTTCGCCGCAGCTCGTTGAATCTCAACGTTCGATAATAGAGCCTCGAGATGACCTCGTACGACCATTTGCCCCCAAGCACCCGCAATGCCTCTCCCATGGCGGCCTCGCATCGGACGCCGTCTTCTCCTCCGCGAATCATCGCTGCTCCTCCCGTCGCTTACTTTAAGCAAGCAAGATTAAATGAAGTGCGTTCTTACCCCAATATACCACTTCCTCTAAACTGGACATAGAGCGAAGGAAACGGAGGCGAAAACGAACGATGGAGATGGGGCAAAAAACGATTGTCGTCATGGGAGCGACCGGCCAGCAGGGAGGGGCGACGGCCCGCCGCCTTCTCGCGGACGGCTGGAAGGTGCGGGCGTTCACCCGCGACGCTTCGAGCGCGGCCGCGTCGGCGCTTGCTCGGGCGGGGGCGGAACTGCGCGAAGGGAATATGGAAGACCGGCCTTCTCTGGCAAAGGCAATGGAAGGAGCCTACGGAGCCTTCTGCGTGCAGCCGCCGGAGTGGGAACCGAGCCATGAAGCGGCCAAGCGGGAGATCCGGCTCGGGGTCCAAGTCGCCGACGCCGCGAAGCAAGCCGGAGTCCGGCATTACGTCTATTCGTCGGTCGGGGGCGCGGACAGGCAGTCGCGGTTCCGCTATCTGGCCAAGACGGAGATCGAACGCCACGTTCGCGAGATCGGGCTTCAGGCCACGGTGCTGCGGCCCGCCGGGTTCATGGAGAGCTACGCGAATCCGATGTTCGGTCTCCGCCAAGGGAAGCTGACCGACGGGATGAGACCGGACGTGCCGGTCAAGCTGATCGCCGTGGAGGATATCGGCGCGTTCGCCGGAATGGCCTTCCGCGAGCCGCAAACGTTCATCGGAAGGACGATCGAGTTGGCCGGAGACGCTCCGACCTCGACCGCGCTGGCAGCTTCCCTCTCGAGGGCGCTTCGGCGGCCGATCCGTTACGAGCAGATTCCGATCGAGGCCATTCGAAGCCTTAACGGGACTCTTGCCTCGATCTACGAATGGCTTAACGGCGAGAGCTACGAGGTCGATTTCGCCGAGCTGCGGCGTCTCCACCCCGGGCTCATGACGTTCGACGATTGGCTGGCTCGCCAAGGGACCCAATATCTTAAGGCAAGTTTAGCGGCGGCGGATTAGTCGTTCATGACGGGAGACTCGTCCGGGCGGAACGAGTCTTCTTTGCTTGGCGCGGCAAGGATCGTATTGTATGATCGGAATTAGAGACCATAATTAGACAAATAAGGAGCCGAGAGATGAAACCGATGCTTGAACCGAATGGAGAGATTTCCGACTTTACCCTTACGATTCTCTATACGACCGACGTGCACGGCAACGTGCTGCCCCACCATTATGCCAACAACGAGCCGAGTCCGACGGGCTTGGCCCGGCTGGCTCCCCTCATTCGCTCGGAACGGGCACGACACGAACATACTCTTCTCCTCGACAACGGCGATCTTATTCAAGGCACTCCTTTTACCTACTACTATTCCCGGTTCGCAAGCGATGCGCCTCATCCCATGATCCGCGTCCTGAACGAGCTCGGCTACGAGGGGGCGGTGATCGGCAATCACGAATTCAATTATGGAATGGACTTGCTGAACAAGGCGGTCCGGGAATCGAATTTTCCTTGGATGGCGGCGAATATCGTGGACGCGGAGAGCGGGGAGCCTTACTTTGGCAAGCCTTATCTGATCAAGGAATATCCCGGCGGCGTGCGGGTCGGCGTTCTCGGCCTTACCACGCAATACATCCCGAATTGGGAGCATCCACGCAACGTGACCGGACTTGCCTTCAAGGACGCCTGCGAAACGGCGAAGACATGGGTGAAGTTCCTTCGCGAGGAGGAACGCGCGGATCTGGTCGTCGTCGCCTACCACGGCGGCTTCGAGAGAAGCCTGGAGACGGGCGAGCTCACCGAGAACGAGTCCGGAGAGAACCAGGGCTACCGGATCTGCATGGAGGTTCCGGGCATCGACATTCTGCTGACGGGCCATCAGCATCGCGAGATCGACGGAGCATATATCAACGGGGTTCGGATCATCCAGGCCGGAGGCATGGGCATGCATCTCGGGATGGCTCAGGCGACCTTGGCGCGGGAAAACGGGGCTTGGCGCGTAACCGGAACCGATTCGAAGCTGCTGCATCAAGGCGAATACGTTCCCGATCCGGCGGTCGTGGAGATCGTCTCCGAGACCGAGGAAGGCACGCAGGGCTGGCTCGACCAGCCGATCGGCTTCGTGGAAGGCGACATGACGATCGTCGATCCGATGAAGGCGCGCCTTATAGAGCACCCGTACATCGAGTTTCTGAACCGCGTCCAGATGGAGGCGGCGGAGGCGGATATCTCTTGCACCTCCCTCTTCGACAATTGGTCGCCGGGCTTCGGCAGCCGGATCACGATGCGGGAGATCGTCGCCAACTATATTTATCCGAACACGCTGAAGGTGCTGCGAGTGTCCGGACAAGACATCAAGGACGCGCTCGAGCGCTCCGCGACTTACTTCGAATATGAGGACGGCGCCGCGAAGGTCAGCGTTTCCTTCTCCGATCCGAAGCCGCAGCATTACAACTACGACATGTGGGAAGGCATCGACTACGAGCTCGACATCGCCCGCCCGCATGGAGACCGTGTCGTCAAGCTGGAGAAGGACGGCAAGCCGCTCGACCCGGCCGGGGAGTACGACGTCGCCATGAACAATTACCGGGCCGTCGGCGGCGGGGAATACCCGATGTTCAAGGACAAGCCGGTCGTTCGCGACATTACGGTGGACGTCTCGGAGCTATTGGCCAACTATATTATGGAGAAGGGCACGATCCAAGCGAGCGTGAATAATAACTGGAAGATCACCGCGAACGGGGTCGAGGTCGTAACGGAATAGAAGGCAGCACGAATGAAAACCGCCTCCTCGCGAGGCGGTTTCTTCGTTAGGTACTAGCCGTACATGAAGAACAAAGCAAGCGGAACGATCCAGAGCCGCCGTGAGGATAGATGGCGTTGGAGGCTCGAATCGTCAGCTCGAACGCCGCGGAGGAAGGCGTAAAGACGACGGTTTGCGGCTTGTAGGCCGCATGCGCTCCTCCCTCGTCCGTCGAGAGCGCTCCCGCTTCCGCGATCAATCGGCCGTTCTCGTAGATCTTATACGCCGGCGCGATCGCGGGGATCTGGAGACCGAGCGATCCGATGTCTTCCCGGGCAAGCACTTTAAGGCGATAGGTTGCCTCGCCTCGTCCCGGCAATCCGTACTGCGTCCACTCTCCGGGAACTTCCGCAAGCGTATCGGACGTTGCCCGGTCATCGCCGAAGGCATTGCCATTCAGCTGCCGCTCCCAGTCGAAGGACCATTCGCCGCTGAGCCGAACCGCCCCGTCCCCACGTAAGACTCCAATCTCTCAAATCCAACACGCCGTTCTCCGCGGGCGGCTCCGTCTTGCCAGGCAGCAGACCAAGGGCCGGCAGCGCCAGAGTAGAGCCCAGCATGAACAAAATGGCGAGCAAAGCAATCAGTCTGGTTCGCCGACTTTGAAGCATTCCTTGCATCCACCGCCCGAGTTCCCGTAATACCCCTATCTTACTTCACCTCTCTTCCATTACGCCATTGGCAATGCAGAAGAAGGGGCTCTAAACGTCACAAGGCTCCTTTGGACCTGACAACTAGAATAACAGGGCGATCTCCCCGCAAACTGAAAAGAATGCGCTTCCTGTCAGGTTTATCGCTAAGTCCGCAGAGGAGTTAATCAAGGGATAACGTTGTTATGATGAAATAAAAAGATAGGCGCGTAGAGGGGGAGTGGCGGATGAATCGGCAATGGGGATGGGTGGCGCTGGCTGCGGCGGTCGCGCTGGCGGTCGTCTGGCAATTTGCGGCAGAACGGGAACGGCCGGCGGAAGCGAAGATGGGCGAGCCGGCACCGGCGATTCGGCTCGCCAG
>Ga0065721_10004385_pt1 | contig 33138 bp, 29 predicted proteins | sample Mesricmetagenome_FD_59108 | JGI IMG/M metagenome (GOLD analysis project Ga0065721, IMG submission 59108) | Mesophilic microbial community from rice straw/compost enrichment Sample: eDNA_1 v2 (version 2) | ecosystem: Engineered > Solid waste > Grass > Composting > Bioreactor | place: USA: Davis... | reverse complement strand
GCCGCCGTCCTCGACCGCGCCTGCCCCGACGTCGCCCTCGCCGTCGGCCGGCCCGTTCTGGTCGAGGACGTGGATCAGGGGATCGCCGACGAGGCGCTGTTCCACCTCATCAACCTCGCCGCACGCGATGGCGGCGGCCTGCTGCTCACCGCCCGCAAGGCGCCGGCCCTGTGGCCTGCGGGCCTGCCTGACCTGCGCTCCCGGCTCAACGCCCTGCAGGTGGCCGAGATCGAGCCGCCCGACGACGACGTTCTGGAGGGCGTGCTTCGCAAATTCTTCCGCGACCGGAATATTCGTCCGCCCGAGGAGGTCTATCCGTACCTCCTCCGCCGCATGGGCCGGTCCATTCCGGACGCCCAGGAAATCGTCAGACGGCTGGATGAAGCCGGCGACGAAGGCTTCCGGCCGGTCACCCGGGTGCTTGCCCGGGAGATTCTTGAGGGCGATAGTGAAAATCTTGATCTTTTCGAGTGATAATCGCCGCTCTAACTGAGGTGAGGTCGTCAAACCACTCAGCCCCCGGGAGCCGCCCTGTATGACCCAAGTCGCGCCGTACGCCTCGCAATCTGCGAACGACGGGGAGTACGCGGCGCATGACTGGGACGCCGAGCTGGCGGGCTCGCCGGCCCGCTTCTTCAACCGCGAGCTTTCGTGGCTGGCCTTCAACCGCCGCGTCCTGGCCGAAAGCACCAACCCGCGGCATCCGCTGCTGGAGCGCCTCCGCTTCCTGGCGATCAGCGCCAACAATCTCGACGAGTTCTACATGGTGCGCGTGGCCGGGCTGAAGGCCCAGGTCCGCGAGCGTGTGCGGGTGCTCAGCCAGGACGGCCTGACGCCCTCCGAACAGCTGGCCGCCATCAACGCCGCCGCCGCCGACCTCATGGCCGACCAGCAGCGCCGGTGGCGCGAGCTCACCGAAGAGCTCGCCGCCGAGGGCCTGCGCGTCGTCACCGGCGCCGACCTCACCGAGGCCGAGAAGGCCGCTCTCGAGACGCGTTTCCTCACCGAACTGTTCCCGGTGCTGACGCCGCTCGCCATCGACCCGGCGCACCCGTTCCCGTTCATCCCGAACCTGGCCTTCTCCCTGGTGCTGAACCTGCGCCGCCTGTCCGACGGCCGGCGCCTGCACGCCCTGGTCCCGCTGCCAGGCCAGGTGGCCCGCTTCTGGGAGCTGACCCCGGGCTCGGGCCGCCGCAAGCGCGAGCGCCGCTACCTGTCGCTGGAGTCCGTGGTCGGCCTGTTCCTCGACCATCTGTTCCCCGGCTGCGAGGTGGAGAACCAGGGCGTCTTCCGCCTCATCCGCGACAGCGACGTGGAGATCGAGGAAGAGGCCGAGGACCTGGTCCGGGAATTCGAGGCCCTGCTCAAGCAGCGGCGCATGGGCTCGGTGGTCCGCGTGGAGATCGAGGCCGCCATGCCCGAGGAGCTGCGCGAATTCATCTGCCTGAACCTCGACGCCGCCCCCGAGGACATCATCCTCATCGACGGCCTGCTCGGCCTGGACGAGCTTTCCCAGCTGATCCCGGCCGACCGGCCCGAGCTAAAGTTCAAGCCCTTCGAGCCGCGCTTCCCCGAGCGGATCCGCGACCACGGCGGCGACTGCTTCGCCGCCATCCGCGAGAAGGACATCCTCGTCCACCATCCGTTCGAGAGCTTCGACGTGGTGGTGCAGTTCCTGCGCCAGGCGGCCCGCGACCCCAACGTCCTGGCCATCAAGCAGACGCTCTACCGCACGTCCAAGAACAGCCCCATCGTCGCCGCCCTCATCGAGGCGGCCGACAACGGCAAGAACGTCACCGCGGTGGTGGAGATCAAGGCCCGCTTCGACGAGGAGGCCAACCTCAAGTGGGCCCGCGACCTGGAACGCGCCGGCGTCCACGTCGTCTTCGGCTTCATCGAGTACAAGACCCACGCCAAGCTCTCGACGGTGGTCCGCCGCGAGGGCGACGTTCTGCGCACCTACTGCCACTTCGGCACCGGCAACTACCACCCGATCACCGCCCGCACCTACACCGACCTCAGCCTGTTCACGACCGACCCGGCCCTGGGGCGCGATGCGGCGCGGCTGTTCAACTTCGTCACCGGCTACGCCCAGCCCGAGAGCCTGGAGAAGCTGTCCTTCTCGCCCATCACCATGAAGGACGACCTCCTGCGCTACATCGGCGAGGAGGCCGCCAACGCCCGCGCCGGGCGGCCCGCCGCCATCTGGGCCAAGCTCAACGCCCTGGTGGACGAGGACGTGATCGACGCGCTCTACGCCGCCAGCCAGGCCGGCGTCGCCATCGACCTGGTGGTCCGGGGCATCTGCTGCCTGCGCCCGGGCGTGCCGGGCCTTTCCGAGAACATCCGGGTGAAGTCCATCGTCGGCCGCTTCCTGGAGCACGCCCGCATCGTCGCCTTCGCCAACGGCCACGCCATGCCCTCGGCCCAGGCCCGGGTGTTCATCTCCTCGGCCGACTGGATGCCCCGCAACCTCGAGCGGCGGGTGGAATGCCTGACGCCCATCGAGAACCCCACGGTCCACCAGCAGGTGCTCCAGCAGATCATGCTCGCCAACCTCAAGGACGAGGCCCAAAGCTGGACGTTGGCCGCCGACGGCCGCTATAGCCGGGACCCGTCCTGGGACCACCCCAACGCTTTTTCCGCGCACGAGTATTTCATGACCAATCCCAGCCTCTCAGGCAGAGGCCAGCGAGTGAAGGACATGCCGCGCGCGATCGACCATGTGGCCCCGCGCGGATAAGCGGTCCCCGTCCCGGCCTGACGTCCGCTCCGAGGCGCGGCAGGCCGCCGTCATCGACGTCGGGTCCAACTCGGTCCGTCTCGTCATCTATCGGCTCGACGGCCGGGCGCTCTGGACCATCTACAACGAGAAGGTCATCGCCGGCCTCGGCCGCGACCTGCCCGCCACCGGCCGCCTCAGCCCCGACGGGGTGAAGGCCGCCCTCGCCGCCCTGCGCCGGTTCCGGGTGGTGCTCGACGGCTGGGACCTCGAGCAGGTGACCGCCGCCGCCACCGCCGCCGTCCGCGAGGCCGCCGATGGCCGCGCCTTCCTTCAGCGGGTGAAGGACGAGACCGGCCTCGACGTCCGCATCCTCTCGGGCGAGGAGGAGGCCCACTACGCCGCCCTCGGCGTCATCGCCGGCGATCCCCGGGCCCACGGCGTCGTGGGCGACCTCGGCGGCTCCAGCCTGGAGCTGATCCGGCTGAACGGGACCGGCCCGGTGCAGGGGGCCACCCTGCCCCTCGGCCCCTTCGCCCTCGGCGCGCCCAAGGCCCTCGACGTGGACCGCGTGCGGCGGACCATCGACGGCCACCTGTCGCCCCTGGCCGAGCGCTTCGCCAGCGGCGAGTTTCACGCCGTCGGCGGCGCCTGGCGCAACCTCGCCCTGCTGCACATGCAGCTGGCCGACTATCCCCTGCACGTGGCCCACCAGTACGAGATGAGCCGCGCCGACGCCCTCGACGTGGCCCGGGTGGTGCAGCGCCAGTCCCGCTCGTCCCTGGAACGCATCCAGGGGGTCTCCAAGAAGCGCTTCGACACCCTGCCCTATTCGGCCCTGGTCCTGGACCAGCTCATCGAGCGCCTGGGCATCGAGCGCATCGTCATCTCGGCCTATGGGGTGCGCGAGGGGATGCTGCTGGAGGCCATGCCGGCCCCGGTGCGGGTGCGCGACCCGCTCATCGAGGGCTGCACGGCCCTCACCGCCCACAAGGGCGTGGCCCCCGACCTCGGCCCGGCCCTGGAGGCCTGGGTGAGCGGGGTCTTCGAAGCCCTGCCGCCGGTGTTCGACCACGGCCGGGACAAGGTGCTCATCGCCGCCGCCTGCCGCCTGGCCGACCTCGGCGCCCGCCTGCACCCCGACCATCGGGCCGATCTCGCCTTCGAGCAGGTGCTGCGCGCCCCCATCGCCGGCATGACCCACCGGGAACGCGCCTTCCTGGCCGCCACCGCCTTCGCCCGGCATTCCTCCTCGCCCCAGCTGCCGCATCCCGACGTCATCTCGCGGCTGCTCACGCCCGAGCGACGCCAGCGGGCCCGGGCCCTGGGCTCGGCGATCCGCCTCGGCTGCGACCTCTCGGGCCGCAATCCGCGCCTGCTGGAATGCTCCAGCCTGGCCGTCCGCGACGGCCGCCTGCGCCTGACCACGGTGGACGGCTGGGAGGACATGCTGCTGGGGGAACAGACGGCCAAGCGCGCCCAGGTCCTCGCCCAGACCCTGAAGCTCAAGCTCCACATGGGCTGAGCCGGGCCTGGCGGCTGAGCTGGGCCTGGCGTCCGGCCAGACAGCGAGAGGGCGGCGCCCGGTCGCCCGGACACCGCCCTCTGAACCAGATCCGTTGGGGGATCTGAGCCTTCGAGGCCTCCGCCCGCTTCCGGTCCGGTTTCCCGTCCCGCCGCGCCGTGGCTTCCTCTCGGCAAGGTCACGATCCCCCCGGCGCGCCCGTTCGGCAAGCGGCGTTATCCGGCCGCCTGTGGACGGCCTGTGGACCGATCGGTGGAGCGCCTGTGGGAAAGCCTGTACGGCTGTGAAAAAGGCCAGGCCTGTCAAAGGCCTGGCCTTGTCCCCAGGAAGCCCTGGCCTCAGGCGTCTCGACGGCTCAGCTGGCGGCTGCCTTCGGCGCCCGGCGCACCTCGACGACCCGCACGCGGGTCCCGTCCAGCACCAGGGCCAGTTCGCCGCGCTTCAGCTTCAGGGCGTCCTCGCCGAACGCTTCCCGGCGCCAGCCCTTCAGGGCGGCGGTGTCGGCGTTGTCGTTGTTGGCGATCTGCTCCAGGTCGGCCACCGTGGCGATCAGCTTCGAGGCCACGCCCGCCTCCTCGGCCCGCGCCTTCAGCAGCACCTTCAGCAGCTCGACGACCGCCCCCGCCGCCGGCGAACTCGGCTGGCGGGTCTTCTCGATCACCGGCGCATAGCCTTCCGGGTCCTTCAGCGCCTCGCGCACCGCCGCCAGCAGGTCCGGCCCGAAGCGCGAGCCCGAGAAGCCCTTGGGCACCGAGCGCAGCCGGTCCAGGGCGTCGGCGTCCGTGGGCGCCTGGGTGGCGATCTCGTCGATGGCGTCGTCCTTCAGGATCCGCCCGCGGGGCTGGTCGCGCAGTTGCGCCGTCCGCTCGCGCCAGGCCGCCACCGCCCGGTACACCGCCAGATACTTGGCCGTGTGTCGCCGGGGCCGCAGCCGCTTCCAGGCGTTCTCCGGCTCGACGTCATAGTTCGCCGGGTCGGTGAGGCTTTCCATCTCGTCCTGCACCCAGGCGAGGCGGCCTTCCCGCTCCAGCCGCTCGCGCAGCATGGGATAGAGCCGGGCCAGGTGCGTCACATCCGCCAGGGCGTAGGTCAGCTGGTTGTCCGACAGCGGCCGGCGGGCCCAGTCGGTGAAGCGGCTCGACTTGTCCAGCTCGATCTTCAGTATCTGCCGGACCAGGGCGTCATAGGCGATCTGTTCGCCAAAGCCCGCGGCCATCCCGGCCACCTGGGTGTCGAACAGCGGCTTCGGCATGGCGCCGAGGTTGTTGAAGATCTCCACGTCCTGCCGGGCGGCGTGGAACACCTTCAGGATGCTGGGATCCTTGAGGATTTCCAGGAACGACGACAGGTCGATATCGTCCGCCAGCGGGTCGATCGTGGCTTCCGCGGCGGGCGTCGCGGCCTGGATCAGGCACAGCTTGGGCCAGTAGGTCGTCTCGCGCATGAACTCGGTGTCCACGGCGACGAACGGCTGGCCCTTGATCTTCGCGCAGAACGCCTCGAGTTCCGCGGTGGTTGTGATCGGCGTCATCGATTAGCTATAGCCCCGCGCGCGCCCGAGTCTGCAAGTCCGCATGCGCGGCGGTCTCCAAACCACGATAGGCTTCCTTCAAATGTCCGAGCGGCCGAACGGTCTCACCTACGCTCAAGCCGGCGTCGACATAGACGCCGGAAACGCCCTCGTCGAGCGGATCAAGCCGCTGGCCAAGTCCACGCGACGTCCTGGCGCAGATTCCGCCCTTGGCGGCTTCGGCGCCCTCTTCGACCTCAAGGCCGCCGGCTATGCCGATCCGCTGCTGGTGACCACGACCGACGGGGTCGGCACCAAACTCAAGGTCGCCATCGAGACCGGCATCCACGATACCGTGGGCGTCGACCTGGTGGGCATGTGCGTCAACGACCTCCTGGCCCAGGGCGCCGAGCCCCTGATGTTCCTGGACTACTACGCCACCGGGAAGCTCGACGTTGACGCCGCCGCCGCCGTGGTGGCCGGGGTCGCCGAGGGCTGCCGCCAGGCCGGCTGCGCCCTGGTGGGCGGCGAGACCGCCGAAATGCCCGGCATGTACGCCGAGGGCGACTACGACATGGCCGGCTTCTGCGTCGGCGCGGTCGACCGCGACAAGGTGCTGCCGCGCCTGGGCGACCAGAAGGAAGGCGACATCCTCATCGGCCTCGCCTCCTCAGGCCCGCACTCCAACGGCTATTCCCTGATCCGCCGCATCGTCGAGCGCTCGGGCCTGGCCTGGGACGCCCCCGCCCCCTTCGCCGAGGGCAAGAGCCTGGCCCAGGCCCTGCTCGAGCCCACGCGCATCTACATCAAGACGGTCCTGCCGCACCTGAAGGCCGGCCGGGTGAAGGGCCTTGCCCACATCACCGGCGGCGGCCTGATCGAGAACCCGCCCCGGGCCATCGCCGAGGGCCTCGTCCCCCGCTTCGACTGGAACGCCTGGACCCTGCCCCCGGTCTTCCAGTGGCTGCAGGCCGCCGGCGGCGTGGCCGAGCATGAAATGCGCCGCACCTTCAACTGCGGCGTCGGCCTCGTCCTGATCGTCGATCCGCACGATCTGCCCGACGTCCTCGAAGGCCTCGTCCGCGACGGCGAGGAAGCCTTCGTGGTGGGCGAACTGGCCAAGGCCTAGGCGCCGGTCCCGGGCCGCGATCCCGGTCGGCCGCACGGCCGGTCGGGTTTTCGCCAAGCTCCGCCATACCAAATCGCGTTTCATGCGTTGTGCCGGCTCACGCCCACGCTTGAGCCAGGCCCCGCATGAGATCGATCATCCTCCTGCCCCTCCTTCTGACCCTCGGCGCCTGCGCCACGGCCCAGCACCGCCCGGCCGGTTTCCTCACCGCCTACGAGGGGCTTGAGCCGAAAGGCGACGCCATCCGCGCCGACGTCAAACAGTGGCGGGACGAAGCGGCCCTCGCCGCGGTGCGCCGGGTGATCATCGCCCCCACCATCCTCATGCCCGACGCCAAGGCCCGCCTCGGCTGGCTCACCGCGGCTGAACAGACCCTGCTGCTCCGCGAGATGGACGCCCAGCTCTGCTTCGAGGTCTCGGAGCGTTACGAGGTGGTGAAGGACGGCCCCGACGCCTCGATCCGCGCGGCGGTGACCACGGTGCGCCCCACCAACGCCCCCGGTTCGGTGGTCTCGGCGGCGGCCAACTTCTTCATCCCCGGCCCCGTGGGCGTGCGCGTGCCGGGCTCCACCGGCGGCGTCGGCGCCGAGGCCGAGATGCTCGGTCCGGACGGCCGCCAGCTTGCGGCCATGACCTGGAGCCGCAACGCCACCGTGGTCGGGACCGACAACCCCTCGGTCAGCCGGGTGGGCGACGCCCTGCAGTTCATCGAGGCCTTCGCGGACGACGCCGCCAAGGCGCTGAGCCCCAAGGACGCCAGGTCCGGCAAGATCCCCGATCCCGACCCCTGCGCCGAATTCGGCCCCCGGCTGCGGCCCGAGGGCTGGCTTACCAAGTTCGCCACCGGCCTCTATGTGCCGGAGACCAGCGCCGCCAGGCCGGCCAAGGAGGACCCGCCCCAATGAAGGACGCCCCCCGCAAGCTCGCGGTGATCGCCGCCGTTGTCTTCGCCATCGCCGCCCCGGCGGTGCAGAACCTGATGGATATCGGCCTTTCCGCTGCGGAGTTCTCGCGCCAGGGCGATTCCACCCTGCGCGCCGCCGGCTATGCCTTCTCCATCTGGAGCCTGATCTACCTGGGCCTAGCCGCCTTCGCCGTCTGGCAGGCCCTGCCGCGGAACACCAGCGATCCGGCCATCCGCGCCCTGGCCTGGCCCGCGGCCTTCACCATCACCGCCACCGGGGTCTGGATCTTCGCCTCGGCGCTCGACGCCCGCTGGGCGACCGTGGCCATCATCGTCGCCGCGGCGGCCGTGATGATCTTGGGCCTCGTGCGCGCCAGCCGCGGCCGCAGCACCTTCCTCAACTGGCTGCTGGTCTGGTGGCCCCTGGGCCTCCTGGGCGGCTGGCTGACGATCGCCAGCGCCGTGAACATCCTCACCGTCATGACCGCCGAGGGGATGATCCCACGGGCCGACGCCCTGCTCTACGCCGCCGCCGGCCTCCTGGCTGTCGCAGCCGTCGCCCTCTGGGTGCTCCGCCGCACCGCCGTGCTGCCCTATGGGGCGGCCGTGACCTGGGGCCTGATCGGCGTGTGGGTGGCTGAACAGCCGAACCAGCCCCTCGTGGCCTGGCTGGCCCTGGCCGGCGCGGTCGTGGTGGGCCTCGCCGCCCTCTGGTGGGGACGGCCCGCCGGCCGCTAGCGGCGCCTCAGCGGAACTCGAACAGCTCGTGGCGCAGCCGCGCTTCGCCGACCCCGGTCTCCCGCATCAGCCGCCGCACCTGTTTGAGAAGGCCCGCCGGGCCGCAGAAGTAGATCTGCACGCCCGCGGCCCCGGCCTCGGCCACGACGGCGGCGAACCGCCGGCGGAAGGCCGCATCCCCCGGCCCCGTGGCGATCTCCATCAGCTCGACGCCGCGCCGGGCGGCCAGCTCCGTGATGTCCACTGCGTCGGGCAGCTCCCGCCCCGGCGTGTAGAAGTGGAAGAAGGTCGCCTGTTCCAGGCCGGGCGCCTCGGCGTCCTGCAGCCAGGACAGGAACGGCGTCACCCCGACCCCGCCCGCGATCCAGATCTCCTTGCCCGCCCCCGCCTCGCGCCGGAAACGGCCGAAGGGCGCATACACCTCCGCCACCAGCCCGGCCTTGGCCTCGCGCACCAGCCGCTCGGTGTAGTCCCCCGAAGCCCGCACCATGAAGGCGATGCCGCCGTCGTCGCCACCGGCGCAGGCGATGGTGAAGGGGTGCGGCTCGCGCAGCCCCTCCTGCTCGAACGACAGGAAGGCGAACTGGCCGGGCTCGAACGGGATCGCCCGTCCCAGGGGCGTCAACTGCAGATGGACGGCCCCACCCCCCGACGACACCGCGTCGAGCCGATAGCGCGCATGACACGACAGGAACGGGTAGAGCAGCAGCTTGTAGAAGGCCCCCGCGGTCCCGAACGCCGCCAGGGCCGCCAGCCAGACCCCCGCCGGGCTGGCGAGGACGATGGGCGACTTGAAGCTCAGCCAGTGGGAGACCACCACCAGGAACAGCGGCCCGGAGAGCTTGTGCCACCAGCGCCAGCGCCGGTACGGGATCTTCCGGTTCAGCGCCAGGACCACGATCACCACCAGGGCCACGTAGCTGAGCTGCCGGACGAGCCGGGTCACCGCGCCCGGCAGGGCCACGATCGGCGCCGCCTCCCAGCCCTGCGCCCCCGCCTTGAAAACCAGGTGGACCGAGGCGAACACCAGGGCCCAAATCCCCAGCCACTTGTGGGTCTCGTAGACCCGGTCCAGGCCGCCGAACAGGCTTTCCACCGCCTTCCAGCGCGCCCCGAGGACGGCCGCCAGGGCCATCAGGGACAGGGCGGCCACGCCCGAGCCGAGGCTGAGCATGCCGGTGCTCGGCCACGTGCCGCTCGGAACCGCCAGGGCCGACAGCCCGAAGCTGATCAGAACCACAGGGATAATCAGGGAACGGGTACCCAGGCGCATGGCGGTCCCACTGGTCTTTAGCGTGGGCGCGAGCCTGAGCGCCGCCGGGGCCGCCCGATATGACGAGGATCAACCGGCCGGCGCGGCCAGGCCCGCCTACCGCAGCGAAGCGTTGATCTCGTCCAGGGCCGCCGAGCCGGGGATCAGCTCGGCCTCGCCCAGCTGGTTGAGGGGCGTGTCCACCGTGCCGATGCTGTCGTGCAGGTCGCCCGCCGTGGGGTCCACGAACAGCAGGCCGGTGACGATCTGACCCCGGGCCTGACGGGCCTGGAGATAGCCGAGGGCCTGGGCGCGGTTGTTGGGGTTGTACAGCTCGGCCAGCTTGTGCAGCGACAGGGTCGAGCCATCGTGCTGCTGCACCCGCACCGTCTCGCCCGGCGCATAGTCCACATGGATCGGGTCGCGCGGGCTGATCACGTCCAGCCGGTTCACCGCCTCATTGTGCTCGCGCACATAGTCGTAGCTCTTGGTGGAGCCCGGGTGGTTGTTGAACTGCACGCAGGGGCTGATGCAGTCGATGAACGCCGCCCCCTTGTGCGCCAGCCCCGCCTTGATCAACGGCACGAGCTGCGCCTTGTCGCCCGAGAAGCTGCGGGCCACGAAGGTCGCGCCCATCTGCAGGGCGAGGCTCACCATGTCGATCCCGGCGTCGTGGTTGACCACCCCGCGCTTGGACTTCGAGCCCCGGTCCGAGGTGGCCGAGAACTGGCCCTTGGTCAGGCCGTACACCCCGTTGTTCTCGACGATGTAGAGCATGTTCACCCCGCGCCGGATGGCGTGGGCGAACTGTCCGAGGCCGATGGAGGCGGAATCCCCGTCCCCCGAGACGCCCAGATAGATCAGGTCGCGGTTGGCGAGATTGGCCCCGGTGAGCACGGACGGCATCCGCCCGTGCACCGTGTTGAAGCCGTGCGAGTTGCCCAGGAAGTAGTCCGGCGTCTTCGAGGAGCAGCCGATCCCCGAGAGCTTGGCCACCCGGTGCGGCGGCAGCTCCAGCTCGAAGCAGGCCTGGATGATCGCCGCAGAGATCGAGTCGTGCCCGCAGCCGGCGCACAGGGTCGAGACCGAACCCTCATAGTCCCGCCGGGTGTAGCCCAGGCCGTTGGTCGGCAGCCTGGGGTGATGCAGCCTGGGCTTTGCGATGTAGGTCATTCCGCCGCCTCGATCTGTCCCAGGGTGAGCAACTGGCCGATTTCGCCGGCGATGAACCGGGCGGTGATCGGCGTGCCGTCGTAGTGCAGCACCGGGATCAGCTTGGCCGGGTCCACGCCGAGCTCCACGGTCAGCAGGGTGCGCATCTGGGCGTCGCGGTTCTGCTCCACCACGAAGATGCGCTCGTGCCCGGCGATGAAGTCCTCCACCGCCTGGGAGAACGGGAAGGCCCTCAGGCGCAGGGCGTCCAGCCGCCGGCCCTGCCCTTCCAGCATCTCCAGAGCCTCGTCCATGGCCACGCTGGTCGAGCCGAAATAGATCACCCCGTCCTTGGTCTTGCCCTTGGCCGGCTTGAAGACCGGCGCCGGGACAAGGGTCTTGGCGGTCTCGAACTTCCGCAGCAGGCGCTGCATGTTGTCCACATAGACCGCCCCCTCCTCGGAGTAGCGGGCATAGGGGTTCCGCGAAGTGCCCCGGGTGAAATAGCCGCCCTTGGTGGGATGGGCTCCGGGATAGGTTCGGTACGGGATGCCGTCGCCGTCCACCTCCTTGTAGCGGCCGAAGTCGGCTCCCGCCTCCAGCATCTCGGCGGTCATCACCTTGCCGCGGTCGAGCTTGCGCGTGTCGTCCCAGGCGAAGGGCTTGGTCAGCCACTCGTTCATGCCGATGTCGAGGTCCAGCATGACGAAGATCGTGGTCTGCAGCCGGTCCGCCAGGTCGAACGCCAGGGCCCCCATCTCGAAACATTCGCCGGGATCGGCCGGCAGCAGCATCGGGTGCTTGGTGTCCCCGTGGCTGGCGTAGCCGGCGGCCAGGAGGTCGGCCTGCTGGGTCCGGGTGGGCATCCCCGTGGACGGCCCGCCCCGCTGGACGTCGAAGATCACCGCCGGGATCTCGGCGAAGTAGGACAGGCCGATGAACTCGGTCATCAGCGAGACGCCCGGGCCGGAGGTCGCCGTGAACGCCCGGCAGCCGTTCCAGCCGGCCCCCACCACCATGCCGATGGAGGCGATCTCGTCCTCGCCCTGGATGATGGCGTAGCGGGCCTTGCCGGTCTCGGGATCGACCCGCAGCTTCTGGCAGTAGCTGGTGAAGGCCTCGGCCAGGGACGTGGAGGGGGTGATCGGGTACCAGGCGCAGACGGTCGCCCCGCCATAGACCGCCCCCAGGGCCGCGGCCTGGTTGCCCTCCACATAGATGCGATCGCCCACGGCGTCGGCCCGGCGCACCTGCAGGCTGAGGGGCCCGAGGTGCTGCCTCACATGGTCGAGGCCCATGTGCAGGGCTTCCACATTGGCGGCGATCAGCTTGTCGCGCCCGGCGAAGTCCTCGGCCAGCAAGGCCTCGATGGCTTCAGGCTCAATGCCAAGAAGTCCCGCCAACGCCCCGACATAGATGATGTTCTTGAACAGCTGGCGCTCGCGCGGCAGCTCGTAGGCGGCGTTGCACATGGCCGTCAGCGGCACGCCGATGACCGTGATGTCCTCCCGGAACCGCGAGGCCGGGACCGCCCGGGTGGAGTCGTAGAACAGGTAGCCCCCGCTCTCCAGCTCGGCCACGTCCCGGTCCCAGGTCTGCGGGTTCATGGCCACCATCAGGTCCACCCCGCCCCGTCGGCCCAGGTGCCCGGCCTCGGTGACCCGCACCTCGTACCAGGTGGGCAGGCCCTGGATGTTCGAGGGGAAGATGTTCCGCGCCGCCACCGGAACGCCCATGCGCAGGATGCTGCGGGCGAAGAGGCCGTTGGCGCTGGCCGAGCCCGAGCCGTTCACATTGGCGAACTTGACCACGAAGTCGTTCACCCGGGTCTTCGGCTGGCCCGCCGACGTCACCTGCCCCGGCATGCCGCCTCCGCCTGAGTGGTCTCGAGATAGAACTTCTGCATGTCCCAGGCGCCCGTCGGGCACCGCTCGGCGCACAGGCCGCAGTGCAGGCAGACGTCCTCGTCCTTGACCATGATCCGCCCGGTGCCCAGCGGCCCGGACGCGTAGAGGTCCTGCGTCGGGTTCAGGGCCGGCGCCCGCAGCCGCGCGCGCAGGTCGCCCTCCTCGCCGTCCTCGGTGAAGGTGATGCAGTCCATCGGGCAGATGTCGACGCAGGCGTCGCACTCGATGCACAGCTTGTCCGTGAACACCGTCTGCACGTCGCAGTTCAGGCAGCGCTCGGCCTCGCGCACCGCCAGCTCACGGTCGAAGCCCAGCTCCACCTCCAGCCGCACGTCGCCGAGCGCTTCGGCCTTCTCCCGCATCGGCACGCGGTAGCGGCGGTCGTTGGAGACGTCGTTGCCGTAGCTCCACTCGTGGATGCCCATCTTCTGGCTGGCCAGGGAGGCGTGCGGCGCGGGCCGCTCGGCCACGTCCCGGCCCTCGCAGAACAGGTGGATCGACACCGCCGCCTCGTGGCCGTGGGCCACCGCCCAGATGATGTTCTTGGGCCCGAAGGCCGCATCGCCCCCGAAGAACACCCGCGGGTTCGTGGACTGCAGGGTCGCCGGATCCACCTTGGGCAGGCCCCACTCGTCCCATTCCAGGCCGATGTCCCGCTCGATCCAGGGGAAGGCGTTCTCCTGGCCCACGGCGATCAGCACGTCGTCGCAGGGGTAGTGCTCGTCCGGCTGGCCCGAGGGCGCGAGCCGGCGCCGCCCGGCCGCGTCATAGACGGCCTCCACCACCTCGAAGGTCACGCCCGTCAGCCGCCCGCCCTCGTGGGTGAAGGCCTTGGGGACGCGGTAGTTGAGGATCGGGATGTCCTCGTGCATAGCGTCCTCCTTCTCCCAGGGGGACGCCTTCATCTCCTCGAAGCCCGAGCGGACGATGACCTTCACGTCCTCGCCGCCCAGCCGCCGGGCGGTGCGGCAGCAGTCCATGGCGGTGTTGCCGCCGCCCAGCACGATCACCCGCCGGCCGATCCCCGTCACATGGCCGAACGAGACCGACGCCAGCCAGTCGATGCCGATGTGGATGTTGGCCGCCCCCTCCTGCCGCCCCGGCAGGTCGAGGTCCCGGCCCCGGGGCGCGCCCGAGCCCACGAACACCGCGTCATAGCCCTCGTCCAGCAGGGCTTTCAGGCTCTCCACCCGCTGGCCGAGCCGCAGGTCCATGGCCGAAAGGCGGGTGACATAGCCCACCTCCTCGTCGATCACCGCCTCGGGCAGCCGGAAGCGCGGGATCTGGCTGCGGATGAAGCCTCCGGCCTTGGCGTCCTGCTCGTAGAGCACGAGGTCATAGCCCAGGGGCGCCAGGTCCCGGGCCACGGTCAGCGAGGCCGGCCCCGCCCCCACCAGCGCCACCCGCCGTCCGTTCCGCCCGGCGGCCGGGGCGGGCATCCGCTCCAGCACCTCGCCCTTGTTGTCGGCCGCCACGCGCTTCAGCCGGCAGATCGCCACCGGCTCCTCCTCCACGCGCCCCCGGCGGCAGGCCGGCTCGCACGGCCGGTCGCAGGTCCGCCCCAGAATCCCGGGGAAGACGTTGGACCGCCAGTTGATCATGTAGGCGTCGGCGTAGCGGCCCTCGGCGATCAGCCGGATGTATTCGGGCACGGGCGTGTGGGCCGGGCAGGCCCATTGGCAGTCGACGACCTTGTGGAAGTAGTCGGGCCCCTCGGTACGCGTGCGCTGCAAAACAGGTCTTCCTTCCCGACGCTCTACTCCCGAGGCGGCGAATTCGAACCTGCGTCTCGCCCCGGCGCGGCGTTCAATTGAGGAAGGCTACGCCCGTAACGGCGAGTAAGCCAACACTGTTCTGCGATTGCCGTTTCGCCCCGCCCCGGCGCTCCCCCGCACGCCCCTGACGCGAACGTGACCGCCGGGTCGTGGCGCGGCCGCATGGTGAATGATAGCTTAACAATTGGGGGAGACGCCTGCACCCGCAGGCCACGAGGGAGACTGCCGATGGATCAGCCCACCGACCGCGTTCCCGCGTCCGCGCAAGCCTCGCACGAGCTTCCGCCGCCGGCCATCCTGGCGCTGGACGAACCGGACGCCCTGGACCTGCATCGCCAGATCAACGCCCGCCGGGCCGAGCTGGAAAATCCCGAGCTGCTGCGCCGCATCCGGGCGCTTTAGGCGCGGCCGGGCGGCCGGAACCCTCCGCCGCCCGGGGCCTTCTCCGCTGGAGAGCAGCAGAGAGGAGCGCCCATGGGCCAGGACAACATCTACGGCGTCAGCGAGATCGTGGGCTCGTCCCAGACCTCCATCGAGGACGCCATCCGCGGCGCCATCGCCAAGGCGTCCGAGAACCGCCGCCAGATCCGCTGGTTCGAGGTCCTCGAGACCCGCGGCCATGTGGAGGACGGCCAGGTGGCCCATTTCCAGGTGGCGTTGAAGCTCGGCTACACGCTCGAGGACTGAGGACAGACGAGGACTGAGGACAGAAACCAAAAGCGGCGCCGCCCGCCCGGGCGACGCCGCTCTCAGTTCTCCTCGGGTGAAGGCGTCTTAGCCTTCGTAGCCTTCCGGCAGGTCGTCCTCCTTCAGGAGTTCTTCCTTGTCGACCGGCTTGTCCTCGACCTTGGCCTTCTCGATGATCAGGTCGACGACCTTGTCCTCGAAGATCGGCGCGCGCAGCTGCGCCTGGGCGTTGGGGTTCTGGCGGAACAGGTCGAAGATCTGCTGCGCCTGCGGGCCGTAGCGCAGGGCCTCACGGCGCATGGCGTCGGCCAGCTCCTGGTCGGTCACCTGGACGTTGTTGGCCCGGCCGATCTCGGCCAGGACCAGGCCCAGGCGCACCCGGCGCTCGGCGATCTTGCGATATTCCTTCTCCAGCTGCTCGTCCGACTTGCCCGCGTCGTCCTCGGGCAGGTTGCCGGCGGCCTTGTCCTGCTGGACCTGGGCCCAGATCGAGGCGAACTCGGCCTCGACCATCTTCGGCGGCAGCGGGAAGTCGTGCTTGGCGTCCAGCTCGTCCAGCAGGGCGCGCTTCAGCTTGAAGCGGCTCGCGCCCTGGTACTGCTGCTCCAGGTTGGTCTTCAGCAGCTCCTTGAGCTTCTCGAGGTTCTCGATGCCCAGGCGCTCGGCGAAGGCGTCGTCGACCACGGTGTCCACCGGGGCCTTCACTTCCTTCACCTTGGTTTCGAAGACCGCTTCCTTACCGGCCAGATGGGCGGCCTGATAGTTCTCCGGGAAGGTGACCTTCACCTCCACGTCGCTGTCCGGCTTGGCGCCGACCAGCTGGTCCTCGAAGCCCGGGATGAACTGGCCCGAGCCCAGCACCAGCTCGACGCCCTCGGCCGAGCCGCCCTCGAAGGCCTCGCCGTCAATGCGGCCGACGAAGTCGATGACGACCATGTCGCCTTCCTTCGCCTTCACCGACTTGCCGGTCTTGGCCTCGTAGGTCTTGTTCTGGCTGGCCAGCTCGGCCACCGCCTCGTCGACCTCGGCGTCGGTCGGCGCATAGACCGGACGCACCAGCGACAGGGTCGTCGGGTCCACCGGCTCGAATTCCGGCATCAGGTCCACCGACACTTCGAAGGTCAGGTCGGCCTTGCCGTCCAGCACGCCCTGGATGTCGCCTTCCGGCTTCAGCTCGGGCTCGCCCGCCGGGCGCAGATTGTTGTCCGTCAGCACCTTCTGCGTGGTTTCGGACAGGGCCTGCTCAAGCACCTCGCTCATGAGCTGCTTGCCGTAGAGCCGCTTCACATGGGCCGGCGGGACCTTGCCCGGACGGAATCCCTTCACGTTGAGCGTCGGCGCGATTTCGGCGATCCGCGCCTCCAGACGGGCGCTCAGGTCCGCTTGCGGAACCGTGACGCCGTAAACGCGGCTCAGACCTTCGCCAGACTTCTCAACGACTTGCATCGACATTCTCAACTTCCGGACAGCGCGCCGAAAGCACGCCTGCAGGTCCGCCTTCAGGTGGAATAGGGAGCGCCGCCGAAATCGCCCCGGCGGCGCGGCGCGCCCTTATGTCATGGCCCGTGCGCGGCTCCAAGAGCCTTGACGTGGCGGCGTTCCCTGGCAATGGCATCGCCGCCGCGCGGATGTGGCGAAATTGGTAGACGCACTGGATTTAGGTTCCAGCGCCGAAAGGCGTGGAGGTTCGACTCCTCTCATCCGCACCAGGCCCCTTTCCTGACGCCCCCGGGCTTCACCCCGGCGTGACAAGCGCAGCCCTGCTCGGGCACAAGGGCGCCATGTCGGAAGGCGTCCTCTTCGTCCACAACAACTTCCCCGGCCAGTTCCGCGACCTCGCCCAGGCGCTCATCGCCCGGGGCGTTCGCTGCTGGGCCATCGGCCAGGCCCACGCCCCCGGCCTGCCCGGCATGGGCATGGCCCGCTACCAGCTCACCCGGGGCTCGACCCCGGGGCTGCTCCCCGCCGCCGTCCGCGCCGAGGCCGACCTGCTGCGCGCCGCCGACGCCTTCCGGGTCGCCAAGGCGCTCAAGGAGCACGGCTGCGACCCGGCGGTGATCGTCGCCCACCCGGGCTGGGGCGAGAGCCTGCACCTGCGCGAAGCCTTCCCGGACGCCCGGCAGGTGCTGTTCGCCGAGTTCTTCTACCATGGCCGCGGCTTCGACGTGGGCTTCGACCCCGAGTTTCCCGAGCCCACCGAGGCCGAGGTGCAGCGGGTGAACGCCAAGGGGCTCTCCATGGCCTGGGCCTACGCCCACGCCGACGCCATCGTCGCGCCCACGCCGTTCCAGGCCTCCACCCTGCCCCCGGTGTTCCGCGAGCGGGCGCACATCATCCACGAGGGCGTCGACGTGGCGAACCTGCGCCCCTCCTGGGAGCTCGGCCCGCCCGAGCCGTTCGAGCTGCCCGACGGCCGCCGGCTGGCGCCCGGAACGCCCATCGTCACCCATGTGAACCGCAGCCTGGAGCCGGCCCGGGGCATCCACACCTTCGCCCGCGCCCTGCCCCGCCTGCTGGCCGAGGTTCCGGACGCCCATGCGATCGTCATCGGCGAGGCCAAGACCTCGGGCTACGGGGCCGCCGCCCCCGACGGGCGCACCTGGAAGGACTGGGCCTTCGACGGCCTCGACCTCGACCACTCCCGGGTCCATTTCGTCGGCAAGCTGCCGCACGCCCGGATGCACCACGCCATGCGGCTGGGGGCGGCGCACGTCTACTACACCATCCCCTTCGTGCTCTCGTGGTCGCTGTCCGAGGCCATGGCCCTCGGCTGCAACATCATCGCCTCCGACACCGGGCCGGTGCGCGACGCCATCGAGGACGGGGTGAGCGGGCGCCTGCTGCCCTTCACCGACCACCACGCCCTCTCCGAGGCCCTGATCCACGCCTGCCGCCATCCGCAGCAGTCCGAGCCCCTGCGCCGGGCCGCCCGGGCCCGCGCCGAGGCGCTGTTCGACCGTGAAAAGGGGCGTAAGGCCTGGTTCGCCCTGCTCCGCGAGCAGGGGCTGGTCATCCCAGAGGCCGCTGCTTAGAGCCGCCGGGTCGCCTCAGCCGCAGCGGATTTCCTTGATGATCCCGGTGTCGGCGTCGAAGAAGAAGTTCAACCGGTTCGGGTTGAAGTCCAGGGTCACGGGGCAGGTCGTACAGGCCACCCGCTGCAGGTTCGGCCGCACCGGCACGGGGATTTCGCTGCGCGGCCGCCCGATGAGATGACGCACCGCCTCCGCGCCGCAGGCGTCGGCCGGCTGCGGCGCCACCACCGGCAGCGGCTCGGGAGGCGTCTCGGCCACCGGCGGAACCTGCGTCGGGGTCGGTCCCGGATCCGGCGTCGCCGCCGCGCATCCGGCCAGGGCCAGCAGCCCCGGCAGCACCGCCCTTCCCCACCAGCTCATACCTGCTTCTCCCAGCCGCGCGTCATCTGCTTCCAGTACGACACCGAAAGGCCCTGGGCCTTGGCTGCGCTCCACTGCCGCCGCGCCCGCGTGAGCTGTTCGGGGTCGCCCCCGTCGAACAGCACGGCGCAGCGCTGGTAGCCGTCGAGATCGCCGAAGTCGGCGCCGTCCACCAGGAAAAGCGCATCGGCCCGGTTCGGGTTCTCGAAGCCCGTGGTGATGAGGATCGGCTGGCGCGCCGCCTGCGGGTCGTTCGCCACGCCGTGCGGCAGGAAGCTGTCTTCCTTGTAGCTCCACAACCAGCCGTCGAGGTGCTCCACCCGTTCGGGCGCGCCCGTGCGCACCAGGGCCCGCCAGCCCTTCTGGATCGTCTTTTCCAGGAGTTCCGGCAGGGCCTGGTCCAGGCCCGTCCGCTCCAGATGGTAGAACCACACCTCGGTCATGGCGCCCATCTAAGCCCAGGACGGGTCCTGCGAAATACGCCGCGGGACGGACGGCCCCGAAAGGCCGCCCGCCGGAAGGCCGCCCGCCGATCGGCCGTCAGCCTTCGTACTTGTCCTGCACCATCCGGTTCAGCAGGCGCACGCCAAAGCCGGTGGCGCCGTCCGGGGTGGTCGGAACGGTGGAGCCCTTCTTCCAGGCGGTCGAGGCGATGTCGAGGTGCGCCCAGGGCGTGCCGTTCACGAAGCGCTGGATGAACAGGGCCGCGGTGATCGAGCCCGCAGGACGGCCGCCGGTGTTCTTCATGTCGGCGATGGCCGACTCGATCTGCTTCTCATAGGCGGGCGGCAGCGGCATCCGCCACAGGGGCTCGCCCTCGGCGCCCGACGCGGCCAGCAGGTCGCCCGCCAGCTCGTCATTGTTCGAGAACAGGCCCGCGTAGTCGTTGCCCAGGCTGATGATGATCGCCCCGGTCAGGGTCGCCAGGTCGACGATGAACTTCGGCTTGAAGCGGTCCTGGCAGTACCAGACGGCGTCGGCCAGCACGAGGCGGCCCTCTGCGTCGGTGTTGATCACCTCGATGGTCTGGCCCGACATGGAGGTCACCACGTCGCCCGGACGCTGGGCGTTGCCGTCGGGCATGTTCTCCACGAGGCCGAGGATGCCCACGGCGTTCACCTTCGCCTTGCGGGCGGCCAGGGCGTACATCAGGCCGGCAACCGCCCCGGCGCCGCCCATGTCCCACTTCATGTCCTCCATGCCCTCGGCGGGCTTGATGGAGATGCCGCCGGTGTCGAAGCAGACGCCCTTGCCGACGAAGGCCACCGGCTGGGCGTCCTTGTCCGCCGCGCCGTTCCAGCGGATCACCACCAGCTGGCTCTCGCGCATGCTGCCCTGGCCCACGCCCAGCAGCGAACCCATGCCCAGGGCCGCCATCTCCGCCTCGCCCAGGATCTCGATCTCCAGGCCCAGGCGCTCCAGCTCCTTCACCCGGCGGGCGAACTCGGCGGGATAGAGGACGTTGGCCGGCTCCGAGACCAGGTCCCGGGTGAAGCTCACCGCGTCGGCCAGGGCCGCAAGCGGCGGGAACGCCGCCAGGGCGCCGTCCGGATCGGTCGTCGCCACTTCCGCCTTGCGGATCGAGGGCTTCTTCTCGGCCGGCTCCTTGGTCCGGTACTTGTCGAAGCGGTAGGAGGCCAGCCGCAGGCCCAGCGCCGCCCGCGCCGCCAGCTCGGCGTCGCCGTTGGGCGTCTCCACCCGCAGGGTCTCCAGCCCCGACAGCTTCACCGTCGAATAGGCCGTGGCCGCCGCATGTTCGGCGCCCAGGGCGTCGAAGGCGTCGCGCTTGCCCGCGCCCACCAGCACCAGCCGGGCCGCATCGACGCCGGCCGGGGCGAGGATGTCCAGGGTCTGGCCCTTGGCCCCGGTGAACCGGCTGGCGGCGGCCGCCTGCCCGAGCGCGCCGTCCAGCGCCTCGCCCTCGAAGACGATCCGCGCCAGGGCGGTGTTGGGGCCGGTCGCGGCGGAAGCGGCGACGAACTGGATCTCCATGGGACTCTCTCTCGGCTTCGACGTATCTGGCGCCCGACGACATCGCGCTGCGGTTGTCTGGCGCGGCGACGCATGATTTAGAACACCTCCGCGGCGGGGGCAGGCCCTAATCTGCGGCGACGCCTCTTTTCGCAAACCCCATGCGCCTGATCGACCGATATCTCCTTCGGCAGCTCTTGGGTCCCGTGGCCCTCGCGACCCTGGCGCTGACGGGGGTGGCGCTGCTGAGCCAGACGCTGTCGGGCCTCGACCTCATCGTGAACCAGCGCCAGAGCGCGCTCGTGTTCCTCAAGGTGACGCTGCTGGCCATGCCGCAGCTCATCAACATGGTCCTGCCCATCGCCGTCTTCGTGGCCGCCCTGGTGGCCCTCAACCGGCTCCATACCGAGCAGGAGATCGTCGTCTGTTTCGCCGGGGGCATGAGCCGCTGGCGGGTGATCTCCCCGGCCATCCGGCTTGCCTGCACCATCGCCTTCATCGCCCTGGTGATGAACCTCTGGGTCCAGCCGGCGGCCTATCGCGAGATGCGGAACGAGCTGTTCCACATCCGCACGGACCTGGCCTCCACCCTCGTGCGCGAGGGCGAGTTCACCGAGCCCGCGCCGGGCCTGACCGTCTATGCCCAGGGCGTCGACGGCGCCGGCAACCTCGAGAACCTGTTCATCCACCAGACCAAGCCCGACGGCTCGGCCACCACCTACACCGCCCAGGAGGGCCGCGTGGCCCGCAGCCAGGGCCGGCCGGTGCTGATCATGCGGAACGGCTCCAATCAGGAGTTCTCCCGCACGGGGGTCCTGAACTACCTGACCTTCGACGAATACATCTTCGACCTGTCGGCCCTGACCAGCGGCGCCGAGCGGGTCCACTACAAGCCGTCCGACCGCTATCTGCACGAGCTGTTCTTCCCCGACCTGGAACAGGAGTGGGAGAAGCGCAACCGGCTCGACCTCCTGGCCGAGGGCCACGCCCGCATCGCCACGCCGCTCTACAACATCGCCTTCATGGCCATGGCCCTGTCGGCGATCATCGGCGGCGGCTTCTCACGCCTGGGCTATGGCCGCCGGATCGCCGCCATGGGCGCGGCGGCGGCGGTGGTCCGCATCGCCGGCTTCCAGGTCCAGGCCGCCGCCGAGGACGCCGCCTGGCTGAACGTCCTGCAGTACGCCGTGCCCCTGCTGGCCATCGCCTTCGCCATGCGGAGCATCTTCCGCCAGCGGGTCAGCCGCTACATCGACATTTCCCGCCGCCCGGCCCGCATCGCCGGCCTCGGCGAAGGCGCGGCCGCATGACCGGTCTTGGCCGTCTCGAACGCTATGTGATGGGCCGCATGCTGGCGGGCGTCGGCGCCGCCCTGGCGGTGATCTCGGCGGTCATCCTGCTGATCCAGTTCGTCGAGCTGTCCAGCCAGGTGGGCACCCGGGCCGACGTGGGCGCCTCGGCGATCATGGGCCTGACCCTGCTGCGCGCCCCCGGCCTGATCCAGATCCTGCTGCCGTTCTGCTTCCTGTTCGGCGGCATCGGCGCCTTCGTGGGGCTGAACCGCAAGAGCGAGCTGGTGGCCATGCGCGCCGCCGGGGTCTCGGCCTGGCGCTTCATCCTGCCTTCGGCGGCCCTGTCGGCGATCCTCGGCGTCCTGGTCGTGGCCCTGCTCAATCCCGTCGCCGCCGCCCTGAACGCCCGTTTCGAGCTGGAACGCGCCCGGCTGATGGAGAACTACCTGGGCGACCAGCCGAAGGACATCTGGATCCGCCAGGGGGACGACCGCACCCAGATCGTCATCCACGCCCGCGACCGCGAGACCCACGCCGGCACGGTCGTCCTGCGCGGGGTGTCGGTGTTCATCTACGAGAAGAACGACCGCGGGGCCCCGGAATTCCGTCGCCGCCTCGAGGCCGCCGAGGCGCGGCTGATGCCGGGCTTCTGGCAGCTGAAGGACGTGGCCGAGGCCGGGGCGGGCGAAAGCTCGATCCGCTCCGAGAGCCTGTCCATCCGCTCCACCCTCGACGCCGAGGCGGCCATGGAGCGGTTCGCCTCGCCCGAGGCCATCGCCTTCTGGCGGCTCCCGGCCGCCATCCGGCTCACCGAACAGGCCGGGTTCTCGGCCGACGGCTACCGGCTGCGCTTCCAGCAGCTGTTGGCCACGCCGCTGCTCTACGCCGCCATGTCGATCCTCGCCGCCGCCTTTTCCCTGCGCCTGGCGCGCCTGGGCGGGCTTGCGGGCCTGGCCGGGGCGGGCGTGGCCCTCGGCTTCGTGATGTTCTTCTTCAATCAGTTCGCCGGCGCCCTGGCCAAGGCCGACATCATTCCGCTCGCTGCGGCGGCCTGGGCGCCCGTGCTCGTCGCCTTGCTCGCGGGCGTCAGCCTGCTTTGCTACACCGAAGACGGTTGAATCATTGTCCGGCCCGGCTATGCATCCGCGCTTGAGCCACGCTGCAGGCGCGCACGGCCGCGAGAGGGGAAACGGAAGCTTGATGAGTCGGCGCACCCCGCCACTGGCTGCCAAGCGCGCCCTCCTCGCCGGGGCGGCCGGCGCGATCCTGTGCGCCCTCGCCGTCTCCGCGGCCGAGGCCCAGCAGCTTCCCCTGCTCCCGCGCCCGCCGGCGCCGCCGCCCACCCCCGCAGGCGCCGACCGCCTGCAGGAAGGCGAGATGTACATGGAGGCCGACGAGGTCGTCCGCGAGGACAAGATCGGCCGCACGACCGCCCAGGGGAACATCGAGGTCCGCTACAACGGCCGCACGCTGCGCGCCGACCGGCTGATCTACGAGGAGGAGACCGGCACGCTCCGGGCGATGGGCAACATCTCCATCGTCAACGCCGACGGCTCGGCGGAATTCGCCGACGAGATCCTGCTCGACGACGAGATGCGCGCCGGCGTGATCCAGGGCTTCTCCGCCCGCCTGCCCGAGAACGTGAAGGTGGCCGCGGCCACCGCCGTCCGGCGCAACGAGGACATCCAGGAGCTCAACCGGGCCATCTACACGCCCTGCGAGATCTGCGCCGAGGACGGCAGCTACAAGCGGCCCACCTGGTCGATCTCGGCCGACAAGGTCATCCAGGACCGCAAGCGCGGCACCATCACCTACCGCAACGCCCGCTTCCGCATCCTGGGCGTGCCCCTGCTCTACCTGCCGGTCTTCTGGCACGCCGACCCGCGCAAGGGCCGCTCCTCTGGCTTCCTGCCGCCCGAGGCCTCGGCCTCGGACCGTCGGGGCGCGTCCTACGAGCAGCCCTACCACTGGGTGATCTCGCCCTATTCCGACCTGACCATCAGTCCGCAGTTCAACTCGAAGGTGAACCCCTTCCTGAACCTGCGCGGCCGCAAGCGCTTCTACTCGGGCGAGGTGGACATCCGGCTCGGCTACACCCGCGAATACGACTTCGACGGCAAGGGCAACGAGTTCGGCCAGAAGACCGACCGCAGCTACATCCTCGGCCGCGGCGCCTTCCAGATCAACGAGGACTGGCGCTGGGGCTTCACCGCCGAGCGCGCCTCCGACGACCTGCTGTTCGACAAGTACGAGGTCGACGACGTCTATGAGAGCCGCGGCCCCTATGTGGCCGACGACCGGCGCCTGATCAGCCAGCTCTACGCCATCCGCCAGGACGAGCGCTCGTACCTGTCGGCGGCGGCGATGACCATCCAGGGCCTGCGCCCCGGGGCCGTGGACCCGGTCACCGGCTTCGCCTCGGGCGAGAACGACCGCGTCTTCCCGGTCATCGGCCCGCTGGTCGAGGGCCGCTACGACGTGGGCCGGGTGGTCGGCGGCCGCCTGCGGGTCAACACCAGCGCCGTGGTCCTCAGCCGCGAGCAGTCGCCCACCGACCTCTCCGTCCGCCTGCCCGGCCTCGACAGCGCCCGGCTCACCGGCGAACTCGACTGGCGGCGCGACTTCACCTCGGCCGCCGGCCTGCGCGTGTCGCCCTTCGTGAACCTGCGCGCCGACGCCTACCGCATCCAGGACATCCTCACCGGCGTCGGCTCGGCCACCCGCAAGGACGAGGTGGGCCGCGCCCTGGCCACCGTGGGGGCCGACGTCAGCTATCCCGTCTACCGCCGCTTCGGCGACAAGACCGTGGTGCTCGAGCCCGTGGTCCAGGTCCTGGCCTCGCCCGACGCCAAGCAGGTGGTCATCGGCCAGGACGCCGCCGGCAAGCCGGTCTATCTCAACGAGGACAGCGTCGCCTTCGAGTACGACGAGACCACCCTCTTCCGGCCCAACAAGTTCCCCGGCTACGACCTCTACGAGGACGGCCTGCGGATGAACGTGGCCGGCCGGGCCACCATGCTCTGGGACGACGGGCGCCGGGCCAACCTGCTCGTCGGCCGCTCCTTCCGCAGCAAGGAGAACACCGTCTTCCCCGACCGCTCGGGCCTGCGCGACAAGGCCTCGGACTGGATCGTCTCGGCCAGCGCCCAGCCCATGGTCGGCCTGTCGGTCTTCGCCCGGGCCCGGCTCGATTCCGACAACCTCGACGTTCACCGCCTCGAGGCCGGCGCCAACGTCTACAACAAGTTCGGCAACGGCTTCGTCCGCTACCTCACCGACGATTTCGACATCAACGGCAACCGCCGTGAGAACCTCGATCTCGGCGGCGAGGTCTATATCGCCACCAACTACGGCGTCAGCTTCTACGGCAGCCGCGACCTGCAGCAGGAGGCCTGGGTGATCCGCGACGTGGGCGTCTTCTACCGGGACGACTGTATCCGGGTGGACGTGATCTATCGTCGGGAAGACATCATCATCGGCCGTCTGCTACCCAGTGAGTCCTTCTCGGTGCGCCTAACGCTCGCCACATTGGGCGGAACAGATGGCCGCTAGAATCAAGGGCGCTCGCCGCCCGCGTAAGGAAACGATCTCGTCCATGAAGTCCCTCGTCTCGGGCCCGATGGCGCGAAGCGCGGCCTTGGCCTGCGCGCTCATCGCCGCGGGCTCGCCGTTTGCCTACGCCCCCTTCGCCGCCGCCCAGGTTCCCGTCATCAGCCCGCCGCCGCCGGCCGCCGCCGAGCCCCCTGAGCCGCAGGGCATCTCCGAGGCCGTGGCCGCGGTGGTCAACGACCAGATTATCTCCACCTACGACCTGGGCCAGCGGATGCGGCTGCTGATCGCCACCTCCGGCGTCCAGCCCACCCAGGAAACCCTGCCGCAGTTCCAGCGCGAGGCCCTGATCAGCCTCATCGACGAGCGCCTGCAGTTCCAGGAGCTCCGCCGCGTCGAGCGCGAGCAGAAGATCGACATCATCGCCTCCGACGAGGAGGTCGACGAGGAGATCGCCGACATGGCGCGCTCCAACAACATGACCCGGGAACAGTTCGTGGGCTTCCTCCAGGCCCGGGGCATCGGCGTCGACACCCTGCGAGAGCAGATCCGCGCCCAGGTCAGCTGGGCCCGCTGGATCCGTGGCCGCTACGGCTCGCGCCTGCGCATCGGCGACGACCAGATCGCCGCCGTCCAGGCCCGCATGGCCGCCGACGCGGCCAAGCCCCAGTACCAGATCTCGGAAGTGCTCATCGACGCCAACCGCGTCGGCGGCATGCAGCAGGCCATGGCCGGCGCCCAGCAGCTGGTGGCCCAGATGCAGCAGGGCGCCCCGTTCCCGGCCGTGGCCCGGCAGTTCTCGGCTCTGCCCACCGCCGCGGCGGGCGGCGACGCCGGCTGGGTCGGCCAGGGCGAGATGCCGCCCGAGGTCCAGCAGGTCCTCGAACAGATGCGCCCCGGCCAGCTGTCGCAGCCGATCCCGGTCCGCGACGGCGTCTACATTATCTACCTCCGCGACAAGCGGGCCGGCGGGGGCTCCACCCTGGTCCATCTGAAGCAGGCCGCCGTGCCCCTGCCCGCCGGCGGCGACGAGGCCGCCGCCCGGGCCAGGCTTGAGCAGCTGCGCCCGCAGATCGCCGGCTGCGACACCCTCGAAACCGTCGCCGGCGCCGTCGAGGGCGTGGTGGCCAGCGACCTCGGCGAGGCCGAGGTCAACGACCTCGCGCCCCAGTTCAAGGCCGTCGCCGAAAGCCTCGAGGTCGGCCAGGTCTCCGAGCCGATCCGCACGGGCGCCGGCCTCCACCTGGTGGCCGTCTGCGGCCGCCGCGTGGCCGGCGGGGCCAATATGGAGCGCGACGCCATCGAGAACCGCCTCTACGGCCAGCAGCTCTCCATGATCGCCCGGCGCTACATGCGCGACCTGCGCAACTCGGCCACCATCGAGACGCGGTGAAGCCCGGCCCCCTGGCCCTCACCCTCGGCGAGCCGGCCGGCGTCGGCCCCGAGATCGTCGCCAAGGCCTGGCGCGCCCTCCACGCCACGGGTCCCGCCTTCGTCGTCGTGGGCGACGCCCAGGCCGTCGCCGCCGCCCCCGGCGGCCCCACGCCCGTACGGTCGGTCAACTCGCCCGCCGAGGCCCTGGCTGTCTTCCCTGAGGCCCTGCCGGTGCTCGACCTGCCGCTGCAGGCCCCCGTGGTCGCAGGCCGGCCGTCCCCCGACGCCGCCCCGGCGGTGATCCGCTGGATCGAGACCGCCGTCGGCCTCGCCCTCTCGGAAACCGTCTCGGGGGTGGTCACCGCCCCCATCGCCAAGGCCCCTCTCTACGCAGCGGGCTTCAAGTTTCCCGGCCACACCGAATTCCTCGGCGAACTCACCGCCAAGGCGCCCTTCGAGGGCGCCCGCGGCCCGGTGATGATGCTCACCGCCGCCGACCTGCGCGTGACCCTGGTCACCATCCACGATCCCATCGCCCAGGTGCCGTCACGGCTCACCACGGACGGGATCGTCCACGCCGGCATCGTCACCGCCCAGGCCCTTTCCCGCGACTTCGGCGTCGCCCGCCCGCGCCTCGCCGTGGCCGGCCTCAATCCGCATGCGGGCGAGAGCGGCGGCATCGGCCGCGAGGAGATCGAGATCATCGCCCCGGCCGTGGAGGCCCTGCGCGCGGCCGGGGTCGACGCCCGCGGCCCGTACCCGTCCGACAGCCTGTTCCCGGCTGAGATGCGCGCCGGCTACGACGCGGCCCTCTGCATGTTCCACGACCAGGCCCTGATCCCGGTGAAGATGCTGGACTTCTGGGGCGGCGTGAACGTCACCCTCGGCCTGCCGATCATCCGCACCTCCCCCGACCATGGCTCGGCCTTCGACATCGCGGGGCGCGGCATCGCCCGCCCCGACAGCCTGATCGCCGCCCTGCGCCTCGCCGCCGAGATCGCGGACCGCCGCGGATGAGCCTGGACCGCCTGCCCAGCCTGCGCGAGACGCTGGAGGCCCATGGCCTGTGGGCCAAGAAGGCCTTCGGCCAGCACTTCCTCCTCGACCTCAACATCACCCGCAAGATCGCCCGCCTAGCCGAGGTGGGCGAAGGCGACCATGTGATCGAGGTCGGCCCCGGCCCCGGCGGCCTCACCCGCGCCCTGGTGGAGACCGGCGCCCGGGTCACCGCCATCGAGAAGGACGAGCGCTTCCGGCCGCTGCTCACCGAACTGGCCGCCGCCGCCGACGGGCGCCTGGCCCTGGTGTTCGGCGACGCCCTTGCCGCCGACGAGGCCGCCCTCGCCGAAGGCGCCCCGGCGCACCTTGTCTCCAACCTGCCCTACAACGTGGGCACGCCCCTGCTCATCAAGTGGCTCACCGGCCCCTGGACGCCCGCGTCCCTGACGCTGATGTTCCAGAAGGAGGTCGCCGACCGCATCACCGCCGCGGCCGGCGACGACGCCTATGGCCGCCTGGCGGTGATCGCCCAGGCCACGGCCCACGCCCGGCCGGTGCTGGACGTGCCCGCCCGGGCCTTCACCCCGCCGCCCAAGGTGGAGTCCGCCGTGGTGCGCCTGGAGCCCCGCGCCGACCGGCCCGCGCCCCAGCGCCTCGATGCGCTGCAAAAGATCACCGCCGCCGCCTTCGGCCAGCGGCGCAAGATGCTCCGCGCGAGCCTCAAGGCGCTCGGCGGCGAGGCCCTGGTCACGGCGGCCGGCCTCGATCCGGCCGCCCGGGCCGAGGTCATTCCGGTCGACGGCTTCCTGGCCCTGGCCGACGCCTGGCTGGCCCGGCGCTAGTCGGCCTTCGGCGGGTCGTCGTGGCCCGGCGGGGTCCACGACGGCGGATCGCTGGCGGGAAAGCTCTCCTCGCCCGCTTCTTCCACCAGGTCGAAGTCGTCGTCCTGTTCGGGGGTCTTGGGTTCGCTCATGCCCCTAGCCTACGCCGTTGCCGAACGTTGCTCTACCCGTTCCAATACCCTCTGCGGAATCGGGGAGCCTGCCGGGAATGCTGAGCCGATGCTGACCCTGCTGGGCGTCGTCGTGGTGGTCGTGGGCTTCGCCGCCCGCCTGAACCCCCTGCTGGTGGTGATCCTCGCCGCCTTCACCACTGGCCTGTTCGCCGGCCTTTCGCCCCTGGGGGTGCTCGCCGCCTTCGGCAAGGCCTTCAACGAGAACCGCTTCGTCACCGTCGCCTATCTCGTCCTGCCCATGGTCGGGGTGCTGGAGCGCGCTGGCCTGCAGGAGCGCGCCCGCGCCCTCATCGCCCGCCTGCGCGGCGTCTCGGTCGGCCCGTTCCTGGTGGCCTATCTCGCCCTGCGCCAGATCACCTCGGCCATCGGCCTGCACTCCATCGCCGGCCAGGCCCAGTCGATCCGGCCGCTGGTGGCGCCCATGGCCGAGGGCGCTGTTGAGGCGAGCACCGGCGCGCCCCTCGACGCCGACGCCCGCCAGGCGGTCCGGGCCCAGGCCGCCGCCACCGACAACATCGGCCTGTTCTTCGGCGAGGACATCTTCATCGCCATCGGCTCGATCCTGCTAATGGTGGGCATTCTGGCCTCCAGCGGCATCGTCATCGACCCGTTGCACCTGTCCCTGTGGGCGATCCCCACGGCCATCGTCGCGTTCCTGATCCACGGGGCGCGGCTGATCCTCTTCGACCGTCGCCTCCGGCGGAAGGCGGGCGAGCCATGATCACCCTCTCGCTGGTCTATCTCCTGGCGGGCCTCGTCTTCGCCGCCTTCGCCGTCCTCAGCGCCACCGACCGCGCCAACGCCAAGCGGTTCGGCAACGCCCTCTTCTGGGGCCTGGTGGCGGTCAGCTTCCTGTTCGGCGACCGGCTGGGCGATGTGGGCAACGGCGTCCTCGTCCTGGGCCTCGCCCTCATCGCCGGCTTCGGCCTCCTGGGCCGGGGCCAGCCGGCCACCACCTCGCCCGACGAACGCCGCGTCCTCTCCGAGCGGTTCGGCGGACGGCTGTTCGTCCCCGCGCTCACCCTGCCCTTGGTGGTCGCCCTCGGCGTGCTGGTGTTCAAGCCCATGCAGATCGGCGGCCAGCCCCTGTTCGACCCCAAGCAGGCCACGCTCATCTCCCTGGCCCTGGCCGCCGTGATCTCGGTGCTGACCGCCCTGATCCTGCTGCGCCAGCCGCCCCTCGCCCCGCTGCAGGAAGGTCGGCGGCTGATGGACACCGTGGGCTGGGCGGCCCTCCTGCCCCAGATGCTCGCCGCCCTGGGCGCGGTCTTCGCCCTGGCCGGCGTCGGCGAGCTGATCGGCCAGCTCGTCACCGCCTGGATTCCCCTCGACACCCGGTTCGTGGCGGTGGCCGTCTACTGCCTCGGCATGGCCGCCTTCACCATGATCATGGGCAACGCCTTCGCGGCCTTCCCCGTGCTCACCGCCGGGATCGGATTGCCCATATTGATCAACCGCTTCGGCGGCGATCCTGCGGTGGTCTGCGCCATCGGCATGCTGTCCGGCTTCTGCGGCACGCTGATGACGCCCCTGGCCGCCAACTTCAATCTGGTCCCGCCGGCGCTGCTTGAACTTCCCGACCGCTATTCGGTCATCAAGGCCCAGATCCCCACCGCCCTGCCGGTGCTGATCGCCAATGTGGTGCTGATGTATGTCCTCGCCTTCCGCTGACCGCCCCACCCGCGAGACGGCGAGCGCCTTCGCCCGCATCGCCCTTGGCCATGTGGCCCGGGAATATCCCAACAAGCTGGACCACGTCCTGGCCGGTCCCGAGGACGCCCTCGGCCCCCGCGCCCTGCACCCGATCTATTTCGGCAGTTTCGACTGGCACTCCTGCGTCCACGGCTACTGGACCCTGGCCACCGTCCTGCGCCTTCACCCCGACATTCCCGAGGCCGAAGCCATCCGCGCCCGGTTCGACGCCGCCTTCACCCCGGACAACGTCGCCGCCGAGGTCGCTTACCTCGCCCGCCCCCTGGCCCGCGGCTTCGAGCGCCCTTACGGCTGGGGCTGGCTGCTCAAGCTCCAGGCCGAGCTGATGGCCCACCAGGCTCCCTGGGCGGCGATCCACCAGCCCCTGGCCGAGGCCTTCGCCGACCGCTTCCGGGACTTCCTGCCCAAGGCGGCCTATCCGATCCGCACCGGGGTCCATTCGTCCACCAGCTTCGCCCTGGCCGTGGCTGCCGACTATGCCCGGCTCGCCGACCCGGCCCTGCTCGCCCTCTTCGCCGACAAGGCCCGGGCCTGGCACCTCGGCGACCGCGACGCCCAGGCCTGGGAGCCGTCCCTGGACGACTTCCTCTCGGCCACCCTCATGACCGCCGAATGCCTGCGCCGGCTGCTGCCGCCCGATGAATTCGCGGACTGGTTCGCCGCCTATCTGCCGGCCATCGCCGAGCGCCGCCCGGCCAGCCTCTTCACCCCGGCCGTGGTCACCGACCGGACCGACGGCAAGATCGTCCACCTGGATGGCCTGAACCTCTCCCGCGCCTGGTGCTGGCGGGCCCTGGCGGCTGCGCTCTCGGGCCCGGCCCAGGCCGCCGCCGAAGAGGCCGCCGCCGCCCATCTGGCCGCCAGCCTGCCCCATGTCGCCGGAGACTACATGGGCGAGCATTGGCTCGCCTCCTTCGCCCTTCTGGCCCTGACGGCCTGATCCTGGCCGCCTGATCCTGGCCGCCTGCCCCGGACCGCCTCCGCTCCCGGGCCTATTGCAGCGACAGGATCACCGGCAGCGAGCCCTGATAGACCCCCGGGGGCGCCCCGGCCTGCACGCCCACGGCGCCCTGCACCGCCACCGAGCCGCTGGCCCGGGCTCCGTAGGCGCCCGGCAGAACGCTCACCACGCCCTCCGGGGTGAGCTGCAACTGGACCTCCTCGGCCCCGCCGGCCCGCACCAGGGTCAGGGTCGAAGGCACGCTGATGCTGTAGCTGTCCCCGGCCACGCCGCTCACCTCATAGCGGCCGTCCACGCCCTGGGCGGTGACGCCGGCGCCGGTGGGGCGGCGCACGGGGGCCACGCTGAAGGCCGCCGCCTCCCCCAGGCCCGGGGGATCGATCACCGTCAGGCTGGCGCGCGCCTCGACCGAGACCGGCTCCTCAGCCCAGGCCACGGCGCTCGTCGCGAGGGCCGCGGCCACGGCCGCCGCCCGGATGGCGCGTCTTGTGCTCACACCGTCACCGTAGATGCGCCGCCGGGCGCCGACAATGACGTCGCGGCGCCGCACCCAAAATGGGCGGGGCCAGATTGCAACCCCCCGTTCCCGCCGGTATCAGCCCGCAAGCTTGTCCGTGCGCGAGGCGAACGGATTTACGAGGTCAGCTGTGGTGCAGATCAGGACCGTCTCGCGCGCCGTCGCCCTGGCTCTGGCCGCCGTCGCGCCCACCCTCCTGGCCGGCTGCGCCACCGAGTTCGAGGGCGAGCGGCCCTCCACCCTCTACGGCCAGCCCACCGACGCCGCCGTCGCCCTCTACGGGCGCTGGGACGAGTCCGTGGTCCTCGCCGGCAAGCTCTACTACATCTGGCGCCGCTCGGTGGACACCGACGAGGGGCCGCGCTTCTGCGAGCTGCGGCTTGAGATCACCGAACGCAACACCATCGCCCGCCGGCTGATGCAGGGCTATCCCGACGCCTGCGGCCTGTTCGCCGCCCGCTTCGTCCCCGCCGACAACAAATAGCCTAGCCGCCGCCCCGCCGCCGGGCCTCGAGCAGGTCCGTCCAGCTCCAGGTCGACCGGCCCAGGGCCACGCGCGAGCCGTCGGCCATGGAGATCAGCACCAGGCCGCGCATCGTCTCCTTGCGGCAGGCTTCCGGGGCGAAGGCCACCTCCATGACGATGGCCTGGCGCACCCCCGCCAGCCCCTTGCCCTCCTGGCCGGGGTTGCGGATCCATTCGCCGCTCCAGATCAGCAGGGCGCTGCGGCCGGCCCTGGCCGAGCGGTGGGCCTGGCCGATGGCGGCGCTCACCTCCGGGTCCTTGCGCAGGGCCGCCTGCAGGCGCTCCACCATGTCGCATCCGCCGCCGGCCCCGTCGCCGGTCCCAGAGCCCGTGCCCGTCCCACGCCCGGCGCCCGCCGTCCGGGCCCCGGCGAGGGCCGCCTCGCTCACGGTGGCCACGGGCTCGGGAACCGGCGCCGGGGTCTCGCTCACCGCCACCCGCAGGGGCTCCACCGTCGGCGGCGGCGCCGGCGTTGGCCGGGCGCGGGCCTTGGGCGGCGGCCTTGGCGTCTCCACCGGCTCGGGCGATG
>Ga0065721_10049487_pt1 | contig 33168 bp, 24 predicted proteins | sample Mesricmetagenome_FD_59108 | JGI IMG/M metagenome (GOLD analysis project Ga0065721, IMG submission 59108) | Mesophilic microbial community from rice straw/compost enrichment Sample: eDNA_1 v2 (version 2) | ecosystem: Engineered > Solid waste > Grass > Composting > Bioreactor | place: USA: Davis... | reverse complement strand
AGCGGCCCTTGGTGGGCTTGAGGCCGATGATGTTGTTGAAGCTTGCGGGCACCCGGCCGGAGCCAGCGGTATCCGTGCCCAGGCTGAAGGGCACCAGCCCCTTGGCCACGGCGACGGCGGAGCCGGAGCTGGAGCCGCCGGAGACATAGGCCGGGTCGAAGCTGTTGGGCACGGCGCCGTAGGGCGAGCGCGTGCCCACCAGGCCGGTGGCGAACTGATCCAGGTTGGTCTTGCCGATCACTATGGCGCCCGAGGCTTTCAGCTTGGCCACGCTCAAGGCGTCATGCTCGGGGAGATAGGCAAAGGCGGGGCAGGCCGCGGTGGTGGGCATGCCCGCCACATCTATATTGTCCTTCACCGCAAAGGGCACCCCGTAGAGCGGCAGATCCGTGGCGCCGTTGAGCGCATCCAGCTGTTCGTCCAGGGATTCGACGGAAGCGATATGAATCCAGGCGTTGTCCCGGTTATCGATGCTGCTGCGCAATTGCTGCAGCAGTCCCCGCAGGGAATCCGGTTCCCGTTGAATCTGTTCACGCCATTGGGAGATGGTCCAGCCGATGGTATTGGTCACGGTCTCAGCCTCATGTCAGCAACTTGTATACAAGATTATACGGCGTGGCTCTGGCGCCGTTAACCGGGGACGGAACTTTTTCCGGGGCTGTGGGTTATGAGGCGAATTGTGGTGAAATCCCCCTTCCTTCCAAACGGTGATGGACTCATGTTGAAAATCTGGCGCACTGTCGCATTGGCTGCATCCCTGGCACTTCTGAGCATTCCCGCAACCGCCTACGAAAACCCCGACGACAAACCCGCCGCGGACTGCCCCGGCGCGCGGTTTTATACCTTCAGCTGGCCCACTCTCAAGGAATGCGGCTTTGTGCCCAGGGGCGGCACTTCCACGGGAACACCTGTGACCCTGGATAGCCAGCCGCATCCGGGCTGGCTGAAATTGCAGGAGGAAAAACTTTCGGATTTCGAGCGCGACCGCCAGGCGATACTCGCCATGGCGGGGCCCTACCGCACCACTTTCGATTTTCTGGAAACCGTGGGCTATGTGCCGGGCTTCAAGCCGGATAAGCCCTATCAATCCTGGGGTACGGAATACATCTATGTGGTCGAGGACAAGCGGGATTTCATCAGTCTGCAGCACATAATGGTCATGTTTTTTCAGCAGGGTGAGGAAGTCATGGGGCCTGTGGTGATGAAGCACTGGCGCCAGGACTGGCACTATCAGAAACGCGATCTGCTGTCCTACGCCGGCCACAACACCTGGAAGCGCGAGCGACTGCCGCGCAGTGCCGTCAAAGGCACCTGGGCACAGGCGGTGTATCAGGTGGACGATTCACCGCGCTATGAATCCTATGGTCGCTGGGAGCACAAACCGAATTTCTCCACCTGGCAGAGCCAGTTGACTTGGCGACCGCTGCCGCGCCGCGAGCACACGGTGCGCAGCGATTATCAGGTGCTGGAAGGCTATAACCGCCACACGATTCTTCCAGACGGTTGGGTGCAGGAGGAGGAAAACTACAAACTGAAATTGAACAGCGCCGGCAAGCCCGTCAAAACCTCGCCTTATGTATCCAAAGAACTGGGGGTCAACCGCTATCAAAAAATCGTCGATTTTGATTTTTCCGCCGGCGACGAATACTGGCAAAAAACCGGGGAATTCTGGCGTCTGGTGCGCGGGGAGTGGGCGGCGATCATCGGCCGCAACGCCTCATTCAAACTGCGCGACAAGGTGGACGGCACGGAACTGTTTATGCCGCTGTTTGAATATGCTGAATCGGTGGAAGGCAAAAGCGCACAGGAAATCCAGGCGTTCGTCCGTCAGACCCTGGGACAGTTTTTGGAATAGTTTTTGGAATAGTTTTTGGAATAGTTTTTGGAGTTTTTTGGAGTGGTTTTGGGAATCGCTTTTCGCAGGGAATCAGCCGTTTTCGGCTAGGGAAGTTTTGAAACACATCGACGGCGGAAATCTTCGGGCGAAGCGCGCTTCGCCCGAAGGGTGCAGCCCCTAGAACTTCACTATCACACCCGCCTCGAAACTGCGCTCGGGACCCACATAAATGCCCTGGCGCAGGCTGGCGATATAGCGCTCGTCCGTCAGGTTTTTCACGCTGGCGTTCAGGCTCAAATGCCGATTCACTTCGTATACCGCATTGAAATCCAGCAGCGTGAAGCTGTCGATCTGACCGGTGAAAAAGCCTGAGGTGTTCTCGGCGATTTCCTTTGTATTCAACACGTCGGTGAACTGTTTGCCAGTGTGATGCAGGCTGAGCGCGGTGCGCAGGCTGCCGATGCTGTATTCCAGCGCCAGGTTGGCGACCCACTCGGGCACATAGGTGATGCGGTTGCCGTCGGGCGTGGTGACATTGCCATTGGCGTCCAGGCGGTCGCCGTCGAATTCCGCATCCGGGATATAGGTGGCGTTGGCCTGCAGTTTGAAGCCGGCGCCCAGTTCCCAGCCAAATCCGCCTTCCACACCTCTGTGCAGGGTTTTGCCGCCGTTGGTGCGCTGGAACTGGGTATTGGAGTTGGCGGGAATGATCTGGTTGTCGAAATCCATCTGGAACAGGGCCAGTTCATAGCTGAGCTTTTCCTGTTTGCCGCGCAGACCGAATTCCAGATTGATGGAGCGCTCCGCCTCCAGCTCCTGATCCTCCAGTCCATCGAGGGCATCGCTGTTCAGAGCCGGTGAAAACGCTTTGTAAACGCTGGCGAACAATTGCAGGCCCGGGTTGACCTGATAGGTGGCGCCCACACCGGGCAGCGCTTCCACATTGGAGGTGACCGCCTGATTGTCGGTGGCCACGCGCTTGTCCTTGCGCTTCTGCTCATAGGATTCCACGCGCAGACCCGCCGTCACGGCAAAGGCCTCGGTGACAGAGAATCGGTTTTGCACAAACACCGCCAAGCTGTCGGCGGAGTCCACCACATCCTTGTTGATAGTGCCTGTGCGCGGTGTGGCGCGGGTGGCGCCTACGGTGACATCGTCCATGGATTCGGTCATGGCGCGCACGCCCACCTCGGCCTCGTTTTGCAGGCCGAACAACGGGTGTTGCAGGGTCAGGCGGGTGTCTATGCCGAAGCGGTCGAAGCTGCGGTTATTGCCGTTGAGGTTGTCTGTGTAGACCCATCGACCCGCCGCCACAGAGGCTGAATTGTTGGTGGCGTAGCGCCAGTAGTCGCGGTACAACTCGCTGCCGTAGATCAGCGTCTTGAGCTTGGCGCCGGCGTTGATCTCCCACTCGTGGGTGATGTCCACGGAGCGGCGGCCGGTGAGGAAGTAGTCGTCGGGGGCAGGGTTGTAGTCCGCGCCGTCCTTGTAGGCCTGCAGGAAAAGTCCGCGATAGGAGATGTTGGCGTCGTTCTTGTAGTCGGTGTACTTCACGCCGAGCCACTGGTTGTCGCCCACCGCCATGCCCACTTTGATCATGACATCGGTCATTTCATAGCCTTTGTCCATAAAGCCATCGCTGCGCGCATGGCTCACCACTGCGCCGAATTTGGCCTCGTCCGAGGGGCTGCTGCCGCCGACTTCCAGTGTGGCTTCCTGGGTGTCGAAGGAGCCGGCGCGCAGGGCCAGCTTGGCGCCTTCCTCGGGGTCATTGGTGATGTAGTTGATCACACCACCTATGGTGCTGGGGCCATAGCGCAGGGAGGCGGCGCCCTTGAGCACTTCTATACCTTCCATGCGCTGGATGCGCGGGTTGTAGTAGCGGCCGTTGCCGACGAACAGGCCGGGGGCGACGGGCACACCGTCTTCCAGGATCAGGGTCTTGTAATCGGCGGAGCTGAGGCCGCGGATGCCGATATTCGCCACTATGGCGCTTTCCTCTTCGGGCTTGATGGATACGCCGGGTACCAGGCGCAGGGCTTCCTCTGTGGAGCGCGGCTGACGCAGGGACAGATCATCTTCGGTAATCAGGGACACGGCGCCGGGCTGGCGTTCCGCATCGCCGTCCTGAGTGCCCACCACTACCACGCGGGGCATGACTCTGGAGTCTTCCGATTCCGCGCTGGCGCTGGTGAATACTCCGCCGGCTGCGGCCAAAGCCACGGCCAGGAGCAGAGGTTTGGGCGAAAACGGAATGGATTGGAAAGGGGAGCAGGTGTGCTCGGATGAAATGACACGTCTGGCCATAAACAAAAAGATCCATGGTTTGGGGAAATCGAAAGGGCGGCAAACATAACAAAAACAAGAACTATTTTCATCATCACTCAATAGAAGTTTTGTCCTATCTCAAATTTCCACCAAGCGGACGCAGGTTGACCTATTGCTGGCTTTTCTGTATTTTCAGTAATTTCTGAAATTACAGGAATTCCTATATGACACCCATGATTCAGGCCTGCGTCATGCACTTCGGTGAAATGGGCAGTCGCTGGGGGATCAACCGCACGGTGGGGCAGATGTACGCGCTGTTAGTGTTGACCCGGGAGCCTATGACGGCGGATCAGATGGCGGAGGCGCTGGGATTCTCGCGCTCCAATATCAGCATGGGCATCAAGGAGTTGCTGTCCTGGGATCTGGTGCGGCTGCAGCATATTCCCGGAGACCGCAAGGAATATTATTCGGCGCCCGGCAAGATCTGGGATATCGCCAAAACCCTGATCGAGCAGAGACGCAAGCGGGAAATCGATCCCACGCTTTCCACTCTGCGCAGCCTGCTGATGACGGAACCCTCAGGCCCCGAGGAGCAGTACGCCCAACAGCGCATGCGGGAGATGCACGATCTGATCGAAATGCTGGTGCAGTGGACGACGGAAATCCAGCGGCTGGACGATGCGCGTCTGCAAAAGCTGCTGACGCTGGGCAACAACCTCAACAAGGTGCTGGATATCAAGGACAAACTTTTGGGCAAAACCTGATTCCTCCGGGGAGGGCATGCATATGCCGGATACATTTCTGCTGTCGCGCATCCAGTTTGCCGCCAATATCAGTTTTCATATTTTGTTTCCCACCATCACCATCGCCCTGTGCTGGTTTCTGTTGTTCTTTCGTGTGCAGTACAACCGCACGGGCGATGAAGTCTGGATGCGCTGCTACCGCTTCTGGGTAAAGATTTTCGCGCTGAGTTTCGCCCTGGGCGTGGTGAGCGGCATCACCATGTCGTTCCAGTTCGGCACCAACTGGCCGGGCTATATGGAAACCGTGGGCAATGTGGCGGGACCTCTGTTGGGTTATGAGGTATTGACGGCATTTTTTCTCGAAGCGACTTTTCTCGGCATTATGCTGTTCGGCATCAACCGGGTTTCTCCGCGCGTGCACACGCTCGCCACATTGCTGGTGGCCATTGGCACCAGTTTGTCCGCATTCTGGATTCTGGCGCTCAACTCCTGGATGCAAACGCCCGCCGGTTTTGAAATGCGCGATGGCACTGCATTTCCCCTGAGCTGGTGGCAAATCATTTTCAATCCCTCCATGCCTTATCGCGTCACCCATATGCTGCTGGCATCTGGGTTGACGGCGGCATTTCTGATTGCGGGCATTTCCGCCTACCGATTATTACAGGGCGACCATAAACCCGCGCCGCGGCTGGCGTTGAAAACCGGGGTTTTTGCCGCTGCGGTGTTGATCCCTCTGCAGATACTCGTGGGAGATTTGCACGGCTTGAATACGCTGCAACATCAGCCCGCCAAAATCGCCGCCATGGAAGCCGTTTGGGAAACCGAGCAGGGCGCGCCTTTTACGCTGTTTGCCATACCGGATGAAACTGCGCGCAGCAATCGTTTTGCCATAGAAATTCCCAAGGCGGCGAGTTTTATTCTCACCCACGATTGGAATGGGGAGGTGCGCGGGCTGAATGAGTTTGTCGGCAAACATCCTCCGGTAAAGCCGGTGTTTTACGGCTTTCGCGTGATGCTGGGTGTGGGCGTACTGATGCTGCTGGTGGCCTGGTGTTGCAGCTGGCTCTTGTGGCGCCGTGCGGAATTGTCGCGCCTGTGGCTGAAAATTCTGGTGGCCATGACGTTTTCCGGCTGGATCGCCACGCTCGCGGGCTGGTACGTCACGGAAATCGGCCGCCAGCCTTATCTGGTCACAGGTGTGCTCGAAACCCGCGCCGCAGTCACCAGCGTGGCACCAGGCAATGTGGGATTTTCCTTGATGATTTATCTGACGCTGTACGCGGTTTTGCTGGTGGCCTATATCAGCACGTTGTTCGTCATGGCCCGTAAATCCGTGCTGGTGGACCGGCCGGAGGATTTGCCTTCATTGCAGGAAAAACTCAATCCCATTACCCAGACAGACCATTATCGGGAAAATACCGGAGGTGCATCATGACACTCGCGGGCGATGCCTACTGGCTGCCGGTGATTTTTATCGGCCTTATGGGATTGGCGCTGCTGCTCTATGCGGTGCTCGACGGCTACGATCTGGGTGTGGGCATTTTATTGCCGGGGGACAAGGAGTCCCAGCGGGATATGATGATCGCCTCCATAGGTCCCTTTTGGGATGCCAACGAAACCTGGCTGGTGTTGGGTGTGGGCTTGTTGTTGATCGCATTTCCGCGCGCCCACAGTCTGATTCTGATGCACCTCTATTTGCCGGTCACGCTTATGCTGGCGGGATTGATTTTGCGCGGTGTAGCCTTCGATTTTCGCGCGAAGGTGCCACCGCACAATAAAAATCTGTGGGACTGGACATTCAAGGGCGGCTCGCTGCTGGCTACGCTCGCGCAGGGCTATATGATCGGCATGTTTGTGGTGGGTTTTGAACGCTCATGGGCCGCCTTCGGTTTTGCCTTGCTCAGTGCCGTGTGCGTCACTGCCGGCTACTGTTTTATCGGCGGCGCCTGGTTGGTGATGAAGGCCGATGGCGAATTGCAACAGCGCGCCGCGCGCTGGACGCGCCGGGCCTGTTGGTTGACAGCTCTGGGTATAGCGGCGGTCACAGGTGTGAATCTTATTGGCAATACGGAAATTTTCCAAAAATGGTTCGACGCGCCGGTTCTGCTGATCATTCCGCTGCTGGGCGCTATGGCTTTTATTGGGGTGGAGACCTATCTGCGGCGATTCCCCATCGCCGGCGACGCGGGTTGCTGGATACCCTTTGTGGGATGCCTGATTATTTTCATCGCGTCCTTTGCAGCCCTGGGGTACAGTTTTTTTCCTGATATCGTTCCAGGGCAGATGAACATATGGCAGGCCGCCAGCGCCAGCAAATCCCTCTGGTTTATTCTGGTGGGCACGCTCATAGTGCTCCCGGCAATCATCCTTTATACGATGTTTTCCTACCGTATTTTCTGGGGAAAAACCCGGGAGCTGACCTATTATTGAAAATGGATAAAAAACCGAGCAACCGGATCATTGATCCGGTTGTACTGCCTTGATATCGCTCATCTCACATAACCCACGCCGCTGGCCATAAGCACCGCCAGCAGCGGGATGATGCACAGCAACAGCATTTCCACCCGGATGCACATAACGATGGATTTGGGCACTGTGATATCCACCGATGTATTGCGATTTTTCAGTATGAAGCGGGTGGGGACGAAGGACACCAGGGCCACCAGCACGAACAGGGTGATTTTGGTGTGGAATACCCAGTTGTGGCTGTAGAAGCCGACGGGTTTACCCACCCAGAACCACAGGCTCAGGCCCGCCAGCAACACTGCCAGGGCACTCGCGCCATAGGCGGCGTCGAGTATGGCGATCTTTTTCATTGCGCGGGCTTGCACTTGGCCCTTGAGCAGCATGTGCTGTGTGGTCACCAGAGAAAACATGATGAAAATGGCCAGGAAGTGGGCGTAGCGGACAAGGATTTCAGCGGTCATAGGCGTCTCGAAAAAAGTCAGGGTTTGGGGCAGCGCACCTGCGCGGTGGCGGCGCGGCCCGGCTCGTATCGCACATTGGCGATGGCGGCGGCGAATGAGCCTGCGGTCTGCAGGCCGAAGGGCACATCCACCTTGCTGAAGTCGGCGCGATCTTGCGCAAAACAGTTCAGGTCGATACTCAGGCTGTGCCAGAGATCCGGCGATAGGGTACGGATTGTTGCGCTTATGTCCACCAGGCTGCCGGTCAATGGGCCACTGAACAGCCATGCCTCCACCGGTTTTTTCGGCGGGTGGGTGACGCGTATGTCAAAGACCAGGGCGGCGTCCTGGGCGTAGAGCGACAGAAAATCGAACGAGTTGTGGCCGTTGCGCAGCAACAGCAGGCTGGTGGTGGAGCCGTCCCAGCGCGCTTCGATTCCCAGTCCGCGGCTGGTCTCGGGCCGGGCGCTGAGGGCGCCGAAGCCACTGGTGCCGGAGGCGCGCAGGACGCGGCCTTCCAGGGAGGGCTTTTCCAGATGAAAGCGCCAGCCGTCCTCGGCGGTGAAGACCAGGGTCTCCGCCGGGGCGAGCGCCTTGCCCAGGCGGCAGCCGTAGGGCCAGTCGCTGGTGTCCTCGGGCAGCGCTGTCCAGGTCTCGGAGCGGGATTCGTAGGTCAGGCCGAATCCCACCGGAAAGAGCGGGGCGTAATCCTCATCGCCAATATTGGTCTGCGCATCGCAGGGATCCTTCGGCCAGGAAAAGGGTAGGCGCCCTTTGAGGTCGTGGTTCACCTTGCCGTCCGGCAGTCGCAGCAGCACATCCGCCACCCCGGCGCCTTCGGTTCCCGGCTGCCAGGCGGCGACAAACGCATCTGCCGCGTTCAACGCCGGATTCACCCACAGGGGCCGGCCGGAGAGCAGCACCGCTACCACAGGAATGCCCTGGGATTTCAACTGCCGCATCAGGCGCAGCGCCCGCTTGTCGCGCGCCTCTAACTCCAGCGTATCCAGATTCTGAATGTCCCCATTGGATTCGGCATAGGGCAGTTCGCCGAACACCACTATGGCGGCGTCCACCGGGGTGGTGATGGCGCCGTCCACACTCAGCAGTGCCCGGCCACCTGCGGCCCGCGCCGCCTGTTCAATACCGGCGAACACACTGGTGGCACCCGGGAAGTGGGCGTTGGGCACATCGCGGCCCTGCCAGGTCACGGACCAGCCGCCTGACTGCATGGAAAGATTGTCGGCGCCCGGCCCTGCCACCAGCAGGGTCTGGTCGGCGCGCAGCGGCAGTACGCCATTGTTCTTCAGCAGCACCAGGGATTCTCGAACGGCCTGACGCGCCAGTTCCCTATGTGCCGGATGGCCCACCAGTTCGGGCTGCAGGGCGGGCAGGCGGTAGGCGGGGGAGGGCTTTTTCCACAGTCCGGCGCGCAGCTTCACCCGCAGTATGCGGCGCACTGCGTCGTCGATGCGGGACACAGGGATGATGCCGGTCCAGACCTGGGCGAGGGTATTGCGGTAGAAATTCTTCCAGTCCGGCGCATTGGGGATCATGAACAAGTCCACGCCTGCGTTGATGGCGATGGGGCAGCTATCGATGCTGCAGCCGTGGATATGGGCTATGCCCTGCCAGTCGCTGACGACGAATCCGTCGAATCCCAGATGGTCCTTCAGCAGATCGGTCAGCAGTCGCTTATTGGCGTGGGAGTTTACGCCCGACCACCCGCTGTAACTGGCCATGATGGTCTGCACGCCGCTCTCTATGGCCGCTACGTAACCCGGCAGGTGCAGGCGTATGAGTTCGGCCTCATCGCCCTGGGTCTGCCCCTGATCGTCACCGAACAGGGTGCCGCCGTCGCCTATGTAGTGTTTGGCGGTGGCCAGCACATGGAACGGGTCGAGAAAGCCTGCATTGCCGACCGGTCCCTGCAACCCAGCAACCACGGCGGCGCCCATTTGCGCCACCAGCGCCGGATCCTCGCTGAAGCTTTCATAGGTGCGGCCCCAGCGGATATCCCGGGCCACGGCCACCGACGGGGCGAAATTCCAGTCAATGCCGGTGGCGGCTACCTCCACGGCTGTAGCGGCAGCGATTTTCTGCACCAGGGCCGGATTGCGGGTGGCGCCCAGTGCGATGTTGTGGGGAAAGAGGGTGGCGCCCACCACATTGCCGTGACCGTGCACGGCATCCACTCCCCACATCAGAGGTATGGGTACCTTGCCCGGCTCGGGGATCAGGGATGCCTGAAACAGCTTGTCGGCAAACACAGCCCATTCCCGGGGTGAGGCGTCCACCTTGTTGTTGGGAGTCTGGCCACCGCCGTTGAGGACGGAGCCTATGCGGAATTCGCGTATGTCCGCCTCTGTAATGCTGCCTATATCCGCCTGGATCATCTGCGCGACCTTCTGCTCCAGGCTCATTTGCGCCAACAATTGATCTATGCGCGCTTCCAGTTGCGGGTCCGGCGGCAGGGGCGCGCGGGCGCGGGGCCAGGGCTGGGCCGCCTCCGGAGCGCCGGCTTTGCCTTCCTCCTCGCGCACATCCTGCGACTGACACCCACCCAATATGCCCCAGAGACAGGCAAACAGGCATAAGGCGGGAATTCGTGGCATGGGGGCTCCGTCGAACAGATGCGCAGCCTTCCGGGGGAGGCTGAGGGTGGAACGGGAGGGCTTAGCCTAAAGCATGCGCCGACGAATGGCCACTTGGCGCACAGCCTGGAAGGATCCTGCCCACGCTGGGGTTCATACAGGCTAGAATGCGCGTTTTTCTTCAACCGCCCAGATCAAGACCGATTTCATGGAACAACTGGTATTACAGCCGCGCAAAACCGCGCAAGGCGAAGTCACGCTCCCCGGCTCCAAAAGCCTGTCCAACCGCATTCTGCTGCTGGCCGCTCTGGCGCGCGGTACCACCCGCATCACCAACCTGCTCGACAGTGACGATGTGCGCCATATGCTCAACGCCCTGCGCACGCTGGGGGTGAGCTATGAGCTGAGCGACGACCGCAAAACCTGCGTGCTGCAGGGATTGGGTGACCTGTTTTCCGTGGCGGAGCCGGTGGAACTGTTCCTGGGCAATGCCGGCACAGCCGTGCGCCCCCTTACTGCCGCGCTCTGTTTGAGCCGTGGCACTTTCACCATCACCGGCGAGCCGCGCATGTACGAGCGCCCCATTGGGGATCTGGTGGACGCCATGCGCGCCCTGGGCGCGGACATCACCTGCACCCAGAACGAGGGCTATCCGCCGTTGGTGATTCGCGGCAAATCTCTGGCCGGGGGTGAAGTGGCCATCAAGGGCAATGTCTCCAGCCAGTATCTGACGGCGCTGCTGATGGTGGCGCCCCTGCTGTCCTCCGACCTGCTGATCCGCGTGGACGGCGATCTGGTCTCCAAGCCCTATATCGACATCACCCTGGACACCATGCGGCGCTTTGGTGTGAGCGTGGAAAACCGCGCATATCAGACCTTTGCGGTGCGCGGCGGCCAGACCTATGTATCGCCGGGTGAAATCATGGTGGAGGGCGATGCGTCTTCCGCCTCCTATTTTCTTGCCGCAGCTGCCATAGCCGGCGGTCCTATCAAGGTGCACGGCACAGGCTCCGCCAGTGTGCAGGGCGATGCCAAATTCGCCGAGGTTCTGCGCCTGATGGGTGCCCAGGTGGAATACAGCGATTACTGGATCCAGGTAACGGGCCAAGGAAAATTGCGCGGTGTGGATGTGGATCTCAACCATATTCCCGACGCCGCCATGACCATAGCCACAGCCGCACTGTTTGCCGACGGTCCCACCTGTATCCGCAATATCTACAACTGGCGCGTGAAGGAGACCGACCGCCTCGCCGCCATGGCGACGGAGTTGCGCAAAGTGGGCGCCGAAGTGGAAGAGGGTGAGGATTACATCCGCATAGTCCCGCCGCAAAAAATCCGCGCGGCCACCATAGACACCTACAACGACCATCGCATGGCCATGTGTTTTTCCCTGGCGGCATTTGGCGATGCGCCCATAACCATCAACGATCCGAAATGCACCTCGAAAACCTTCCCAGAATATTTCGACGTGTTTGCCGGTATCACCGGGTGAGCGCCCGGTTTCCCCTGAATAAATCGGTGGCACCCACCCTATAGAAAACAAAACCCCGCCGCCCTGGCGGGGCCGACAATAAGAAAAGAGTCAGTCAACCATGCAATACCGCAAACCTATCAGAGCCGCCGCTGCGCGGGTCGTCGTCATGTCATCGCTTATTTCGCTCTACGCCGGCCTGTCACTGGCGCAGTCGGAAGTCGGGGAAATTCCTGCGGACACGGCAAGCGCCAGTGAGGCAAGCACCAGCGAAAAACCCCAGGAGACCAGCCGCCGCAAAAGTCGCGCGCGCCCGGACGTCGACCGGGTGGAGGAGATTGTCATCACCGGCTCCAAGATCAACGCCATGGACGCCCAGGAGATGAAGCGCAACGCCGACACCATGATCGATGCGGTGTCCGCCGATCAGATAGGCCTGCTGCCCGATCGCAGCGCCCTGGACGCCATGCAGCGTCTGCCCGGTGTGGCCATCGAGCGCTTTTCCGCACCCAATGATCCGGACCATTACAGCGTGGAAGGCTCCGACATTATTTTGCGCGGCATGGATCAGACCCGTTCGGAATTCAACGGCCGCGATTCCTTTTCCGCCAATGCCGGACGCGGTTTGAGTTATCAGGATATTCCGCCGGAATTATTGGGCAGCATCCAGGTTTTCAAAAACCAGACCGCCGACATGATCGAAGGTGGCATAGGCGGGACCATCAATCTGGTCACCCGCAAACCTCTGGAAATCGACGATCAATTGCTGGCCTTCAGTGTGGATTATTCCTACGGCGATCTGGCGGAAACCTGGCGTCCGACATTTTCCGGCATGGTGGCGAAAGTGTTCGACACTTCCGTGGGTCGCTGGGGATTTCTGCTCAATTACGTGGATTCGCAATTGGTGGGACAGTCCCACGGTATCCAGAGCGACGCCTATATCCAGTTTCAGGCCAATGAGCTGCTGACAGAGAACAATCCCAATCCGCCGGGCACCCGCGCCGAGGATTTTCTCGGCGAAGACGGAACCGGATTGGTGTGGGCGCCCAATGGTGCCAACGCGCTGATGAAGGAGGACCGCCGCGACCGCCAGGGCTTGACCGCCGCATTGCAGTTCGCCAGCGACGATGGGCGTTTCGAGGTGTTGGCCGAGTACATCAGTTCCGACTCCACCCTCAGCTGGACCGAGCGCGCCATCAAATATCAAGGCGGTTATTACAGTCTGGGCATACGCCCCAGCGCACCCATGGCGGGCACGCATTTTCTGTTCGATGAAAATGGCCTCTTCACTGCGGGCGTCATCATGGAAGAGTCCAATCCCTGGCGCGTGGGTTCCAGTGGCCACAGCCGGGTTCCCACGGATTTGGGTTTGAGAAATTATCGCCAGTGGGGCCACAGAACCATGATGGACAGTCGCCTCAATGAGACCCAATCGAAGGTGGAAGACCTGCACCTCACCCTCAAATGGCAGCCCACGGATCGTCTGAGCCTGACCGGTGATGTGCAATACATAGATGCGGAGGCGCGCAATGATGATGTGTCCATCCATCTGCTGACCTGGGGCATCTACGACTACGACACCCGCGGCAGCACGCCTTATCTGCGTTTGATCGAGCCCTGGAACGGTCAGCGCGATCGCGAGCGCGCCGAGGGCAATCCCTTCTGGGATGCGGAGACCAACGGGCAGGTGAACTTCCCGGGATTCGGCGGCGATCCGCAGGGCGATCAGAATTTCTTCCAGGACGAAAATTCCTATTTGTGGCGCTCGGCCATGGATCACTACGAGCGCTCCGATGGCGATTCCCTGGCGTGGCGACTCGACCTGGACTTTGAAGTGGGCGAAGGTCTGCTGCGCCGGGTGAAAGCCGGTTATCGCTATTCCGAGCGCGAGCAGACGGTGCGCGCCACCGGCTGGAACTGGGGCGCACTGGCACCCGAATGGAACGGCCAGGGGCGGACGGATTTCAATTTGGTCGACGGTCAATTTATCGGTACCGGCATAGGCTGGCTTCCGGATGTGCCGCAACAGAGAGGCGATTACGAGCAGGTGGACTGGTCCAACTTCATGCGCGGCGGCGTGTTGGAAATCCAGGGTAACCGCACACTGCACGCCCAGGAGCAATTGATTCGCGCGGTCATGGGCGCAAATCCCAGCCGCCGCCTGAACCAGTCGCGTGTCGATGGCAACAACTGGCTGCCCTACGGCGATCGCGACCAGGGCGAGGAGCTGTACGGGGATTTGTTCCAGGTGGTAAGCGATGTACCGCTGGATCCGAAATTCGGCCTGTTCACGCCGGATGAAATCAACCGCACCCTGGAGACCCGCAACGCCGCCTATGTGCGGTTGGATTTCGCCGGCGATGGCGAGCTGCCGTTTTCCGGTAACGTGGGATTGCGCTATCTGAGAATGGAGCGGCAGGCCTTGGGCGTGGTGGAGTATCCCCTCATAGTGCCGCGCCAGCGCGTACAACAGAATTTCCCGCCGGCGTCCGTAACTCTGCCCTTGAATGCGCAGACGGTGGAGGCCTATCTGCGGCAGCAGGTGGCAGACGGTGCCTACGACAATATGTATTGGGCCGCCACCGCTGCGGAAAACAACTGGATCCACAACCCGTACTTTTTCCTCGACAACAATCTGCGCGGATTCTCCCAGGGCGCGCCCGTTCTGGATGCGAATGGCAATCAGTTGATCGAGCGCAACCGTCTGGTATTCGCGCCCTATGTGAACGAGCAACTGGCCGAGGACGACTACGACACCCTATTGCCGAGTTTCAACCTGAAGGTGGATCTCACTTCGGATCTGGTGGGTCGTATCGCCTTTGCCAAGGCGGTGGCCTTCCCCAATTTGTTTGATGTGCGCAACCGCACGGATCTGGCGCCGATCACCATTGATGAATACGCCGATAATGTGACGGTCACGCGCAAATTGGTGGATATCGGTGTCCCGGGCGAGCCGCCGCTGGAGCTGATCGACAGTGTCACTCTCGACAAGCCCGCGGAGGGCACCTGGTTTGTGGGCGAGGGCGGCAACCCCTACCTGAAACCCATGGAATCTCTGCAGTACGATTTTTCCTTGGAGTGGTATTTCTCCGATTACGGTCAGCTGAGCGCGGCGGTTTTCCATAAAAACCTGTCCAACTATTTTTCTCCCGGTGTCATCACCCGCGAGTTCACCAACGGCTACAGCGGCGTCACCCAGCCGGTGGCCGTCACCACCCAGCGCAACGGCGGCGACGCGAAACTGGACGGACTGGAAATCAATTACAACCAATTCTTCACCGGATTGTTCGAAGGCTTTGGCGTACAGGCCACCTACACCTACATAGATGCCACCAGCGTGCCCAACAACGAAAAACGCGTGGAGGATGAGCAGTGGTACAACTCCCTGTATGAGGACACAGGCATACGTGTGGACCCCGCCCGTCTGCCGCTGCAGGGTCAGTCGGATCAGATCGTCAACCTGATCGGCATGTATGAAAACGAATTGGTCAGTGCGCGACTCGCCTACAACTGGCGCTCCAAATATTTGCTGACCACCCGCGATGTCATCAGCAAGGCGCCCATCTGGTTTGACGATTACGGCGAACTGGACGGCTCCATCTTTTTCAAATTGGGCGACCACTTCACCCTGGGCGTACAGTTGGAAAACATCAATAACGCGCGCGCGAAAACTCTCATGATCCTCAACGACGAACTGGTGGAGACCGGGCGCTCCTGGTTTGTGTCGGATCGGCGGATTGCGCTGGTGTTGCGCGGCGAGTTTTAAGCCGGCTTCTCACTCTGGGGGTGTGGGCGGCTGCGGAGATGCAGCGCAGCTTTACACACGCCGCACTGTCTGGACATGGGAGGTCCCTCACATGTTAGTCTTGCACGGCGAGTGCGGCCCGTTCGGGCCGCACATCTGGTCATCACCATCTACCCTTGTCGAAATCCATGTTGCTGTTGAGCCTGATCTTAACGCCCTTTATTGGCAGCTTTGTCGCGGCCTGCATGCCGGAAGATGCCCGCAATCGCGAGGCGTGGCTGGCCGGATTTATCGCCGTGTGCGGTCTGGTGGTGACGGTGCTGCTGTATCCCGCCGTGGCCGGCGGCGAGGTGATCCGCTATCGCCTGGACTGGATTCCGTCCTCCGGGCTGTATTTTTCCCTGCGCATGGACGGCCTTTCCTGGGTCTTCATGGGGTTGATCCACACCATCACGCTGTTGGTGGTGTTGTACGCCCGCTATTACATGTCGCCCAAGGATCCGGTGCCGCGATTTTTTTCTTTTCTCATGGCGTTTATGGGCAGCATGGTGGGGGTGGTGCTGTCGGGCAATCTGATCCAGATGGTGATGTTCTGGGAGCTCACCAGTCTCGCCTCGTTTCTGCTGATCAGTTACTGGCATCACCGCGCCGATGCGCGCCGCGGCGCCCGTATGGCGCTCACGGTGACGGCCACCGGCGGACTGTGTCTGCTGGCCGGTGTGCTGTTGCTGGGGCACATAGTCGGCAGTTATGAGCTGGATCAGGTGCTGGCCGCCGGCGACCTGACGCGGGCGCATCCCTGGTATGTGCCGACTTTTATCCTCATAGCTCTGGGCGCGCTCACCAAAAGCGCGCAATTCCCTTTCCATTTCTGGTTGCCGCACGCCATGGCGGCGCCCACGCCGGTATCCGCCTATCTGCATTCTGCCACCATGGTGAAAGCGGGCATATTTTTGCTGATACGCCTGTGGCCGATTCTGTCCGGCACCCAGGAGTGGACCTGGATAGTGGCCGGCGCCGGCATATGCACCATGTTGTTGGGTTCGTTCATGGCGATTTTCCAGCACGATCTGAAAGGCTTGCTGGCCTATTCCACCATCAGCCACCTCGGCCTGATCACGGTGCTGCTGGGAATAGGCTCGCCGCTCGCCATGGTGGCCGCCATTTTCCATACGCTCAATCACGCCACTTTCAAAGCCTCGCTGTTTATGGCGGTCGGCATCATCGACCACGAAAGCGGCACCCGGGATATGCGCAAGCTGCGCGGGCTGGGGCGCATGATGCCCTACACGGCCACGCTGGCGATCATCGCCAGCTGCGCCATGGCGGGCGTGCCGCTGTTGAATGGGTTCATCTCCAAGGAAATGTTCTTCTCGCAAACCCTCGCCTGGGGCTACGGCCAATGGATGTCTATTGCGGCCGTGGTTTACGGCATCTTCAGCGTGGCCTATTCCCTGCGCTTCATGTACGTGTTTTTTGGTGCTCCGGCCCAGGACCTGCCGTCGCAGCCCCATGAGCCGCCGCGCTGGATGCGTTTTCCGGTGGAATTTCTGGTGTTGTGCTGCCTGATCGTGGGCATCATTCCCGGGCTTAGCATAGGCCCGCTGTTGCAGCTGGCCGTGGAGTCAGTGTTGGGCAGTGAGACGCCGGCCTACAGTCTGGCCATCTGGCACGGGTTCAACACGCCGCTGCTGATGAGCATCGCCGCCATGGGACTGGGGGTAATGTTCTATGTGCTGCTGCGCCGCTACGCCAATCTCATTCACCGGGATACTGTGCCCTTGCTGCACAGATTCAGCGGCGCCCAGGCCTATGAGAGTGTTTTGCTCAACCTTTCGAGTGGGGCGGCGAAGCTGGAAAAATGGTTCAGCGCCCGGCGTATCCAGCCGCAGATATTCCTGATCCTGTCTGTGGCGGTGGTGTTGACGGTGTTGACCTGGCCCCATCGCATGTCATTCGACTTTTCCCGCGCCTGGGACAATTGGGATCCCTGGTTCGCCATTCTCTGGCTGATGGGGTGTGCCTGTGCGGTGGCGGCGGCCTGGCAGGCCAAGTTCCATCGTCTGCGGGCGCTCAGTCTGCTCGGCGGCACGGGCATCATCACCAGCATCACCTTTCTGGGGTTGTCCGCGCCCGATCTCGCCCTGACGCAGCTGATGGTGGAAACGGTCACCACCATCCTGATTCTGCTCGGCCTTCGCTGGTTGCCGCCGCGTCTGCCGCCCAAGGATCTCAATATCACCATCACCGGCAGCGGCGCCCGGAGTCGCCGATCCAGGGACCTGCTGCTGGCGTTTCTCACCGGCCTGGGCATGGCAGCGCTCTCCTATGGGGTGATGATCAATCCGCATCACGATTCCATCGGCGAATTTTTCGTATTGCGGGCCTTGTCGGAAGGCGGCGGTAGCAATGTGGTCAACGTATTACTGGTGGATTTCCGCGGCTTCGACACCATGGGGGAAATCTGTGTGCTGGCGATCGTCTCCCTGACGGTCTATGCGCTGTTGCGGCGCTTCCGCCCTGCGCCGGAGAGCATTCAGCTGCCGTCCCAGCAGCGCCATCCCGCAGATCCCGCTCACAACCAGCCGCCCGTCCAGCAGGCGACCAGCGGATATCTGATGGTGCCCGGCGTCTATCTGCGCCTGCTTTCGCCGGTGATCCTGGTGATTGCCGCCTATTTGTTCATGCGCGGCCACAATATGCCCGGCGGTGGCTTCGTTGCCGGTCTGACCTTCGCTGTGGCGATCATCCTGCAATATATGTTGGCGGGCACAACTTGGATCGAATCGCGCCTGCATCTGCGGCCGCACCGTTGGTTGTCCTTCGGATTGACTGTGGCGGTGATTACCGGCGCCGGCGCCTGGGTGGTGGGTTATCCGTTCCTCACCAGTCATACCGCCCATCTCACCCTGCCGGTGCTGGGGGAAATCCATATACCGAGCGCATTCGTCTTCGATGTAGGGGTGTTCGCGGTGGTGGTGGGTAGCACAGTGCTGATTCTGGTGGCGCTGGCGCACCAGTCGCTGCGCGGACACCGCCATCCCGGCGGCCAAACCCCCCCAGCATCCCCAACCCTCAAGGAGCTCAAATAGTGGAAGCCGTCCTCGCCATTTCCATCGGCATACTCTTCGGTTCCGGCGTTTGGCTGGTGTTGCGCCCGCGCACCTTTCAGGTCATCACCGGGCTGCTGATGCTGTCCTATGCCGTCAACATGTTCATATTCGTGATGGGCAGGGCCAAGATCAATCAGGCTCCCATCACCCTGACGGAAGACATAGACCCGGCGCTCTATGCGGACCCGCTACCCCAGGCCCTGGTGCTCACCGCCATTGTCATAGGCTTCGCCAGCACAGCACTTTATCTGGTGGTGCTGCTGGCCTCTCGCGGCCTGACCGGAACGGACCATGTGGACGGCAAGGAATCGACTGAATGATGGCGTCCTTGAGCAGTCACCTGATCGTCCTGCCCATACTGCTGCCCATGGTGTGCGGGGCACTGCTGATATTTCTCAGCGATCGCAATTTTCCGTTGAAGCTCGGCGTCAGCTTTTTCAGCGCCGGCGGACTTTTCGCGATTGCCCTGAGCCTGTTGTATCTGACGGAAAACAATCACTGGCCCGGCGGCGTGGGGGTTTATCTCGCGGCCAACTGGATGGCGCCTTTCGGCATCACCCTGGTGGTGGATCGCCTGGCGGTGGTCATGCTGCTGTTGACTGCGCTGCTGGGGCTGGGCGCCCTGTGGTACTCCTCGGTCCGCTGGGGTCGAGTGGGTGTGCATTATTTTGCGCTGTGCCAGTTTTTGCTGATGGGGTTGAACGGCGCCTTCCTCACCGGGGATCTGTTCAACCTGTTCGTGTTCTTCGAGGTGACGCTGGCGGCCTCCTACGGACTGGTGCTGCACGGCTATAACCCCAATCGCATTCGCGCCGGCATGCAATATATAGTGGTCAATCTGCTGTGCTCCTCCCTGTTTCTGGTGGGGGTGGCGCTGATCTATGCCGCCAGCGGCACCTTGAACATGGCCGATATAGCCGCGCGCACGCCCGATCTCAGCCCTGCCGATCGCCAGCTGATGCAGACCGGCACCGCCATACTGGCGGTGGCCTTTCTCGCCAAAAGCGCCATCTGGCCGCTCTCCTTCTGGCTGCCGACCACCTATTCCGCCGCCTCGCCGCCAGTGGCCGCCATGCTGGTGCTGGTGACCAAGGTGGGCATATATGCGGTGCTCAGGCTGTGGACGCTGACCTTCTCCGAGGGCGCGGGGGAGTCCGCGCACTTTGGTGCCCAGCTTTTACTCTGGGGCGGTGCGGTCACGGTCGCCTTCGGCCTGGTGGGTATGTTCGCCAGTCAGGAGCCAGGCCGCATGGCGAGTTACAGCGCCATAGTCTCCTCGGGTACCCTGCTGGCGACCATCAGTTTCGGTCATGCCGCCGCCACCAGTGCGGCGCTGTTCTATCTGTTGAGCTCCACCCTGGCGGTGGCGGCTTTCATGCTGCTGATCGAGTTGATCGAGCGCATCCGCAATCCCGCGGCGGCTATGCTGGCCCTGACCATGGAGGCCTTCGCCATAGAGGATGAGCCGCAGGAATCCGCAGGTGTGGCGATTCCCGCCCCCATGGTGTTTCTCGGCCTCGGCTTCGTAGGCTGCGCCATGATCATCGTCGGCCTGCCGCCTCTGTCCGGGTTCATCGCCAAGTTCAATATTTTTCACGCGCTCTTGGCTGGACATGGTGATGAGGCGCTGCGGGCTTCCGGCTGGCTGCTGATCGGTCTGATCCTGCTGTCCGGTCTCGCCGGTATCATCGCGCTCATGCGCTTTGGCGTGCGCACTTTCTGGGCTGCACCCATAGCCAAGGCGCCGCGCCTGCAGGCCATGGAGGCGGCGCCGATTTTCATGCTGTTGCTGGTGTGTGTGCTGTTCACTGTGCAGGCGGGGCCGCTGAAGCGCTACCTCGATCGCACAGCCGCATCTCTGCACGACCCGCAGCACTATATCGAGCAGGTGTTGACGCGACCCGCAGTGCCCAACCCGGGAGATTTGCCATGAAGCGCTGGCTGCCCGCGCCGCGGTTGTCCGTGGCCCTGTTGCTGATATGGCTGTTGGTGAATCAGAGTCTGCATATAGCCGACATACTGATCGGGCTGATTCTGGCCATCGTCATTCCCGCCTGGTTCCGCGCCATATTGCCGGAGAATGTGCAGATTCGCCGGCCATTGGTGATAGTGCGTTTACTTGTTTATTCGCTCATTGAAATTGTGCGCTCCTGCTTCAACGTCAGCCGCCTGATCCTGTTTAGCCGGCGCGACCGTTTGAACTCCCAGTTCATCACCGTGCCTCTGGATCTGCGCAGTCCCGCAGGTCTGGCGGTGTTGTCGTGCATCATCAACACCACGCCCGGCACTGTCTGGGTGGAGCTGTTGCCCGATACCTATGATCTCGCCCTGCATGTGTTCGATCTGCACGACGAGCAGTGGTGGATCCATACCATCAAGACCCGTTACGAGCGACCTTTGATCGAGATTTTCGAGGGGGTGACCGCATGACTTCAGTTTTGGTGTTCGCCGTGGGCTTTGCCCAGATTTGCATATTGCTGGCCATGGTATTTTGCGCCATACGCCTGCTGGTGGGCCCTTCTGCCCAGGACCGCATAGTGGCGCTGGATACGCTGTGGATGTGCGTCATGTTGCAGGCACTGATGATGGGATTGCGCTATGCCAACGATATTTATTTCGATCTGGCGCTGCTGATTGCTCTGACCGGATTTGTGTCGACCATTGCCCTGGCCAAATTTCTCATGCGCGGAGAAATCATCGAATGACAACGAACATAGAGACCCTGCCGCTTTGGTTGTCCATACCTGTTGCGATTTTTCTGGTGTGTGGCGGCATCATTGTGTTTATCGGCGGCCTGGGGCTATTGCGGCTGCCCAATTTCTATCAGCGCATACACGCACCGGCGATTGTCATCACCTTCGGAGCCGGCAGTATTCTGATCGCCTCCATGCTGTATTTCAGCGGTCTGGAATTGCGCCCGGTGATCCACGAACTGCTGATCACCTTATTCGTATTCATGACCGCGCCCGTCGTCTCCATGATGGTCATGCGCGCGGCGGTCTATAGGGACTTGCGCGCCGGCCGCATGGACTACACCAAGCCACGCAGCCAGCGCTTCCCCACGGAGGAGTGACCTAGGAAAGCGCGCGCTAGCCTGCGTCGCACTGGGCGTGGCGCAGGATAAAGGCTTCCAGCAGGGCCGCTGCCCGCTTGTGGATCTCACCGACACTCAATCCCACATCCAACTCGACTATATCCGGCTCGTCCAGTGCCGGTTCCAGAGTGGCGTACTGGCTGTCCAGTAGATCGGCGGGCATGAAATGGTCGGGGCGCAGTTGCATGCGCTGGCGAATGATCTCCTTGGCGCCTGCCAGATGCAGGAACAGGGTGGGGTAGCCCAGCTGGCGAAAGCGCGCCCTGTGGGCGCGGCGCAGGCCGGAGTAGGCGAGCACGCAGCTTTTTCCCTGGTCCCTTTGCGCGCGCAGACTGTCGCACATGGCGGTGATCCAGGGCTCGCGCATGGCGTCCGTCAGGGGTTTACCGCTGGCCATATGGGCTTTGTTCTCTTCCGAATGAAAATCATCCGCTTCGAGAAATTCGAAACCGTAATCCCAGGCGAGATTGCGGGCGAGAGTGGTTTTGCCGCAGCCACTCACGCCCATGCAGATGATCAGGACGGGTTGGGAGGCTTTGGGTGGGCAGCTCATGGGGCGCGTCCGCAGTTGTGCCCGCCATCAGGCGGGCAGGGTGACCGTCACCTGATAGGTGCGGCCGGGTTGTATGTTCTCGATCAATCGGCTCACCACCGGCTGACCGTCCACCTGAACTTCCGCTGTCGCGACACCGGCCCTACGGCAGTAGCTCACCTCAAAGGTGGCGCCGCGAAACTGCCGCGTGGCTTTGGCGGTTTGCCAGTGGCTCGGCAGCTGGGGCTCGACGGTCAGTCCAGCCGGGCATCCCCTGAGACCAAAGGTGCCTTCGATCAGCGAGCGGTAGACCCAGGAGACGGTGCCTGTGTTGAACAGCTGGCTGGAGCGCCCGGTGGTGCGCGGATACTGGTAATAGGCGCCGCGATAATAGTTGGGGATATACACCGGCATCTGGCCGCGCTGCAGATAATCGGCGGTGTCAGGTCCGGTCAGCATCTGGCGCAGCAGGCGGAAGGCGCGGTCGGATTCGCCGATGGTGTAGAGGCTATAGACATAAAACACCGCGGCGTGATTGTAGACGGAGCCGTTCTCCGCCGAGCCTGGGAATTTCTGCGTCACGCGGCCCACATCATCGCGCATGGCGGTGTAGGCGGGGGCCAGCATCATGACGCCGTAGGGCGTTTCCAGCTGCTCCTCCACCGCCTGGATCATCAGCGCTTTTTTCTCGCCATCCGCAGCGCCGCCGAGAATCGCCCAGCTCTGCGGGTTGAGGAAAATGCGGCCCTCCGGATCTTTGGCCACGCCGAAGACCACACCGTCGTCGGTGATGCCGCGGCCGAACCAGCGGCCATCCCACAAATGGGTGTTCACCGCCTGATTCACATCCTTGGCGCCGGCACGGAATTCCGCCGCCAAATCTCCCTGGCCCAAATGAGAGCAGATGTCCGCCCAGATATTGAGCGCGTAGGCCGTGGCCACGGAAAGCCAGCCGGACACGCCTCGGCCCTTGTAACCCACCATGTTCATGGGATCGCACCAGTCGCCCTGCGCGATATAACTCAAGCCGCGTTCGTCGCGTGCAGACAGCAGCCAGCGCATGGCATTGCAGATACGTTCAAACGCGGTTTTGGTTTCTTCTCCCTGCCAAGCTTTTACCGGCTCATGGAAAATCGCGTAGTCATTGGTTTCGTCCAGATAAGCGCGCAGACACACAGGCAACCATACACAGTGATCCGTGTGCGGAACCTGGTTGATATATTTCAGTTCCGCACCTTCAATCAACAAAATGCCGTCCGGAATTGCGCCGTTGTGCTCCTGTTGACTGAGCGCATGTAAAAACGCCGCGCGCGCGACTTCTGGCTTGATAAAGGTCATGCCCATATTGTCCTGCAGATAATTGCGTGTCTGCGGATCGGTGGTCAGACGGTTGACATCGCCGTGGTAGTACACCTGGCGCGGCAGCCAGTGATTGACGAATTGGTCGAGGTGCTTGTCCGGTGTTTCGATTTGCAGCACACCTTTGCCCGCTTCTATATACGCGGCGTATTGCGCTTTGGTTGCAGCGAAATTCGCATCAGGAAAAAATTGATCGCGCACGCGAATAATTTCCGCATCATCGAACGCGGGGCCGAGCAGGAAGCGGTAGGACTCGCTTTCTCCAGCCGCCAGTTCGATGCGATATTGCAGCACGGCGGCCGGTGTTTCGTAGAGAGCATCGCCATTGTTGAGAGTCTGCTGTTGCAAACCATCCGGATTGTGCAATCCGCCTTCGCCTTCAAAGGCTTCGCGTGCGCATTCGAACGCGTCAGGCGCGCGGTCGTGGAGGAAAAAGGTTTTGTCTTTGAAATATTTGTTTTTGAAATAGTCGGCCACTTTTTGATAGGGCGTTACACATGAGGCGATCACACCGCCCAAATCTTCGCGGTAGGCCGCTGACTGGTTCATCCAGCTCATATAACCCACGGGTGTGTAAGGATAGACGCTGAGTTTGCGCGCTCTGCCGGAAATATTGCTGACTTTGATCTGCCACAGCTCCACCACCGTATCCGTCGGCAGGCTCAATTCCATTTCCACGCGAATGCCCAGGTGTTCGACGATCCAGCGAATATCGCTTTTGCCGACAGAAAAATTAAAACTATCCAGCTGTTTGCGCACCGGCTCATAGGGCGCGGAAAAAATTTCGCCGGTCTCTTCATCCTTGATATAGCAAAAGCGGCCCGGATGATGCGCGTAGTAGGGCTGCTCCGGTTGCATAAAGGTCTTGGCTTCCAGATTGGGCGCGTAGGTGTATTTGGCCGGCTCCGGCTGCATAAATTGCGCGACGGTAAAGCCGCGGCAATTTACCTGGATCATCATGTGGCGGTTCCACAAAAAGCCCGCTGCGCGCGGCATGGCCGTCGGGCTGAATAATTCAAAGCGCTCGCCGTTATTTTGGGCTTGCAACAACATAGAGGTACCCCAGTGTCAGAAAAAAGGCGCTTCGAGAAAGCGCCTTAACATAATTTTTTGGCAAACTCAGTGCTTAAGCCGATTCGCTTTTCGCCTGGCGCTCTTTCAATTCGCGCTGGATCATTTCCACCTTGGCATCGCTCAAATTGTAAAAAATCAGGGACACCGCAGTGAGCAAGGCAAACAGGCCCGGTATCAGGGTTTGCATATAAACAATCGAGTTGAGCGAAGCCCCAGCCTGCATCTGTCCTGCCTGATAACCCATGGCAGCAAGTACTGAAAGCATCAGCGCCGACCCGCCTGCACTGCCCAATTTTTGCGAAAAGGTGGTGGCCGCGAAGGTCATGCCGGTGGCGCGGCGGCCGTTTTTCCATTCATTGTAGTCGGCCACGTCTGCATACATGGCCCAGGTAATCGGCGGTTTGAAGCCCAGGGCGATGCTGATCAGGATATTGAGCGCAAACATCCAGATGATTTCTTTGGGCAGGTCGGCGCTGTCTTTTTGCGTGCCGTCCGCGCGCGTGACGATCACGCTGATGACCGCGGGCTTGGATTTGTCCAATTGCAGGATGGGACCCGTTTCTTCCAGCGGTACACGTTTTTTGATGATCCAGAAGATTTTGTCGTGTTTCATCCATTGATAGACATTGTCATCGCGGTGTTCGATACCCAAAAGATTTTCCGCGTCCAAGGTTTCGGTATTGATAGAGAGCGTATCGACCACACCCAGATGGGAGGGTTTGGGAATAAAGGTAAAGACCACAGATAAAGCGGCGACCACGCACATCAGCAGCATCATCAATTTGCGCTTGTCGACAATGCGGGTGAAGGTGGAGGCAATCAGGGCGCCCACCATCAAGCCCGCCATCTGCAGGCCGATATAGTTGCCCAGCAGGTCGGGACGTTCGACAAAATAGCGGAAATAGTAGGCGGCTGAGCTGCCGCGCAGAGTCATGGCCACCATGAACACCAAGGCCAACACAAATAACATCAACCAGGGACGGCAAATGAACAGATCCTTGAGATCGTGCAGCGGATTGGCTTTTTCCTGATTGGCCGGCGGTTGCACGCGTTCCTTGGTGGACAAAAAGGTGACCAGAAATAAGCAGGAGGCAATGACGGCGTAAATCACCATGGTCATCTGCCAGCCTTTGGCGCTGTAGCGGTCGCCATCACCGAAATATTCCGCCAACTCCGGCGTGGCTGCGCCGACGATAATGCTGCTGAAATAGGCGAAGAAGAAACGGGTGCTGTTGAGACTGCTGCGCTCGCGGGTATCTGCAGTGAGCACCGCGGAGAGAGAGTTGTAGGGCATATTGAGCACTGTGTAACACAGCATCAGCAAACAGTAAGTGGCGTAGGCCCAGATCAGTTTTCCGGTATCGCTGAGGTCGGGGGTGCTCATGGTGAGAATGCCCGCGCCCATCATGGGTAGAGCGCCCCAGATCAGATAAGGGCGGAATTTTCCCCAGCGGGTTTGGGTGCGATCGGCAATTCCGCCCATGATCGGGTCGGTGATGGCGTCTATGATTTTGGTGACAGTGACCATGGTGGCGGCGGCCGCCGCGCTTATGCCGAATACGTCGGTATAGAAGAAAACCAGATAGGAGCCGATGATCGCCCAATAAAAATTGAAGCCGGCATCACCGAGGCCGAAGCCAATTTTCTCTCCCCAACTGAGTTTGGCGGTTCTGTCCAGGGCCTTGTTGGTGCTGCCTGAAACTTTGTTGCTGGTTGGCACTTTTTACTCCCCGGACTTGATCTTATTTATTTTGATGGGCGCGTAGGATAAACAGCCTGTGACGCTAAATCCAGCGCAATGCCCCGGCGGACTGCGTTTCTTTGACCGGTTTACGGGTTCGTACGAATACAGGCTCTGCCTGGACAGAGAGCCAGCGATTGATCGGGCTTGAAAGTATCTTTGATAGTCTCCGCCTATCGGGTCTTGCAATTCCATCAAAGGTGGATTGGTGTTATGTTAAGCCCCCCGTTTTTCCGGGCATTCTCTCCGTTATCCAAACCTCACGGACTCCAACGCGAATATGAAACCACTCTCTGATATAGGCCTTATAGGGCTGGCCGTAATGGGCGAAAACCTCATCCTCAACATGGCCAGCAAGGGATTTACCGTCACCGCTTACAACCGCTCCACGGACAAAGTGGAAAAATTCCTCGCAGGCCGCGCCAAGGGCCTGAGCATTCGCGGCGCCACCTCCATTCCAGAGTTCGTTGCCTCGCTCGCCAAGCCGCGCAAAGTCATGATCATGGTAAAAGCCGGCAAAGCGGTGGACGACGTGATCGAACAGCTGATCCCACATCTGGAAGAGGGTGACATCATCATCGACGGCGGCAACACGCACTTTCCGGATTCCAACCGCCGCACCGCCTATCTGCGCACCAAGGGCCTGCTCTATATAGGCACAGGTGTCTCCGGTGGCGAGGAGGGCGCACTGACCGGGCCCTCCATCATGCCCGGTGGCGCCAAAGAGGCCTGGCCGGCAGTGAGGCCGATATTCCAGGGCATAGCGGCCAAAGTGGAAGATGGCACTCCCTGCTGCGACTGGGTGGGTGAGGACGGCGCCGGCCATTTCGTGAAGATGGTGCACAACGGCATCGAATACGGCGATATGCAGCTTATCTGTGAGGCCTATCAGATCATGAAGGATCTATTGGGTATGTCCGCAGAGGAAATGCACGAAGTCTTCAAAGAGTGGAACCAAGGCGAGCTGGACAGCTATCTGATCGAAATCACCCGCGACATTCTCGCCTATAAAGAAAATGGCGAGCCGCTGGTGGACAAGATCCTCGACACCGCTGGCCAGAAAGGCACAGGCAAGTGGACCGGCATCATAGCCCTGGAACTGGGCGTGCCTCTCACCCTCATAGGCGAAGCAGTTTTTGCCCGCTGTCTGTCCGCGCAAAAGGATGAGCGGGTGGCCGCTTCCAAAGTCTTGAGCGGGCCCAAGCCGCAATTTTCCGGTGACCGTAAAGCCTTTATCGAGGATCTGCGCGGCGCACTGCTGGCCGCCAAAATCGTGTCCTACGCCCAGGGCTACGTGCTGATGCGCGAAGCGGCCAAGGAATATAAATGGGAGTTGAATTACGGCGGCATAGCGCTGATGTGGCGCGGCGGCTGCATTATTCGCTCGGCGTTCCTCGGCAAAATCAAAGAAGCGTTCGACCGCAATCCGGAACTGACCAATCTGCTGGTGGACCCCTATTTCGTGGAAAAGGTCGCCGCTGCACAGGCCGGCTGGCGCCGTGTGATTGCCGCGGCTGTGGTCAACGGCGTATCGGCTCCCGCGCTCACTTCTGCGCTGACCTATTTCGACGGTTACCGCAGTGCGCGCCTGCCCGCCAATCTGCTCCAGGCCCAACGGGACTTTTTCGGCGCCCACACCTATGAGCGCATAGATCGGCCGCGCGGGGAATTCTTCCATACCAACTGGACGGGAAGGGGCGGGGATACCGCATCCACCACCTATAACGCCTAGTCAATCATTCCCGGTGCCTCAGGTGCCGGGTTTCTCCTTCACGATTCCCTCTGATCGCGCCACTGCCGGATTTTTTTTGAAATACCGGAAGAACTGAAATATCACAAAGCTGAAGGCCGACAGAATTATTGCGATTTCGTAATGGGCGTAGGCCACGGCCACGCCTAGGGCGCCGGTTATCCAGATGCCCGCTGCGGTGGCTGTGCCGCCCACCCGGCCTGATTCGCGCACTATGGCGCCACCGCCGATAAAGCCTATCCCTGTGATGACCCCGTACATCACCCGTGCCTCCGCCTCCGATCCCTGATACACGTCCTTGGCCACCAGCATAAAAGCGCAAGAGGCTATGGCTACCAACGGGAAAGTCCGCAGACCGGCACCTCGTGCATTCTGCTCGCGGTTGAAGGCGATGGGCAGAGTCAACAGAAAAGCGACGCCCAGATAAAAGAAATGGGACAACATCAATTGGAGGTCCAGGCTGACGTCGGGCATGGCTGAAATCTGCGCTGTTGATCAACTGGTAGGAGCAGCAAGTTGCAGGCCAGTGCAACGGTGGCGAACGGCAGCCCTGATATTGCGCTCTGAGCGCTGTGGCTGCGTGTAAAAATGAAAAAGCGGGTGTAAATGTGGCTTTGTACGGAAGAAAATTGCGGAGGTTTCAAAACCATAACCCGGCGTTGGTGCCGGGTTATGGAGGAGATATGACGATTAATCCGGGCAGCTGACGACGCGATCGTCAACGACTACGTCATCGATGTACATAGTGCGCGCTTGAGAGTTGCCGTGATACTGCTCTATACCCAAGCGCAGATTGTTGAAGCTCTGGGGACCCCACCATACGCCATTTTGAGTATTGGATACGCAGCCATCGCCCATATTGACCACTTGGATCTGCGTCAGCTCACTGTTATTCAGCCAGAACTTCAATGTATTGGCGCTGGCATCGAAGTGCCATTGCACGCAGGCCCACTGATCTTTGGGAATCAGATAATTTTGCGGCGGCGGATTGATGTTCTGGGGATGCTTCCAGCAGTCGGTGTTCCATTCGTTATTGCCGTCGTTGTTGGCGTCCAGCCAGGTTTCGTAATTGCCCATGAAGTGGTCGTTGCGGCCGTCCACACGTCCGCGATACATCACAGAGGTTCCCGCAGGAGCGCCGGACTGGCTGCGCGGACCGCCGTCTGCCTGGATGAACGTGAAGTCACCACCGAGGCTGTTTTGACTGCTCAGGTAGAGCATCATGCGGCCGTACATGGACTCTTGCACCGACGGAGTGCCGGCCAAGCTGTAGATCAGATTGTTGGGCTGATAGCCGCCGCCGGGAGAAGTGATCTTGACGGAGTTGGTGCCGCTGTAGGCCCGCTCCGAGGACACTCTCACATTGTTGGCATTGGAGGCGGTCCATCCCGTCGGCAGTGAGTTGCTACCCTCGAAATTCGCGCATATGGCAGCGCCACAACCACCGCTGGATGAGCTGGAGCTGCTGGAGCTGGATGAACTACTGGAGGAGCTGGATGAGCTGCTGGAACTTGAAGAGCTAGAACTGGAGCTTGAACTTGATGAACTCGAATTGGATGACGAATTCCGATCCTGGCCACCGCAGGCGGCAAGCGCACAGGACATAAGAATCAGGGGTATCAATTTCTGCATGGTTTACTCTTGCCTCATTATCATTATCGGTTTCGGCGTATAACGCCTCCGTACCTGGCACCCCGGTGCTTCAACCCTGCGATTCCGGGCCCTTGCGCAAGCCCGGCCATTCTAGCGGTTAACCCGGTCTGTCTGCGTTAGGCAAATGTGATGCGGCTCGCGATTTGGTGAGATAAAAGTATGGGAATAAGATCAAAAGATGCTCAGTGATACATCCCTGCGCCAAACAGATCACAACGCCCACGCGTTGAATCAGCGTCTGGCGTGCAACAGCCAGGTGATCAATGCGATCAGCGCCACCAATACGGCGCCCACAGCGGCGAGTTTGAGCAGCATCTGCCACAGAGAAAACCAGGCGAAGAGGCCGAAGACTGCCAGTATGGTCAGAACAGCCCCCACACCGACAACCAGGATCAGCACCACCTTGACCACGCCCAGTGGAGTCACGGTTTCTTCGCGGGTTTGGGGATCAAGTTGTTCGGACACGGATGATGTCTCCCGGATAGGTGTGTCGGTTCGCCCTTGCAACTTGTGGTCTAGACTGAGAAATATCTGCCAATTCGAGTCGACAAGGACCATGCAGCAGTTTGCGGCTTACTGTGGAAGTCTGGTTCCAGATGTTATCCGGTTGCGCCTCTGCCGCAAACCCTCCGGTTTTTCCGTCATGCTCGGCGCTCTGGCGCGCGGGGGTTTTGCTTTGCTGGCCAGCGGTTGGTGCTGGAGTGCCGCAGCGGCGGATCAGGCGCCTACCCTATGGCGCGGCGGTTGGGCACTGGCGTTCTTTTGTCTGGCGGCCCTTGTGGTGGTGGCGCTGGTGCTGCACCTGCATATCAAGCGGCTCGAACTGCAACAGGAGCGGCGCCTCAACGCCCGCCTGCGCAAGCTGGACAAGATCAAGGACTCCTTCCTTGCCAACACCTCCCATGAACTGCGCACACCTTTGAACGGCATGATCGGCATGGCCGAGAGCCTGCTCGATGATCCTGCCCTGAAGCTGCCTGCGGACGCGAGCCAGAAACTGATGATGATCCGCGCCAGCGGCAGGCGACTGTCCGCTCTGGTCAACGACATTCTCGATTACGCCAAACTGACCGAACGTAGCCTGGAACTGCGTTTGCGCCCGGTGAATCTGCATGCGGTGGCCCATGAGGCGGTCTGTCTGCTGCAGCCTCTGAGCGAAACCAAGGGTGTGTCCCTGCACAACGTCATCCACAACGAAGGACTGTGGGTGATGGCCGATGAAAACCGCTTGCAGCAGATCCTGATCAATTTGCTGGGTAATGCCATCAAGTTCACGGATCGCGGCGAAGTGCGGTTGAGTGCTCGGGAGGATGGCGACCGGGTGTGCATAGAAGTGCGCGATACCGGGGTGGGCATCAAACCGGAAGACATACACACAGTGTTTATCGCCTTTCACCAGTTGGAGAACCCGGTGCACGAACTGGCGCCCGGCACGGGCCTGGGGCTCGCCATCTGCAAGCAACTGGTGGAATTGCACGGTGGAGATATAGAGGTCGAATCCCGTTACGGCCAGGGTTCCACCTTTCGCATCACCCTGCGCCGCGCCCAGCTGCGCGACAATGTGCAGTGGCATGAGCGTCTGCACAAGAAATCCTCTGCCGATATTTTGAGTTTGTCTCCCCGTAAGCCGGCGGTGGTGACCCGGCCCGATAGTCCCGGCGAACCTCTGCCCGTAATCGACCATCCAGAGCGTTACACGGTGCTGATCGTGGACGATGATCCGGTCAACCGGATGGTGTTGAGCGCCACATTGCGGCAGCAGCGCTACCGGATTCTCGAAGCGGCCAACGGTGAAGAGGCGCTGCGTTTCATGTCGGTGGAGAGCAGGGTGGATCTGGTGATCCTGGATGTGATGATGCCGCGCATGAACGGGTTCGAAGTCTGTGCCCGCATTCGGGAGAAGCATACGCTGGATCAGTTGCCGGTGCTGTTCCTGACCGCTCAGAAGGTGGATGAAGATCTGCAGCGCGGTTTTGCTGTGGGCGGCAATGAATTCCTGCTCAAGCCTGTCTCCAAATATGAATTGTTGGCACTGGTGGCCAATTATCTGCACCTGCTCAGCGTGCAGCGCACCCTGCGGGCTGCTGCTGCACTATGAAACCCGTCTGGCTGGCCCTGGATGTGGGCACCCACGCGGTGCGCGCGGCACTGGTCGATGAAAGCGGAACCTTGGATAGCGTGTTTCTGGAACCTGTGGGTCTGCGGCGTCTGGATGCGCGCCGGGTGGAACAGGACCCGCAGGCGCTGCTGGGGGCGTTGCGCAAGGTGATCGATCAGGCGCTGGCCACAGATGGGGTGCAAGTGATGGGCGCTGGACTCGCCTGTCAGAGATCCACAGTGGTGGCCTGGCGGCGCGACGAAGGCGCGGCCCTGGGTCACGCGCTGAGCTGGCAGGACACGCGCGGCTTTGCCCAGGTGGCGGACCTGGCGGAGCAGGCGCCCCTGGTGCGCGCCCGCAGCGGTCTGGTGCTTTCCCCCCATTACGGCGCCAGCAAACTGCGCTGGTTGCAGGAACATCACGGGGATGTGCCCGACCTGTGTCTCTCACCCCTGGTGACCTATCTGCTACATCACCTGTTACAGGGCGGCCCCTGCGTCTGCGACGAAAGCAACGCCGGCCGCACCCAGTTGTGGAATCTGCGGCAGAGGCAATGGGATGAGGAATTGCTGCAGCTGTTCGGCGTGCAGCAGCGCTACTTGCCGGAGGTTCTGCCCACATTGGCGGAATTCGGTCGTTTGCGGCAAGGCGGTATTCCATTGCGGGCGGTCGCCGGGGACCAGAACGCGGCCCTTATGGGCACTCTGCCGCCGGATACTCGCGATGCGCTGCTGGCCAATCTGGGATCCGGGGCTTTTGTTCTGGGTTTTGCGGATGCGGATACCGCCGCTCCCCAAGCGCTGCTCGAGGGGCTCGCCTACAGCAGTGAACAGCTTATGCAGCCCATTTGGGAAGGCACGGTCAACGGCGCTGGACTGGCTCTCAGCTGGTTCGCCGATCAGCCGGAGGTGACCGCCCTGGGCGGCGAGAAATATTTGCTGTCACAGCTGCCAACCTGGTTGGCCGACGAGGACTGCTGCGGCACCTTGTTTCGCAATACCATAGGCGGCCTCGGCTCGCCCTTCTGGCGCTCTGGGGTGTCTCCCGGTTTTCTGCCGGATGGCACAGGTGTGGCGGCGCGGGCGGTGGCGGTGGTGGAGAGTATCGGCTTTCTCACCGCCATCAATGTGGAGCTGCTGCGTCGGGCGCAGCCGCGGACGCGGCGGATTCTGGTGACCGGCGGGCTGGCC